>Ga0073902_10000750_pt1 | contig 18411 bp, 14 predicted proteins | sample KloWWTmeKNB19Kit_FD_66667 | JGI IMG/M metagenome (GOLD analysis project Ga0073902, IMG submission 66667) | Active sludge microbial communities from Klosterneuburg, Austria, studying microevolution and ecology of nitrifiers - Klosterneuburg... | ecosystem: Engineered > WWTP > Aerobic digester >...
TTTGATATTTTTTCACTATTCCCTATTTTTAGAATCCATAACTATTGTTACTGGACCATCATTAGTTAATTTTATCTGCATATCTGCTCCAAAAATACCTGTTCTTATCTTTCCCGGGATCCTATTTTCTGCCTGTTCACAAAAATAATCATATAATTTTTTTCCAATTTCTGGCTTTGCTGAATCACTAAAACCTGGTCTGTTCCCTTTTTTAGTGCTTGCAAATAAGGTAAATTGACTAACTAATAGTATTTCACCATTAATTTCAGAAACATTAAAATTCATTTTATCATTCTCGTCTGAAAAAATTCGGATTTGAACTAATTTCGAAATAATCCAATCTGCATCAGCCTCATCATCATTAATTCCGATTCCTACCAATACGCAAAGACCTGGACCAATGCTGGTGTGTATTGCTTTATCAATAATTATTATGGCTTCTGTAACTCTTTGTATTATTATTCTCACTTTCTTTATTCTGATTGAAGCTAAAAGTAGTCTTTTTGTTTAAGAATGATAATTTGGATGAAAAATACTTTAAACATGATATTTTTTTATTATGTCTATTTTATTCTTTATGAGAGACGAGAAAAAATATTTTTCAACATGGCTCCACAAATCGTTAACATGATTTATACATAGTTAAATCAATTTTTTTAATATATAAAATATTTAAATATTTAAAACCTTGTAATAAAATTATTATTTAGAAATGTCCATTTTATCCACATTATATTTACTTTGTTATTTAACATGAATTTATTTAAAGGTCATGTTTAAAAGAATATAATTAGTTGATTAATAATATTTTAAATAAAATATAGTTGTGGATAAATTTGTTAATAAAGCTTATTTCAGCTTTTTCCACATTTTAACAAGTATCATAATATTTCTTTTTTTTAAGTTTATTTTAAATATTAATGAATAATATGATTTTAAAAAAAACTAATAAAAAGTGAATGTTTTAATTCAATTTTGAACCATGATTATAAAAGTACAAAGTAAGGCTGTAAGAATCTGGTTATTCTTTGGACTTATTATGGTTGCTGTCCAGATCTTTTTAGGTGGTATAACTAGACTGACGGGTTCGGGGTTAAGTATCACAAAATGGGAAATTGTTACAGGGTCTATTATTCCGCTGACAGAAGATGCATGGAATGAAAGTTTTAATCTTTATAAGGAAACTCCCCAGTATAAGAAGATTAATAATGGAATAAGTATTTCTGAATTTAAATATATTTATTGGTGGGAATATTTGCACAGATTATGGGCCCGCATAATGGGATTTGTATTCATCTTTCCTTTTTTCTTATTTATTAGAAAAGGTATTTTGCATAGGTGGCTGGTTAAGGATTTATTATTTATAGTTTTTTTGGCAGTCATTGTAGCATCGCTTGGATGGATAATGGTCGCAAGTGGATTAATTAATAGACCCTGGGTAAATGCCTACAAATTATCTTTCCATTTATGTGCAGCCAGTATTCTTGTTGGATATTTATTATGGACTAATTTAAAAGCAGTCTATGGATTCAGCTATGATCAATACAAGAGAAATTATTCGATTTATTATGGATTAATTCCCATTCTTTTCTTTCTACAAATATTTTTAGGTGGTTTGATGAGCGGCATGAAGGCAGCTTTAGTAGCACCAACATGGCCGGATATTAACGGTGTAATTATTCCTGGTGAGGTTAGAGCTATTTCTGATTTTACCTCATTTATATTTAGGGATTATGAATCCAATCCAGGCAGTTCTATAATTGTTCAATTTTTTCACAGGTCTTTTGCATATTCAATATTGTTCTTTGTAGGTTGCGTTATTTGTATACAAAAGTTGAAAAAGGGTACAGTTGATATAAATATTTTATGGCTATTTTTATTTACTCTATTACAAGGTGTTATAGGAATACTTACATTAGTTTATTCTCAGGGTAGTGTGCCTTTATGGTTTGGAGTATTGCATCAGATGTTAGGAATTTTTTGTTTTTGTTTTAGTATTTTTAGTTGGTATACTGTTCGTTTCCGGGAGTAATAGATTTGTTTATATAATGATCTTTATTAAAAGTGGTAACTGTTTATAGTATTTTTTATTTTTGACGTTAATAAATTTATATCATGACATTGGAAATTATCCATGAGGGAAGATTTAAGTACATTGAATCAAAAAGTGAAGGAGAAGTAATATTACTCCTACATGGATTGTTCGGGGCCTTAAGTAATTTTAAAGGAATCATAGATTATTTTGGAAGTAAATATAGGGTGATAGTCCCGATTTTGCCAATATATGAATTACCCATTCTTCAGGTTTCACTTACTGGCTTGGTTAATTATGTATATGATTTCGTACGTCACAAGGATTTGGATAAAATACATCTCTTAGGTAATTCTTTAGGTGGTCATGTTGGCTTATTATATGCTTTAGAGGACTTGGATAGAGTTTCTTCAATAACATTGACAGGAAGTTCCGGGTTGTATGAAAGTGGAATGGGTAATACTTTTCCAAAAAGAGGTGATTACGATTTTATTAAAACAAAAACAGAAGCTACGTTTTACGATCCCAATGTTGCAACCAAGGAGTTGGTAGATGAAGTTTATGGAATTGTGAATGACAGAGGTAAAGCGATAAGAGTAATTGCAACTGCCAAGTCTGCCATCAGGCATAATCTTGGTGATAAGCTTCATTTAATAGAGAGACCAGCTCTGTTGATATGGGGAGCAAATGATATAGTTACTCCGCCTTTTGTGGGTGAAAAGTTTAAAGAGTTATTACCAAGTTCAAAACTATTTATTTTGGAAAAATGTGGGCATGCTCCAATGATGGAAAAGCCTGAAGAGTTTAACTTGATTTTCGAGAAATTTTTGAAAGAAATTTCATAATTTATTAATTGTAGGCAGCGGTTGTATCTTGTAGTGGGTCTATGTTGTTAAGGCCTGGTTTATTTATGGATGTAGAACTAATCATACAGGGCTGTCTTTTGGGAGATAGAAAGTTTCAAAAGGCATTGTTTGATCGTTTTTCTGGAAAGATGATGGCGGTTTGTATGAGATATTCCAAACATAAAATGGAAGCGGAGGATTTACTCCAAGATGGCTTTATTAAGGTATTCCAAAATTTAAATCAATATAAGTCCGAAGGTCCATTTGAACAATGGATTAGAAGAATTATGATAAACAATGCAATTAAGAAATATCATAAGAAAAGTAACCAAAATGAATTTTTAAGTTCAGATGATATGCCGGAAATGTTTGAGGCAGAAGAAGGAATGACCAACTTGTTCTATAATGAGCTTATTGAAATGGTGGAGGAATTACCTGATGGTTACCGTATGGTTTTTAATTTATACGCAATAGAAGGGTATAGTCATAAAGAAATTTCTGAGATGCTTTTAATTGAAGAAAGTACATCTCGATCTCAACTTGTTAAGGCAAGAAAAGTGTTGCAAGAAAAATTAATGAATAGTCAAAAAGTTACAATATGAGTTTTAGAAAATCTGATCACTTTACAGATAGGTTGTTTAGACAAAAGTTGAAGGATGTTGATTTAGGACAACAGGATCATCTTTGGAAAGGGATTGAAGCCGCTCTGGACGAAAGTAAAAAGTCCAGAAGGGTGCTTAGTTTTCCTTGGATGATAAAAAGTGTGCTGGTTTTAAGTTTAATTAGCTTTAGTTTATTGGCGTCTTATAGGTTTTTTGTCAACAGTGCTGGATTCCAGAAAACAGAAACAATAAATAAAACAAAGATATCTGCCCAAACATTTGCAGATCAGAGTTTTAGTAATCAGCAGCAAGGTGGTTCAGCTGAGAGTCTTATAACCAAAATTTCTAAGGAGAAAGCTGAGCTGTTGGAGAAAGATCACCTACAATCCACTGTTATTAAACAAAAGAATATTTTAAAAGGATCGGTTAATTCTAAGTCTGGCAGTGAAGTTGGTTTTTCACCCTCGCAAATTTTTTCAGAGAATGTTTCTAAAGACGAAGAAGGCGATGTTGGATTTGGTTCTTCAGATTATATGAAAAGTGAAAGTAGGTCTGTTAATGATATGGTTAAGGAGAATGGAAGTGTTTCTCAATCCATTGAGTTACTCACAAAAAAAGATCAAACATATATTGACTATCTAGATAATAATTTATGGCCAAAGCAAAAGAAATTTATAGACGATGGTTGTTTTACAAGGGATAAAAGTTTGGAAAGAAGGCGGATTTATGTAGATATTTATTATTCGCCGGAAATGTCTAGAAGAACAATAGAAGCAAAAAATGTACAATTTGTAGCTTATGCCAACAAGAGAAAAATGGATGAAACATTTATAAAGGCTTTTTCTGTTGGTTCAAGAGTTTCAATGGTTTCATCAAAAGGTTTGTCGTTAAGAACAGGCATAAACTATTCTGAAATAAAGGAAAGATTTAATTTTGTAAAGGGGACTCAGCTTATTACGTTGATAAAAAAGGATGCTCAAGGAAATCCAATAGATACCGTTCAAGAAGAAGTAGCCATTGTTGATAACATTTACAACAGGTATAAATTTATTGATATACCACTATCCGTTGGATATGAGATAGACCTGGTAGATTTTGTTTTCACTGTAAGTGGAGGGATTGGAATTAATTTGATGACTAAGAGAGCTGGATATATATATGGACCAGATCTAAGTTCTAAGCTTAACTTGAGCTCCGCTGTAGAGGGGAATCAACAGATATTCAAAGATAATGCGGGTATTAGCTTATTGGCCTCTTTTGGTTTGAACTATAAAATCGGAAGAGGTTTTATGCTTCTAGCTGAACCATCCATGAGGTATTATCTCGGTTCATTAACAGACAGTCAATATCCAATTAGTCAAAAGTATATTCAATTTGGGTTAATAGCAGGATTGAGATATCAATTGGTATATTAAAAAAGCAATAAATTTAATTAATCAGGGCCCGTTGTGTTTTACGCGGGCTTTGTATTTTTGTTCCACGTGGAACATTATGAATGCTCAACTCTAAAATCAAGGATTGTTCCACGTGGAACATTTATTTTAGTTGTATAAGTTATCACAATGTCAATAGTGTTTGAATCACAAATTGAAAAGTATGGAAACAAAGGTGAAAAAACAGGTTGGACTTACATTCTGATTGATATTCACAAGGCAAAACAGCTAAACCCAACAAGAAAAACTTCATTTCGAGTCAAAGGACTATTGGATAGCTTACCCATTCAGGGAATAAGCATTTTACCTATTGGAGACGGTCATTTTATTCTACCTCTTAATTTGACTTTAAGAAAATTATTAAAAAAAAGGGTAGGTGATAAAATAAAGGTTAATATTTCTATCGATGTTACCCCATACATCATCGATCCTGATTTTGTAGATTGTTTAAGCACAGAATCCGAAGCATATACCTTTTTCAAAAGTCTTCCGGAATCACACCAAAAATATTTTTCTAAATGGATCCAGTCATCAAAAACGAGCGAGACAAAAGCCAAAAGAATTGCAGAAGCCGTATGGGCGTTGTCAAAAAAAAGGGGTTATGCAGACATGATTCGAAGCAGAAAAAGCAATAATTTATAAGAAGCAAAACAGCCTAAAGTAACGCACAATATTCTATCATTCAACTATCTTCGTGGTTGTTAGAAAAGAAAAATGGTTTACACCAAAGTAAGTATCATCATCCCGGCCTTTAACGAGGAGGCAACAATAGAAGCCGTAATAGAAAGGGTTTTAGCTGTTGACATTAATCTTAAGAAGGAAATAATCGTAGTGAATGACGGATCAAAAGACAAAACGGAAGAGAACGCATTAAGGGTGATTGAACTACATAATGACAAACCAGATGTTTCTTTTAAATATAAACGAAAGGATAATGGTGGAAAGGGAAGTGCAATGAAATTAGGATATTCAATAGCGACGGGAGATATTCTTATTTGTCAAGATGCAGACTTGGAATTATTTCCGGAAGATTATCCGAATCTGCTTAAACCATTTTTTCAGAACCCAGAACAAAGGGTTGTTTATGGTTCTAGAATTTTGGGGGGGAACACTATGGGAGAAAGTGCTTTTTATTTTGGAGGTCGTCTCGTTAGTTTAATTACATCTATTCTTTTCGGAACAAAGCTTACAGATCAGCCAACAGGTTATAAAATATTTCACAAGGAGTTGATCCCAATTCTTGTTAATGCACACCATAACGGTTTTGAATGGGAAGCAGAAATTACCGCAAAAATTCTAAAAAGGAAATATAACATTAAAGAGGTCCCAATTAGATATTTGCCGAGAAAGGTGGGGAAAAAGTTACGATGGGTAGATGGGGTAAAAATTGTATGGACACTCTTTAAGTACAAAATACAATCCTAAGTGAGGATAGAACGCATGAATGAAGGACTTAAAAGATATGGCTCATTGTGGGTCATACTGTTTTTCTACATTGCGGGCGTTTTTATCAAACAACCCTGGAAAGGAGACACTCTAGAGCAAAAAGCAATTTATTGGGATGTCATTTCTTACTATGCTTATCTCCCTGCTGCAATTATCCACGGCGATTTAAGTTTGGGATTTCTTAAAAATCCAGTTAAAGATTCCAATTTTGTAAATCTCTATTGGCCCACACGGTTAGAAAATGGAAAAGAGATCATAAAAACAACTATGGGTTGGGCCATATTAAATACACCTGCCTTTTTGATTGGACACCTTTCTGCCAAACTATTTGATTACAGTCAAGATGGTTTTTCAGCACCCTATCAAGCTGCCATTGCATTCAACAATGTTTTGTTTTGCTTGCTTGGATTTTTTTATCTTTTTCGCCTTCTTTCTCGTTTTTTTGCTGCCAATACAGTTCACCTAACCATGATATCCATTGCGTTAGGGACAAATATTTTTTATTATACGTCTTTCACAAATCCAATAAGTCACTGCTATGAGTTTGCGCTTATTTTGATGTTTCTCTGGTATTCATTGAGGTGGTTTGAAACACCCCAACCCAAAATTTTATATTTGATGGGTTTTCTTTTAGGTTTAATAGTTCTAATAAGACCTCTTAATTTGATAGTGGTAATTATTCCATCGTTATTTCAAGTTGATCAGCAGAACTTTGTGATTAGACAATGGTTGCTTGTTAAGAAACACTTCTTGCAGATTTTGATTGCAGGGGTTTGTATGTTTCTTGTTATTTTACCTCAATTGATTTATTGGAAGCTTAACTCTGGAAATTGGGTTTTTAACTCTTATGTTGGAGAACAATTTTTTTGGAGTCGGCCAATGTTGACTGAGTTTCTATTTTCTTATAGAAAGGGATGGTTACTTTACACACCTATGATGGCCCTTATGTTGTTTGGTTTTGTTATTCAGAAAAAAACTTTAAACCAGATTTTACCCCAAATTCTAATATTATTATTGGTTATGATCTGGGTCAATTCCTGTTGGTGGTGTTGGTGGTTTGGCGGAACCTTTGGTTGTAGAGTTTTAGTTGATTTCTATGGCTTGTTTGCATTTCCCCTCGCTGTAGTAATTGAGTATTGTTTATCTCGCCATTTTATGTCTAGGTTAACTTTTACAATTTTTTTAGCCTTCATTATTTTTGTTAATCTCTTTCAGACGCGTCAGAAGCTGGAGGGACAAATTCATTGGGATTCGATGACAAAAGATGCTTATTGGCAAGTATTTTTAAAAAGAAGGTTTCCAGAGAACTATGATTCTCTTTTAAAAACACCTGACTATGAAGCTGCCAAAAATGGCAAAGTTGTCAGGTAAGCTTACTTAACCAAACATTACACTTCTTATTACGAACTTCATTAACCCAAAGTGAAGGCGCTATTTTTTAATTTTTTATTAGTCCTGTTAGGTAGTAAAATACGACTATCTTTGTCGAATAATTCGACATGTTTTTAAGTTGCCATAGTTATTATTCTCTACGTTATGGGACACTTTCTCCTGAAGAGCTTGTCTTTGAAGCTGTTGAACGAGGTATAAAGGCTATGGTACTAACGGACATAAATAACACATCTTGTTTTTTTCAATTTGATACAGCTTGTAAGAAAAATGGAATAAAAGCAATTTTTGGAATTGAATTCAGAGATGGGAATAGTTTCTTATATCTTGGGATAGCAAAAAACGAAGAAGGGATAAAAGAGCTAAACCAACTTTTAACAATACATTCTTCCACAAAAGAGCCGCTTCCTAAACGACCACTTTCCTTGCTAAACTGTTTTGTAGTATATAGGAATCTTCCAGAGGAAGATATTGGCCAGCTGAAAGAGAACGAATTTATTGGCATAAAACCTTCAGAACTAAATCCCATCAAAAAGAGATCTCAGGATTTATCAAAGTATGTTGTTTTTGCTCCCGTTACATTTTTGAATGAGGATGGGTGGAAAGTACACAAACTTCTTCGATGCATAGACCATAATATAATTCTAGGAAAACTTGAGCCCGGACAGTTTGCCCCCATTGACGAAATTTTCTATTCTCTCAGTGAAATTGAATGCAAATTTTTAGCCTATCCGGAGGTACTTGAAAATACCCAAATGATTTTGGATTCGTGCTTTACTGAAGTGCATTCAGGAAATGAAAATAACCGCAAAACCTTTACGGGGCATACTGATGGAGATTATCGCTTGCTTAGTAAACTTGCCGTTCAAGGATGCAGGCGGAGATATGGAGATCACAATCGCGGCGCTGCAGATAGAGTTAAGAGGGAGCTTCAGGTAATTCATCGGTTGGGTTTTTCCGCTTATTTTCTAATTACATGGGATATTGTTCGCTACGCTCAAAGTGCGGGCTACTATCATGTTGGGAGAGGAAGTGGTGCAAATAGTATTGTTGCGTTCTGTCTTTTTATAACGGATGTAGATCCTTTGGAGCTTGATTTATACTTTGAAAGATTTATTAATCCACACAGAAGTTCACCCCCGGACTTTGATATTGACTTTTCTTGGAGTGATAGGGATGATGTTACCGAATATATTTTTGACAGATATGGAATTGAATACACCGCTTTATTAGCTACATACAATACGTTTAAAGGAAAATCTATCATTAGAGAACTGGGCAAGGTTTTCGGTCTACCCAAAAAAGAAATTGATGTAATTATTGATGAACCCCTGGCTTCACACAAGCACCATCCATATGCCAAATACATTTTTCATTATGGAAAAAAGATAGAAGGTTTTCCAAATTATTTATCCATTCATGCAGGGGGAATCATTATTTCTGAGCGGCCACTATACTATCATACCGCATTATTACAAATGCCAAAGGGGTTTCCAACGACACATTTTGATATGTATGGAGCTGAAGACCTGTTGTTTCATAAATATGATATTTTGAGTCAAAGAGGGTTGGGCCACATTAAGGACGCTATTGATCTGGTACGAGAGAATCAAGAAAAGGAGGTTAATGTTCATCAGGTAGAAAAAATAAAAAATGATGATCGGGTGAGGGCTCAGTTAAAATCAGCTCAATGTATCGGGTGCTTTTATATAGAATCACCAGCCATGAGGGGCTTACTGAGTAAGTTGAAATGCGAAAATTATGTCCACCTTGTTGCTGCCAGTTCAATTATTAGACCGGGAGTTGCGAAGAGCGGTATGATGAGGGAGTATATTGAACGTTTCCACAAACCAGATAAAGTAAAATATCTACACCCAGTATTCAAACAAAATCTATCAGAAACCTTTGGTGTTATGGTGTATCAGGAGGATGTTATGAAAATAGTACATCATTTTGCCGGGTTGGATCTTGACGAGTCAGACGTATTGCGACGCATTATGACTGGCAAGAAAAAGTCATCAGATACGTTTAGAAAACTTATGGAAAAATATTTTCATAACTGTAGAGAACGAGGTTATCCCGAAGATCTGATACTAGAAGTATGGCGACAGATAGAAAGTTTTAGTGGATACTCTTTTTGTAAGGCACATTCTGCTTCGTATGCAGTTGAATCATTTCAGAGCTTATATCTAAAAACCTATTTCCCGCTTGAATTTATGGTGGCGGTCATAAATAACTTTGGTGGTTTTTATAGCACAGAACTTTACATACATGAAGCCAGAATGTGCGGGGCCAGGATTGAAGCGCCATGCGTTAATAAAAGCCGCTATCTGACACACATTGAAGGGAAGACAATTTATGTTGGCCTAATTCATATCCAATCTTTGGAAAAAGAGCAAGCTCTACAACTCGTCCGTGAACGAGAAATAAGAGGTCCGTATAGTAATTTGGATGATTTTATTCAACGTAATAAAATGACTCGCGAACAACTGAATTTGTTAATTCGTATCGGGGGCTTTCGCTTTACCAAACAAAGTAAATGTTCTCTATTATGGGAAAGAAATGCAAAGTATCAATCCCCCCAGAAGTATGTAGCAGCAAGACCGATTTTTTCAGAAAAAGAAGATAAGTATGAGCTTCCAATTTTAGAGGACGGACTTTATGATCAAGCCTTTGATGAGATCGAGCTGCTGGGATTTTCACTTTGTTCACCATTTAATTTGATCCTGGAAAAACCCCACAGCTATACAATGTCCAAAGATTTGAAAACCAAAATTTCAAAAAAAATTATACTTGTGGGCTATTACGTCACACGCAAGCCGGTAACTACCAGCAATGGAAAACTAATGTCTTTTGGTACTTGGGTAGACGAAGAAGGTTATTTTTTTGATACCACACATTTTCCCCCATCTTTGGAACACTACCCGTTTCAGGGAAAAGGGTGTTATGAAATCCATGGTGTTGTGACAGAGGATTTTGGCTTTCCAAGCGTGGAAGTTCACTGTATGAAAAAGTTAGGGTGGAAAAAAGACGAAAGGTATTGAATCGTTAGGCGAGTTGGATAATTTGTGAAATCACAATGTGCGGTACATCTTATCCATGAACAAATATTTCTTGGCACCCCAACAATTTTTATCACAACATCCAGCAAAAATAAAAGAGAGAACTTTTTATTTTAAGTCTTCAATACCCGAACTGTCCATAACCATTTCATCATTCAGTACAACGTTAACGAATTCGGTACTGTCTAACAACAGCTCATCTTTTTCAAAATAAATTATATCGTCAGAGTTATCAAGATTAGTGATGTCTGAGTCGTTATCTTGAGTTTTTGTAAAAGAATCAACAGAGTCGATAAGAATTATCTTGTTGTTACTGTTCGAAAATATTTCTTTACTTTGAATTATTCCCTTTTTGTGCTTTTTGACAACCACTGTGTTTTTAGTTTTTAATACATTCTTTGATGAAGAAATTTGTCCGCTCTTTTGAAAGCAGGAAGTAATGATAATTAACAATAAAAAAGAATAAACAAATACTAGTCTATTGTTAGAGTTAGCAGAATGAAGAGTGAACAAGGTTTTCATGACAAAAGATTTATAGACTTTTGACTTAGAAAACAAACCTTCGTTTATGTGTTGTATGTTAAATCCGCGTTAAGACAAATTCTCGTTTATTTAGTTTTATTTTTTACATATTTTTCAAGCCAGGAATCCATTTCCCAAAGCATGTGCAAAATATTTTCACGCGCCGAATATCCATGACTCTCGAATGGGAGAATAACCATCCTTGCTTTTCCACCATTGCCCTTAATGGCCTGAAAAAATCGTTCTGTCTGCATGGTAAAGGTTCCGGAATTATTATCAGATTCTCCGTGAATAAGTAAAATCGGACTTTTGATTTGATGGGCATAATTGAAAGGAGACATTTCATTGTATTTATCTTGTGCTTGCCAATAAGTCCTTTCCTCAGATTGAAAACCAAAAGGGGTAAGGCTTCTGTTGTAGGCACCGGATCTGGCTATGCCAGCAACAAACAAATTGGAATGAGCAAGAAGATTGGCTGTCATAAAAGCTCCATATGAATGACCCATTACCGCGCATCTTGCAGGATCGATATAACCTAAAGAATCAACAGCTTTTATTGCAGCTTCAGCATCTGCTACCAATTGTTCGAGATAGGTATCATTTGGTTCCTCATCACCCTTACCGATTATTGGAAATTGGGTATTCTCTAAAACAGCAAAACCTCTGGTTACCCAAAACAAGGGTGAGGCCCAATTAATACTGTTAAAGAAATGAGGAGAATCTTTAACTTGACCAGCAGTTTTGTCGTCTTTAAATTCTTCAGGATATGCTTCCATAAGGAGGGGTAACCGACCGTCTTTTGATGGGTTGTAGCCAACAGGAAGATAAAGCGTTGCAGACAAGGAAACCCCATCTTTACGCAGATAGTGGATCTTCTTCTTGGTAATATTTTCAATTGATTTATAAGGGTTTTCCCGAAAGGTAACGGACTCAGGCTTTTGTTTGGATGTTAAATCTCTTATATAAAGGTTTGGAAATGAAGTTGGACTTTGTATGCTTGTTAGTAATAATTTAGAGTTAATGTCAAGAACTCTCACAAGCTTTTCATAAGTTGAAACACCATCCGCTTGCCACAAACGGTTTCTGACAAAAGAGCTTAAATCAATTTCGTCAAGAAAAGGTCTATTTCCAACGGGAGAATAACCTTCTCCATTCAAATATGCTTTTTTATAATCCTTACTTAAAAGTAAGACCTCACGATTTGATTTTTCGTCGTATTTTGATATAAAAGAACCTGGGTTGTTGTAAAGATCTTCACTTGATCTGTCGAAAATCACCTTAATACTTTTGGACGAGACGGAATCCAAACTATTAGAGGGATCGATAATATATGTTTTGGTATTCCTATTTTTCCACCAGCGGTCCTCTACAATCGCAAGATTTTCATTTGCAAAAATTATATTAGCAAAACGGTTTTTAATAAAACATATACTTTTAGGAACATTAAATGGGGCATCAGAAATAAACAACTGGTCTCGGAATTCTCTCTCTATTGTTGGGTTTCCACCATCGGTAGCTTCACACCAAAAGAGAGTTGCAGGTTTATCTGAACGCCAAAATATGTTTCTTTTACCGGCTTCAACAGCATCAAAACTGGTTGATTTCAGATCGTTAAGTGGCCTGTTGTAAAAGGTTTTAACAAAAACACCATTGCTGTTATAAATATTAAATTTGCTGGGAAAAAAACCAAGACTTAAAGTATAACTGTAAGGTTTTGACAGCTCTTCTGTCAGGAGGAATTTTCCATCAGGAGAAAAGCTAAAACTTTTATACACCGCCACCCCTAAAAAGTCTTGCGTCGGAAGCTCACCTTCAGGGTAAACTTTTACCAATGTACATGCAGCGTAATAATCAAAACGACCTTCGTCTTGCTGGTTTTTCAAAAGATCTTGAAAAGTTCTAGCAGGTAATTTTTCGCCAGTAGTTTCCTGGATAATCGGGCCTTTAGGTAAATCGCGGGTATCTGATAATCTGGATTTAGCACCTTTTGATCTGCAAATAATAAAACTTTCATCTTCAGCCCAAGAATATGAATTTCCTAATATACTATTGATACCTTGGTTTAGAATTTCTTTTGCTTTACCAGTTTTTAGGTTAATTACCCAAAGGCTTAAATGATCTTTATATACTTGAATGAAGGAGAAGTAATTTTCCCTTGGACTAAATGAGTAGGATTGAAATTTTAATGGAAAAGGAAGATCTTGAATATTAATTTGACTTTTATTTTTAACGTTCTGAATAGTTAGGGAAGTGAAATACAGGTTCCGGGATGAATTAAAATTTTCGGGATTAAAACGAAGACCAGCTAATTTGATTTCCGGTTCGGCTAAGTCTTCTAATGATTTATAATTTGGTTTATCAATTAGGGCCAGATATTTGCTATGACGACTCAATGCCGTTTGCGAAGGAGTCTTGGCTTCTGCTAGAGCAAGAATGGGTTCAGGAGGTGTTTGAAACCCTACCTGTGCAAAAAGACAAACCCAAAAAAAATTAAGCGAAATGAAGGAAAATATCTTTTTCATTGACAAAAATTTATTTTTTTGTAAAAATAGAGAAAATTGCACCAGGTGACAAGAAATTAGAATCCTTATTAATTTTACAAAACACTAATAATCAATTGATTATAAAAATGGCTTATGATTGTGCTATTCTAATCCAGATAATAACTTAAATAGCTAAAACCGAGAAATGGTAAATCAAACTTCTCTAATAATAAGTTAGAGTAAAGAATGCCACTTATATTTAAACAAATATATAGGTTCTAACAAGGGTTGTTAGAAATAAAGAGTAGCGTGGGGGAGGCTTGAACTCCCGACCTTGCGATTATGAATCGCACGCTCTGACCAGCTGAGCTACCACGCCAAGGAGGCGCAAAGGTAAAACAAAAAAAGAAATCAAGAATTAAAGAACTTTAGCAAAACTATAAAATCTTCTACCATTCAAAATAAGGTAATCGAAATACCAAATGCAAAGAACTTACTGCAAACAAACTCTGCGTATTAAGCATATCAGATTATTATTTACATACCCCCAACCGTATTATTCCTGCTCTCGCCTTTTGATGTATGCTATGAGCAAATTGTTGAGGATGCGTTTTTAAAGTATTTCTATATGCTTGGCAGGATTTTTCAAAATCACCAATAATCTCCCAAATTTGTCCAGAATATAGAAGAGAAGCTGAGGCGTAAAAAGTTTTATACGTGACATCGAATTTTATGGCATCATTAAAGTATAAAAGAGCCCCATTAAACTCTTTCTTAGATTGTAAAATACGCCCCATCCTATATGCACACTCTGTTTTTAACTTTGGATTCTCATAATAAGTGGCAATGCGAGTTTCAAGAAGCTTTAATGACCGAGAGGCGTAACCTCCATCGAAAAGAAGTCTACATTTTAATAATATTAAGTCAGGAATATCATTTGTCAAATAGTCATTTTGTGCTTTTTTGTCTTCATCTGTCTTTGTATTTCCAATCATTCCAATTTTACTTTGATAAAATTTAAACAAGTTCAGGTCACTTTTTAATAAAGCACACCAACTTAATTTTTGGTAGGTTTCTTTTATGTAGCTGTTTCCATGAAAATGCTCTAAATATTTTTTAAAATCAATTTCTGCAGCACCATTTAGCTGTTGCAGCTTTGTTAAACCCTCCATAAAAAACAAATAAGGAAAAATTTCTTTTTTAGTTTCTGAAATTAAAGAAAGACAAATAATGGCTTCCTCATTTTTAAATGATTTCATTGCAAGCCTGGCCTCAATAAAGGTGCTCATAGGATTCAAATTACAAAATTCAGAACTCTTCTTCCAGAACAAATAACCCTCCTCCGGTTTGTTTTCTAAGAATGAAATAATTAAAGCATTCGCAGCAGTGGATTCTAAATAGAAAAGATCTGCATTATTTTTTGCATAATTCAAAAACAAATTTGTTTCTTTTTTACCAAGAGATATGGATCCATTTAAATTAATCAAATTTTTTATCCATGAAAATTCATCTGGAATAGACCCAACCAAAGAATGTAGAACCCCCAACGATTTATATGTATACATAAAATGTGGGTATTTCTGTTTAGTTTCTTCTAATACAGTTAAAGCTTTTCGAAAATCAGTAAATGCAATCAACGAGGAACCCATCTTTAATTCCAACAGAGCCCATTGTAATAAAACTTCACTTGTGAGAAACGACTTCCATTCTACGGGAAGAGATGAATTTTTTATTTTTTTTAAACGCAAATTCTTAAAAGACTTTCTTTTATTAAAAAGATAAAGATTTTCACTTATGAAGATTTCAAAAAAATCGAGCTCATTAGCCATTAATACATAAGCATAATTGGTTTTTTGTTGTGTATCACAAAAGAGCAAATCTCTGGCATAATTGAAATCCAGATTTAATATTGAATTATATATTCTTTTTACTGGTCCTTCAAATTGGACAAAGTCGCTGGCAAGGACATCTGTCTGAAAGATTAAACAGAAACAAAATAAAACCAATTTATGCATTCTTTATGAAAAATGGGAAAGGTCAGATATCATAAACACCTTCAACAGGACAGTGGTCAGAGAAGCGAATTTCTCTATGATGTTTATAGTCTCTAACTAAATTCCCAAAAGGTTTTGAAATGGATTGATAGTCTATTCTCCAGCCTTTATTTTTATTGTATGACCCGGCACGATAACTCCACCAACTGAATGCCTGAAGTTCAGGAAAGACAACACGAAAACTATCTTCAAATAATTCATTATACCAAGCATTTAACCAAGCTCTTTCTTCAGGTCTGTAACCACTAGGGTTATCTTTTCTTTGAGGATTATGTATATCAAGTTCTTTATGAACGATGTTGTAATCCCCGACTAGGATTAATTTTTTTCTTTCATATAAAAGGTTCTTAATCCAGGGATAAATATCTTGTAAAAACCTCATTTTAAACAAGTGTCTTTCTTCACCAGAGGATCCGGAAGGGAAATATGCATTCATAACAGACCAATCTCCAAAATCTAATCGAATAAACCGACCTTCCCGATCATAGGTCTCTATTCCACAACCAAAATGTACTTTATCAGGAATCTCTTTAGTTAAAACAAGGACTCCACTGTAACCCTTTTTTTCAGCACAATGCCAATAGGCTCTATAACCTAAGGATAGATACATTTCAGGATCAGCATATGAGATGTCCATTTTCGTCTCTTGAAGACAGATGATATCAAAATCACATTTTCTCAACCACTCATTGAAACCCTTTTGCACAGCAGATCTTAACCCGTTTACGTTAAAACTAACTATCCTTTTCATATATGAATTTGAAGTTGAAGATAGTTAAAAGGAGTGCTATAAAGAAAATAGACTTTGAATTAAATCAAGAATTCAAGACAGTAAGTTCTTTTACATCGAAAGTGCTTAAATTTTCAAACTGATTTATCCGTTTATAAATTTCATCTTGATTTAGATTCTTCAATTTTGAAAGGCTAAAATCTTCTACGCAAAAAGAAGCCATTACACTGCCATAAATTATTGCTGTTTTCATATTATTAAAACTAATATCATTAGTTCTAGCCAGGTATCCCACCATTCCTCCTGCAAAGCTATCTCCGGCACCCGTTGGGTCAAGGACATCTGCTACCGGTAAACCAGGAGCAAAAAATATTTGATTTTCATAAAACAGTAATGCACCATGTTCTCCTTTCTTAATTACCAGGTATTTGGGTCCCATTTTGTGGATAACAGCAGCAGCTTTAACTAATGATCTTTCTCCTGATAGCTGACGAGCTTCTTCATCATTTACTGTAAGGACATCAACCCTGGGCAATAATTTCATTAATTCGTCCATCGCCACATCCATCCAAAAATTCATTGTATCAAGAATAACTAGTTTTGGGGGATCAGAAAGTTGATCAAGAATAGAAGCTTGGATGGAAGGTGTAAGATTTCCAAGCATTATAAATTTGCTCGATTGGAAACTTTTAGGCAGTATAGGGCTGAAATCTTCTAAAACATTTAAGTCAGTTATGAGCGTGTCGCGACCATTCATATCATTATGATAACGACCAGACCAATAAAATGATTTTTTACCTTGAACTCGTACCAGCCCATCAGTTTTTACCCCACGACTGACCAAAGCTTCAATCTCACTTTCAGGAAAATCATCTCCAATAATTGAAACTAAATTTATGTGGTCATACCAATATGAAGCAGCCCAACTAATGTATGTACATGCACCACCAATTACATGATCAACTTTGCCAAATGGTGTTTCAATGCTGTCAAAGGCCATGGTTCCAACAGTAAGTATGCTCATTTTTAGTATTTATTGTCTAATAAAAAAGCCCTGCTTTATGCAAGGCTTTCAAAACGTGCGCCCCTTCTTGGGCTCGAACCAAGGACCTACGGATTAACAGTCCGACGCTCTAACCAACTGAGCTAAAGAGGCTTTTTAAATATCGAGGTGCAAAGATATAAACCCGTTTGAAAAGCACAAGTAAAAACGATCAAATTCTTTAAGAATTACGAATTAAAGCTGAACAATCCCATTATTGAATCAAGATCGTTTCCATACCCCAAGCATTGTTTTCATCAATTACCTGAACCATGTAGGTTCCTTTAGGCCATTTATTAACATTAATTATGTGTTTTGAGGAAACCATCTTATCTTGATAAACGACTTTGCCAGAGGGGTCAACAACGTTAACTTGTTGATTTTTAATATTTTGTGTTCCTAAATCGATAATAAGTAAATCCTTTACCGGATTTGGACTGACAGTTATTTGGATCACTTTGGATGGATCAAGCCCAGATAAGGTAGGTTTTACTAGAAAGAATGCAAAAGTATCGTTTTCAATATCTGGTCCAAACTCTACTTCAGAAGCAGTATAACTAGCAATGGGCTCAGGATACCCTGGAGAATAAAAATTATACACAACATCAGTTTGAGAACCAATGGGTGTTGAACCTAATGATAAAATTGCAGTGCTTCTGGTTGTCAATTTAAGGCAGTTGAATGTCCCGGCAGTAGTTTTGATTGTTCCCCAAGCTTCTGCTTTATTATTGGAAGCGAATTCTACCTGAATTGGGCCGAATTCTGAATCAA
>Ga0073902_10000755_pt1 | contig 18263 bp, 24 predicted proteins | sample KloWWTmeKNB19Kit_FD_66667 | JGI IMG/M metagenome (GOLD analysis project Ga0073902, IMG submission 66667) | Active sludge microbial communities from Klosterneuburg, Austria, studying microevolution and ecology of nitrifiers - Klosterneuburg... | ecosystem: Engineered > WWTP > Aerobic digester >...
GCAAGGAAGTGCTCCAGGTCTTCCGCGACCCGCCGACCCTGGTGCAGGTGCTCGCCATCCCGCTGATCCAGCTGGTGGTGCTGGCCAACGCGGCGACCTTCGACACCGGCGCGACGCGCCTGCTGGTGCGCGACGACGACCGCACCACCGCGTCGGCGGCGATGGTGGCGGAGTTGGTGGGCAGCGGCGAGTTCACCGTGGTGGGGACCGCGATTGCACCGGAGCGGATCGAGGCGGTGTTGCGCCGCCGCGAGGCCGCCGCCGTCCTGCACATCCCGGATGGCTTCGAGGCGGCCCTGGCGCGCGGGGAACGGAGCGCCGTGCAGTTGCAGATCAACGCCGAGGAGGGGGCGGTCGCCGGTCTCATCCAGCAGGCGGCGCAAGCCATCGTGGAGCGGCAGGGCGGGGTGCCGAGCATGCTGGAGGTCCGGCAACAGGGGTGGTTCAACCCGACGCGCCGCTACAAGGACTGGATGGTGCCGGGGATCCTCGTGTCGCTCACGACCATCATCGGCCTCCTCCTCACCGCGCAAAGCATCACGCGCGAGAAGGAGCTCGGCACGCTCGAGCAGCTCAACGTGACGCCGGTCACCAAGGGCGAGTTCATCACGGCCAAACTGCTCCCCTTCTGGATGATCGCGATGGGGATCTTCACGGTGGGGCTGACGGTGGCGAAGCTGGTGTTCGCGATTCCGACGGTGGGTGCGGTGCCGATCGTCTTCCTTGCCGCGATGGTCTACCTCACGGTGGCGCTCGGCATCGGGCTGCTGATCTCCACGGTCACGCAGACGCAGCAGCAGGCGATGTTCGTCGCCTTCTTCGTGCTGCTGATCTTCCTGCTGATGAGCGGCCTCTTCACGCCGCTGGAAGCGATGCCCGACTGGGCCCAGACCGTGGCCCATGCCAACCCGGTGATGCACTTCGTCGGGCTGATGCGGGCGGTGCTGGTGCGCGGGGCGGGGCTGGCCGAGGTGGGGCCGACGATTGTCGGGCTGGGGATCGCAGGAGCGGCGGTGCTGGGGCTGGCGGTGGTGCAGACGCGGAAGACGCTGGAGTAGGGGTTCACCCCTCACCTGTTGGCGCTTCGATCCGCACCTGCACCCCGTCGGGACGGTGCTCCACGATGCTGATCCGCCGCCGCGCGGGCTCCAGCAGCGCCACCAGCGGCTCGGGATAGAACGGCAGCAGGACATCGAACGGAGCGTCGCTCGCCTCGACCAACTCCAGGATGCGGAGGAGCGGTTCGGGCGGGGGGAGGAGGCGGAGGTCGAGCACTCCGGCGGGGACGCTTGGCGTCGTCGCCGTCGAGGTCGCGCGTGGCGCGACCGGCGCGGCATCGGCACGCCAGAACCAGGTGGACCAGTCGTCGTCGGCGAAGGCCGTGGCGTGCGAGGCAAAGCCGAGCTGGGCCAGGCGCTGCAGCAACGGGGTCGGACGGAAGGGCGCGCGGAGGTGCAGCACGCTGCCCGGCGGCAGCTCCTGCACGGATCGCATGATGGCGGGCAGCGGTTCGCGTCCGGCCGCAATGTCGGCGCGGACGTCGAGGTCCACGACGGCGGTGGGATCGAAATCAGGCAGCGGGGAGTCGTCGAGGCTCGTCACGCGATCAAGATCGCCTCGTGCTCGCCATCGCACCGTGACGGATGTCTCATCTGGGCACCCCTCACCCCTCACCCCGCGCCCACTCGCGGAGTCGCGCAGACGACACCAGCTCGAAGTGGCTCCCCTGCTGGGTCACGATCAACCCCTTGGCCTTCAACTGCTTGAGTGCGCGCGAGACGGACTCGCGGGCGGTGCCGATCTCGGTGGCGAGCTGCTCCTGAGTCCGGTCGAGCTCGAGGGTCACGAGGTCGCCCGTCGCCGTGCCGTGCTGGTCGGCATGATCGGCCAGAAGCATGGCCAGGCGCGCGGCAACATCGCGGAAGGAGATGGTCTCGACCAGCTGGACCAGGTGGCGCAGGCGATGCCCCAGGGCGCGGACCACGGCGGCGGCCACTTCGGGGTCGGTCCGGAAGGCGTGCTCGAAATCGCCACGCGGCAGGAAGGCGAGGCGCGATGGCGCGACCGTGGCCGCCGAGGCGGGGTAGGGGCCGCCGTCGAAGAGGGGGAGCTCCGCCACCGGGCGCCCCGGGCCCTCCAGGGCGAGCGTCTGCTCGCGGCCGTCCGTTGCCGTCCGATAGATCCGCACCCGTCCCTCGAGCACCAGATAGAGCCCATTGCATCGATCGCCGCTCCGGAAGAGGGCAAAGCCCTCGCCCACGGTGCGTGGCACGCACCGCAACGCCAGCCGATCGATCACGGCGGCGGGAATCTCGGCGAAAAACGGGATACTGCGGAGGATGTCGGCGGTGGAGGTCATGGAGAACCTTAATCGCAGTGACCATTCAGCTGCGGCCGTCAGGCCGCGGTGACCAGTGACCAGTGGTGACGGGTCACCGGTTACTGGTTACTGGTCACTCGGTCCTGTGACAACCGTCACGGCCCCATCCCCGCCCCCTGGCGATTCTCCGGTCGACCCCAACCGGAGTTGCCGATGTTGCCTGAGGCCCTGAATCCTGAATCTGCCGCACCTGCCGGCCGCCCCACGGTGATGGACGTCTCGGAGGCGGGTGGCGTTCGATCGTTCACGCTGCAGTTTGCGCCCGGGCAGGCGCTGCCGGACCATCGCAATCACGCCCGGATCACCATCCTCGTGATGCAGGGTGACGGCATCCTGACCGTCGCCGGAGCAGGCCCCCGCGCCATCGCCACCGGCGACCTCGTCCAGCTTGACCCCAACGTCCTCCACTCGGTTGAGGCGCCGGCCGGTGCCCTCGAACTGCGCGTGACGCTGCGCGCCAACTGCTGCGACTCCTGCTGATGGACCGCCCCGTCATCTACTTCCTCAAGGCGTCGCTCCTCTGGCTCGCGCTCGGCGTGAGCCTCGGGGTGGCGATGGCCGTGCACCCGGCCTGGGTCATCTATCGTCCGGTGCACCTGCACCTGCTGTTGCTCGGCTTCGTGACGATGATGATCTCAGGCGTGGCGTACCATGTGTTCCCCCGCTTCGCGGCCACTCCACTCCACAACCCCCGGCTCATGTCCGTGCACTTCGGGCTGGCCAACGCGGGGTTGGTGCTGGTGGCGTGCGGGTTCATCGCACGCGCGCACGCGGTGGCGCATGCGCCGCTGGTGCTGGGCCTTGGCGGCTCGCTCTCGGCCGCCGGCGCGTACCTGCTGGGGTGGAATCTCTGGCGCACGCTGGACAAGGCGGCCATTCCGCCGAGCCGACTGGCCCCGGCTCGGCCGATGCCGGTGGTTGAAGTACCGGGAAGGCGCTGACGTGTCGCCTCTCTCGCGTCGCTTCCTCTTCACTGCCGCCGCCTTTCTGGGCGGCGGTCTGGCGCTGGGCCTCTGGATGCTGATCGGCCGCGACCTGCGCGGGGTCTGGCCGGCGCCCTACCTGGTGAGCGCGCACACCCACCTGTTGCTGGTGGGGACCATTCTCTCGACCATCCTGGGCACCGCGCTCTGGCTCTTCCCGCGACCGCTCAAGAGCGACACCCGCGTGCGTGCGTGGCACGGCGAGGCGGCCTACTGGTGCCTCACGCTCGGCACGCTGGCACGGGCCGTGGGCGAGATCGCGCGCGCCTCGAGCGATGCCGCCGCATGGCCGATCGTGACCGTGGTCGGTGGGAGCCTGCAGCTGCTGGGGATGGGGTGCGGGGTGCTGGCGTTGCGGGTGCGAGTGAGGGCGGGAGCAGCCACAGGGTGACCAGTGACCAGTGAACGGTGAACGGTGAACGGTGATGACCGAGGACCGAGGACCGAGATGCGACGGTGTGGGGCGGGCTCGGCGCTGGGGTGTTCTTCGCAGCGGCTCCAAGGGCGGCGAGCCCTCACCCTGGGTCGGAGTGCCGATTGCGGCGCCCCCGGCGTGCAGTACAGGGGGCGACGCGGCGAGCCGCTTTGGAGTCCGCGAGAACGGACACCCCAGGTCGAGCCCGCGGTGAACGGGCGTCCAGTCCATCCACGATCACGCATGTCCCTCGCTGCGCTCGGGATGACGCACTCATCCCTTCTCGCCCATCACCGCCCAGTGTTGCGCGACTCCATTGCGCGGATCAGCGCATCGATTCGCTCGTTCGTCGGCTTCAAGCCCTGACGGATCACCAACACCAGCAGGACGGCGCCCACGATCCAGGAGAGGAAGCCGAATACCATCACGCCAATCGTCGAGTACATGCGGGGGACTCCAGGGGAGAGTAGGTCCTTCGACTCCGCAGCCCTGCGGGCTGCTTCGCTCAGGATGACAATGTTGTGAGTTATCGCCTGTTCGCGGTTCGCTGTTCGCCGCTCGCCTACCGTGTCAGCGCAATCCGGAATCGATAGCTGTCGCCGCCTCCCACCACGTGTGGTGGGGAGAAGCGCTCGACCAGCACGCCACCGTTGACCTCGATCACGCGACGCGAGGCGGCGTTGTCGGTGTTGCAGGTCAACTCGATGTACTTCATGCCGAGCGCGGGCATCTCGGCGAGAAAGCGCCGAAGGGCCGCGGTGGCATAGCCACGACCCTGACGCCACGGCACCACCGTGTAGCCGACATGGCCGAGGCAGTAGTCGGGGAGCGTCTCGCCGCCGGGCTGCCAGCGGAAGGAGATCACGCCGGCGAACTCGCCGTCCCAGAGCCAGCGGCGATAGCCGGGGAGACGCGGTACCTCGGTGCCGTCCGGGAGATGGATCGGCGGCCCGTTCGCCCGCATGTCGTCCTGCTCGGCCAGAAAGCGCGCCGGGTCGGCTTGGATCCGCTCGAGCTCCTCGGGCGCCGCCTCGGGGCGTCGCGTGTCCGGCGACCATCCCCGCTCGAGCGCGGCGATGTAGCTGGGGAGATGCTCGACGGCGGGGGTGACGAGGTGCATCCGGGGGAATATCAACCCGGGGGCGGGGATGCGTGTAGGGGCGGGGACGTCGCCCGGGCGCGGCAGGCCGCGCCCCCACGCTAATATTGGGGATGCCCAATACCCGCATTGTCGCCACCGGCCGCGCCGTACCCGACCGCGTCGTCACCAACGACGATCTCGCCAAGGTGATGGACACCACCGACGAATGGATTCGCCAGCGTACCGGGATCCAGCAGCGCCATTGGGCGGTCGAGGGCGACTCGGCCACCGGTTTCTCGCTGCTGGCGACGCAACGCGCCCTCGCCAAGGCGGGGATGGAGGCGTCGGAGATCGACGCGATTGTCTACGCGACCTCCACCTCCGATCACTTCGCTCCCGGCAACGGCGTCTATCTCCAGAAGGCGCTCGGCATCGGTACGGTGCCCGCGCTCGACATCCGGACGCAATGCAGCGGCTTCGTCTACAGCCTCTCGATTGCCGACGCCTATATCAAGAGCGGGATGTACCGCACCGTGCTGGTGGTCGGGTCGGAGCTGCAGAGCACCGGGATGGAGATCAACGACAACGGTCGGAACACTGCGGTGATCTTCGCCGATGGCGCGGGCGTGGCGATCGTGCAGGCGTGCGACGAGGCCGCCGGCTCGGAGATTCTTGCGTGGGACCTCCACTCGGAGGGGGCGCACGCCGAGCTGCTCTGGGTGGACACGCCGGGGAGCATCTACCATCCGCGCAACCAGGCCGAGCACATCGCGGCGGGGCGCGGCTTTCTCGACATGGACGGCAAGGAAGTCTTCCGGCACGCTACCACGCGGATGCCGGAGTCGGTCGGCGCCGTGCTCGCCAAGAGCGGCAAGGAGGCGGCCGACCTCACCCTGCTGATTCCGCACCAGGCCAACCTCCGCATCTCCGAAATGGTGCAGAAGCGCCTCGGCCTGCGGGACGACCAGGTCTACAACAACATCCAGCGCTACGGGAACACCACCAGCGCCACCATTCCGATCGCGCTCGACGAGTGCCTCGAGCAGGGGCTCCTCAAGCGGGGCGACCTGGTGGCGCTGACGGCGTTCGGGTCGGGCTTCCTTTGGGGGAGTGCGCTGATCCGGTATTAGCCTGCCGACCCTGCCAGTACCGGTAGACTCGCCACCCCTGCCGATGGGCCTGGGTGGCGGGTATGCTCAGGGGCCCCGCCTCTCTGGAGCCCCCTTGATTCGCCGCCTCGTTCCCACCGCCGTTTCGCTGTTCGCGCTCCCGGTCCCACCGAGGGTCGCGGCGCAAGCCACGCCGATCGCCGTACCGGCGGTGGAGCGGATCGCGCCCGACCTCGAGCTTTCGCGGATTATTGCGGCGGTCGCGGGGAGCGACGGGCGAATCTGTGTGCTCGACGATTTGGAGCTGCGACTGCACTGCCTACGTGCCGATGGCTCGTTGCTCTGGTCGTTCGGGCGAAAGGGCGAGGGGCCGGGCGAGTGGACGTCGATCTATCGGTTGGGAATCGGGCCGAACAATGTCGTGACGGTGCTCGGGTTCGGGGTCCAGGTTCACCAGGTCAGCGCAGATGGCAAGTTCCTCCGTCAGGCCCGTCTGCCCGGCTCCTTTGGGCAGCCAGGTGCCGTCATTGCGATCTCGCCAGACACGTTCGCGATCTCAGGCACCTTTCATCAACGGGGCGCCCTGCGCCCCACGACAATTCATCTTTTCGCTTTCGTCGGCGACAGCATCGCGCACATCCGGTCTTTCGGCGCGCTACCGGCGCACACCGACCCCGAGCAACTGTCAATGCTCCCGGCCGGGTTCGTCTCGATGACCGCGCGGCGCACCTTCCTGCACGCACGAGTCCTTCCGAACATCGTGGTCGAGTACGACATGGCGGGGAAGCTCGTGAGGAAGGTCACCAGCACGATCGTCCCCTTCGACCCCAGCAAGCAAACCCTGATTACGAAGAGCCAGTCGCGCGTCACGTATCAAACGGTGAAGCCGCCGGTCGGGAGCAATCGGATCGGGAGCGCGCGCGAGTACCGCCCTGGCTCTTGGTGGGTGTTCCGCACGACGGTGGGTGTTGGCCAGTTCTTCGACGTGGTCGATCCAGCCACCAACCGGTGGCTCGCGCCCAAGCCGCTGCCAGCCTGGGAAGCCTCGCTTGGTGTCTTCGCCGAGGATCGCCGCGGGGGATACTTCCTGGCCACCACGACCTGCGATGACGAGCCCTGCCTGGTGCGGTTCAAGAGCGGGCCGTATTTCGCGGGAGTGCGCTGATTCGGTATGAGGCCTACCAGAGCAGCGGCAGATCCGCGACCCTCGCGATCTCGGGGTCGCGAGTGATCAGTGGACAGCCATGCACCATTGCAGTTGCCGCAATCAGCCGGTCACCTCGTTCGGGGATGGCGTGGAGCGACTCGGCGATCAGGACGACATCCAGTGTAAGTGGCAGGATCTGGTAGTTTGGAATGGTCGCGATCGTCACGAGCCAATCCGCAAAGCGCTGCCCCGCAAAGCCGACCTTGTTGCGATGTGCCGCCTCGCCGATTTCGACCAGCACCATGGTCGGGATGAGCAGGACGCTCTCACCTGAATCGACGGATTCGAAGAAGCGCCGGGCATCACGACCGAGTCGCTTGAGCTGGCCCTTCACGACCCAGATCAACGGGTGCGTGTCGGTCACGGCGCGTGGGATCATGATGAGAGCCGCTCCAACTTGGCTTCAGCGAGTGCGGCCTGTTCACGGCGAATCTCGTCGAGCGCTTCGCCGAGGTCGCCGCCGCCCGTGGCCGAGCCGATCAGGCGGAATGGGGCGGTCCGTTGACGCGCACCGAGGGCGAGGGACAATTGGTGCTGCAGTTCCTTGACGCGAGCCTCGAGTCGCTCGACGTAGGCCTCACTCGCGACCACCGCGCGGTCGGCGGTGCCACGACGGGCCACTCGAACCAGGCGCCCCTGATGCTCGATCACTTCGGCAAAGACCTCCGGCAGGTGCGCGCGGAGGTCCGAGATCTGATATTCAGTGCGCTTTTCGGACACTGCATCTCCTTGTACAAGTAATTGTACAATATAGGAGGTGTGCGACTACGGCGAGGATCGAAAGAACGCGGGGTGAATCTTCCCCAAGCCTGTTGCGTACTGAAACAGGTCACCCCCAAGGAGGGCAGCATGTTCGGTTTCATCGGCGGCATCATCGGTATGGCCATCGGCGCCTTTGTCGGCCTCACCGCGTTCGGCTTTGCTCGGGAATACGTTCGCAGCCGGCTTCGCTTCGTGGACGCGGTCCGCCATCCGCTCGCCCCCTGGATCGCCGGCGGCGCCGTGATGCTGGTGGCCACCCCGGTGGTGGCGCTCCTGCCGATTGTTGGCGGCGGAACTGCCCTGATTGCCGGTGCGGCGACCGGACTTGGCACCGCGTCCGGGGTGAAGGCGATCCGGACCGGCGAGTAGCTTTCACCATCCCCCAACGTCGGAGCCCGGGTGAAAGACCTCATTCCGCTGATGATCTTCGCCATCCCCCTGATGGCGATCTACCGCTCGATGCAGGTCAAGCTCGCCGCGACCCGCCTCGAGGAGGCGAAGTACCGGGCCGGTGAGCTGGCCGACGGCGGCATGGCCGCCATCGAGGACCTCCGCCTCGAAGTGGACCATCTCCGAGCCGAACTGAGCGAGGTCCACGAGCGGCTCGACTTCACCGAGCGGATGCTCACCAAGGGGGACGCCCCCGCGACCTGATTCGGGTGCATTTCCGAGTGGCGAAGTCGGCTTTATATTGGCCCCATGACTTCGATCTCGTGCGTCCGCTGCGGTACCGTTGGCGAGTCCCAGGCCTTCAAGCCCTTTGCCAACGAGCTGGGGGACCGGATCTACACCACCATCTGCAAGAACTGCTGGGCCGAATGGCTCAAGACCCAGCAGCAGCTGATCAACCACTACGCCCTGATCCCGCATCAGCCCAAGGCCAAGGAGTTCCTGCTCCGCAACATGGAGCAGTTCCTCTTCGGCGAAGGCGCGCCCGACTCGCTTCCCTGATCGATCCGCGTTAGCATCCGGGCATTCCCCAACCGGAAGCCCATGCCCGATCGCGTCCTGCGGGTCCATCCTGACGACAACGTCCTCGTGGCCCTCGAACCGCTCGCCACCGGCGAGTCGGTCCACGACGGCACGCAGACACTGCGGCTCACCACCGACGTTTCCCCCAAGCACAAGTTCACCACCACGCCGTGCGCCGTCGGAGAGCCGATCATCATGTACGGCATCCTCGTTGGTCGCGCCGTGCTGCCGATCGCGGCCGGCGAAGCGATCACCACGCTCAACGTCCGTCACGCGGCCGCCGAGGTGTATCCCGCCACCGGCGCCCCGACGTGGACGCCGCCCGACGTCTCCGCGTGGCAGCAGCGCACCTTCCTCGGCTATCATCGCGCCGATGGCCAGGTGGGGACGCGCAACCACTGGCTGGTGATTCCGCTGGTCTTCTGCGAAAATCGCAACGTCAACATGATCCGCCAGGCGTTCGAGGAAGAACTCGGCTTCGCGCCACCGGACATCTATCGGCAACAAGTGCGCGCGCTGCTCGAACGCCACGGCGAAGGGGGCCGCGGCTCCACCCAGGGCCGCGTGCGCCAGTCGGGGCGCGTCTTCGGCAACATCGACGGGATCAAGTTCCTCACCCACAGCGGTGGCTGCGGCGGGACGCGCGAGGACTCGCGCAACCTCTGCGGCCTGCTCGCCGGCTACCTGCACCATCCGAACGTGGCCGGTGCCACCGTGCTCTCGCTCGGCTGCCAGCACGCGCAAGGCGACATGCTGCGCGAGGAGATTGCCCGGCGCGATCCGCACTTCGCCAAACCGCTCTTCTACTTCGAGCAGCAGGGGCAAGCCTCCGAACAGGCGATGCTCACCGCGGCGATCGAGCAGACCTTCTACGGCCTGGTGGACGCCGATCAGGTGACCCGCGCGCAGGCGCCACTCTCGAAGCTCACGGTCGGGCTCAAGTGCGGCGGCTCTGACGGCTTCTCGGGGATCACCGCCAATCCTGCCGTGGGTCACGCCGCCGACCTCCTCGCGGCACTCGGTGGGACCACGCTGCTGGCGGAGTTTCCCGAGCTCTGCGGCGTGGAGCAGGAACTCGTGGACCGCTGCACCGAGCCGCGTCACGCCGAGCGCTTCATGCACTTGATGACGGCCTACAACGCGCGCGCCAAGGCGGTGGGGTCGGGCTTCGACATGAACCCCTCGCCGGGCAACATCAAGGACGGGCTGATCACCGACGCGATGAAGTCGGCGGGTGCAGCGCGGAAGGGCGGGCTCTCGCCGGTGACCGACGTGCTCGACTATCCCGAGTACGCGCGCACGGCGGGGCTCAATCTCCTCTGCACTCCGGGGAACGACGTCGAGGCCACCACCGCGCAGGTCGGCGCCGGCGCCACCGTGGTGCTCTTCACCACCGGCCTCGGAACGCCCACCGGGAATCCGATCGCGCCGGTGGTCAAGCTCGCCACCAACACGGCGCTCGCCGAGCGGATGCCCGACCTGATCGACATCGACTGCGGTCGCATCCTCTCGGGTGACGTGTCGCTGCCGGGGATGGGCGAGGAAATTCTCGAATTGATCGTCGCGGTGGCGAGCGGCCAGCTCACGCGCGCCGAGGAACTCGGGCAGGACGACTTCATCCCCTGGAAACGCGGAGTGTCTCTCTGAGTGCAGGCAAGTTCCGCCTCGACGGCAAGACGGCCGTGGTCACCGGTGCCGGCAGCGGCATCGGCCTCGCGATCGCGCAGACTTTCGCCGCGGCCGGTGCCGCGGTGCATCTGGTGGACATCGGCGCCGAGGCTGCGCAGGCCGCCGCACACGGCATCGTGACCGCGGGTGGCACCGCGTGGGCGCATGCGTGCGACGTGAGCCGCCACGACGACGTCACGCGCGTCTTTGGCGCCATCCATGCACGCGGGCCGATCCATCGCCTGGTGAACTCCGCCGGCGTGGCGCATGTCGGCAACGTCGAGACCACGCCCGAGGCCGATTTCGACCGCCTCTATGCCGTGAACGTGAAGGGGAGCTACCTCTGCATGCAGGCGGTGATCGGCGGCATGCGGGAGCGCGGCGAGGGAGCGATCGTCAACATCGCCTCAGTGGCCGCGACCGTCGGCATCGCCGACCGCTTTGCCTACTCGATGACCAAGGGCGCCGTGGTGGCGATGACGCTCTCGGTGGCCAAGGACTACGCCAAGCACGGCGTGCGCTGCAACGCCATCTCGCCGGCGCGCGTGCACACGCCATTCGTGGACGGCTTCCTCGCCAAGAACTATCCTGGGCGCGAGGCCGAGATGTTCGCCAAGCTCGCGGCGACGCAGCCGATCGGTCGGATGGGGCGCCCCGAGGAGGTGGCCGACCTGGCGCTCTTCCTCTGCTCCGACGAGGCATCGTTCGTGACCGGGAGCGACTATCCGCTCGATGGCGGATTCATCCGCCTCAACAGTTAGGGTCGGAGTCCACCATGCAGCTGATTCGCGTCGGCGCCCCAGGTCATGAGCATCCGGGCATCCTCACCGCCGATGGCACTCGCCTCGACTGCTCCGAGTTCGGCGAGGACTGGGACGAGCGCTTCTTCGGGAGCGATGGCCTCACCCGACTCGCCCTCTGGCTCGAGCGTCACGCCGCCTCGCTCCCCTCCGTCCCCGCCTCGGTGCGCCTCGGCTCCTGCATCGCCCGGCCCTCGAAGATCATCTGCATCGGCCTCAACTATCGCGCCCATGCCATGGAGACCGGTGCGCCGATTCCGGCCGAGCCGATCATCTTCTTCAAGTCCACCACCGCGCTGTGCGGACCGAACGACGACGTGATCATTCCTCCCGGCTCGGAGAAGACCGACTGGGAGGTGGAGCTCGCGGTGGTGATCGGGAAGACGGCGCGCTACGTGAGCGAAGCCGAGGCGATGCACCACGTGGCAGGCTACGCGCTCCACAACGACTACTCCGAGCGCGCCTATCAGCTCGAGCGCGGCGGGCAGTGGGTCAAGGGAAAGAGCTGCGACACCTTCGCCCCGCTCGGTCCGTTCCTCGCCACCACCGACGAGATCGCCGATCCGCACGCGCTGCCGCTGTGGCTCGCCGTCAACGGCGAACGGCTGCAGGACAGCACCACCGGTGACATGATCTTCAGCGTCCCCGCACTGGTGAGCTACCTCTCGCAGTTCATGACGCTGCTGCCCGGTGACGTGATCTCCACCGGCACGCCCGCCGGCGTCGGCCTCGGCCTCAAACCACCGCGCTACCTCGCGCCCGGCGACGTGGTCGAGCTCGGCATCGAGGGACTCGGCACGTCGCGGCAGGTGGCCGCGGCCTACCCGGGCCGGAGCGCCTGATGCTGCGCCTCGACGCCCACCAGCATTTCTGGCACTACCTGCCCGAGCGCGACCAGTGGATCACCCCCGAGATGGCGGTGCTGCGTCGCGATTTTCTTCCCGAGCATCTGGCGCCGCTGCTCGCCGCCAACGGCGTGGATGGCTGCATCGCGGTGCAGGCCGATCAGTCCGAAATGGAGACGCAGTTCCTCCTCGACCTCGCGCGCGAGCACCCCTTCGTGCGCGGCGTGGTGGGGTGGGTCGATCTCCGATCACCCCAGGTGAGTGAGCGCCTCGCGCACTTTGCCGCCGACCCGCACTTTCGGGGCGTACGGCACCTGGTGCAGGGGGAGCCGAACGACGAGTTCCTGCTCGAACCCGACGTGGTCCGCGGCATCGCGGCGCTCACGTCGCTCGGCCTGACCTTCGACCTGCTGCTGGTGCCGCGGCAGCTCCGCGCCGCCACGCGCCTGGCAGCGATGCTTCCCGACCAGCGCTTCGTGCTCGATCATCTGGCCAAACCGTTGATCAAGGAAGGCGTGCTCGAGCCGTGGGCCAGCGACTTCGCTGCCCTCGCCGCGCAGCCGAATGTCTCGTGCAAGCTCTCCGGCCTCATCACCGAGGCCGACTGGGGCGGTTGGCGCCCGCCCGACCTGCGTCGCTATCTCGACGTGGCCGTCGAGACCTTCGGCGTCGACCGCCTCCTCTGGGGCTCCGACTGGCCGGTCTGCCTCCTGGCCGGCAGCTATGAAGAGGTCCGCGAGGTGATCGCCGAGTACCTGGTGCGGGCGAGTGTCGACGAGCGGGCCGCCATCTTCGGTGGCAACGCCGTGGCGTGGTACGGAATCAAGGAGTAGCCGATGGATCTCGGACTCAGTGGCAAGGTCGTGGTCGTGACTGGCGGCGCCAAGGGGATCGGCGCGGCGATCGTGCGCGCGGCCGCCGCCGAGGGCATGGTGGCGGTGGTGGTCGATCGCGACGAATCCGCCAGCCATGCGCTTGCCGCCGAGATGGCGGCGGACGGGCATCGCGTCGAGGTGGTGGTCGCATCGCTTGACAGCGCGGAGGCGTGCGCGGCGGTGGTGCTCGAGGTGATGGAGCGGTGCGGCCGCATCGACGCGCTGGTCAACAACGCGGGCGTGAACGACGGCGTCGGGCTCGAGCATGGCACGCCGACCGCCTTCGGGCAGTCACTCCGGCGCAACCTCTCGCACTATTACGAGATCACCCACTACGCCCTCGCCGCGCTCAAGGCGTCGCGCGGGGCGATCGTCAACATCGCCTCGAAGGTGGCGCTCACGGGGCAGGGCGGCACGTCGGGCTACGCTGCCGCCAAGGGCGCCATCCTCGCGCTCACCCGCGAGTGGGCCGTCGAGCTGCTCCATGCCGGCATCCGCGTCAACGCGGTGATCCCTGCCGAGGTGATGACGCCGCTCTACGCGCAGTGGCTCGCGACCCACGCCGAGCCGGAGGCCAAGCGTGCCGCGATCGAGGCGAAGATCCCGCTCGAGCAGCGGATGACCACCGCCGAGGAGATCGCCGCCGCGGTGGTCTTCCTGCTGTCGCCCAAGTCGGGGCACACCACCGGCCAGCAGCTGCATGTGGACGGCGGCTACGTCCATCTCGATCGCGCCATCACCTGATGCCGATGTCTTCCCAATCATTCACCCCGCGCCCAGGCCTGCCATGACTCCCCAGACGGCTCCGCTCACGGAACGGCGCTTCCTCGTTCCGCTGGTGCTGATCACCTCGCTCTTCTTCCTCTGGGCGCTCGGGGTCAACCTCAACGATATCCTCATCCCGCACCTCAAGAAGGCGCTCGACCTCACCGACTTCCAATCGTCGCTGATCCAGACGGCCTTCTTCGGCGGCTACTTCCTGGCGGCGCTGCCAGCGGGATGGCTGATGCGGCGCGTGGGCTACAAGCGCGGGATATTGGTGGGGCTGCTGATCTGCGCCTCGGGGACGCTGCTCTTCCTGCCGGCGGCCACGTCGCGCGAGTACGGCTTCTTCCTCTTCGCGCTCTTCGTGATGGCGTGCGGCCAGTGCTTCCTCGAGGTGGCCGCCAACCCCTACGTCACCGTGCTCGGCCCGCCCGAGACGGCGGCCTGGCGGCTCAACACGGCGCAGGCCTTCAACTCGGTCGGCGCGCTGGTGACGCCGTTCATCGGGGCGACCTTCATCCTTTCGGGCGTGGAATACAGTCGCGAGCAGCTCGCCGCGATGGGTCCGGAGGCGGTGGAGCTCTACCGGATCACCGAGGCCGAGGCGGTGCGTGGACCCTACCTGGCGATCACTGCGCTCTTCCTGCTGGTGGCGTTCCTGATCTGGCGGACCCGACTCCCCGAAGTGCGCGAGGAGGCGGGCGTCGAGCTGCCGGCCGTCGGCAGCATCTGGGCGCACGGCAACCTGGTGCGCGGGGTGATTGCGCAGTTCTGCTACGTCGGTGCGCAGGTTGGCGTGGCGAGCTTCGTGATCCGCTTTGCCCAGCACGTGCTGCCGGGCACGCCAGAGAAGGCCGCCGCGGGCTACCTCAAGTACCACCTGCTCGGCTTCATGATCGGCCGTTTCCTCGGTGCCGCGGTGATGAAGAAGATTCCGGCACCGACGCTGCTCACGCTCTTCGCGGCGGGCTCGCTCGCCAGCGCCGTCGTCGCCATCAACAGCACCGGGGCACTGGCCATCTGGATGCTGGTGATGATCGGTTTCTTCCACTCGATCATGTTCCCGACCATCTTCGCGCTGGCACTCGACGGCCTCGGCGGCCACACCAAGTTGGGCTCGTCGCTGCTGGTGATGTCGATCGTCGGCGGCGCCATCCTGCCCGCCGTGATGGGCTACCTCTCCGACACGCGCGACATCCAGACCGCGTTCATCGTCCCGGCGCTCTGCTATGTGGTGGTGTTCCACTTCGGCTTCCGCGGCTATCGGCGAACGGTCACCGGTTTGCCGCTCGACGACGCTGCCACGGCCTGAGGAGGCTCGATGTCCCGACGCTACTGCCTCACGCTCGACCTCAAGGACGACCCGGAGCTGATCGCCCAGTACGATGCCTGGCATCAGTCCGTGTGGCCGGAGGTGCTCGACAGCATTCGCGAGGCCGGGATCGAGGCGATGACGATCTACCGGCTGCAGAATCGGCTCTGCATGATCATGGACGTGGGCGAGGAGTTCTCGTTCGCGGCCAAGTCCGCGGCCGACGCCGCCAACCTGCGCGTGCAGGCATGGGAACAGCTCATGTGGGACTACCAGGAGCCGCTCCCCTGGGCCGCGCACGGCGAGAAGTGGATGCTGATGGAGCCGATCTTCGCGCTATGAAGGTGGCCCTCTTCGTTCCCTGCTACGTGGACCAGCTCTATCCCCAAGTGGCGCGAGCCACGCTGGCGGTGCTTGAGGCACGCGGGCTCACCGTGGCGTTTCCCATGGAGCAGACCTGTTGCGGCCAGCCGATGGCCAACGCCGGCTGCGAGACCGATGCGCGCGCGACCGAGGAGCGCTTTGTACGGACGTTCGCGGAGTACGACGCCATCGTGGCGCCGTCGGGAAGCTGCGTCCATCATGTGCGGCACCACTTTGATCAGCTGCCACAGACCGACGCGGTGCGCAGCGTGAGGGCGCGCACGCACGAGCTCTGCGAGTTCCTCCTGACCCTCCCGGACGTGGCGCCGCCTCCATTTCCCTTCAGGGTGGGGGTGCATGTCGGTTGCCACGCCCTGCGCGGTCTCAGGCAGGGAAGCCCCTCCGAGCTGGGCCCGCCCCAGGATGGGCCGATGCAGCAGCTCCTCAGGCGCATGCCCGGGATCCAGCTGGTCCCGCTCGATCGGGCCGACGAGTGCTGCGGCTTCGGCGGTTCCTTCGCCGTGGACGAGGCCGCCATCTCGGCGCGCATGGGGAGCGACCGCGTTGCGGACCACCGGCGGCACGGCGCCGAGGTGCTGGTGAGTGCCGACATGTCGTGCCTGATGCACCTTGAGGGAATCATCCGGCGGCAGGCGACGCCGCTGCCAGTGATGCACGTGGCCCAGCTGCTCAATGGGGAACGGCCGTGAGCAGCACCACGCATGCTCGTGCCGCCGAGGCGTTCTCCGCCGATGCCGTCCGCGCGGCGTGGCACGACCAGGCGCTCTGGTTTGTCCGTGCCAAGCGCGATCAGGTGACGCACGCCATCCCCGAGTGGGAGGCGCTCCGCACGCTCGCGTCGGGCATCAAGGCACACACGCTGTCGCGGCTAGACACCTACCTCGAGGAATTTGAGCGCAACGCCAAGGCCAACGGCGTCACGGTGCACTGGGCCGCCAATGCGGCCGAGCACAACCGTATCGTGTACGACATCCTGGCCGCCCACCAGGCGGGGACGCTGGTGAAGAGCAAGTCAATGCTCACCGAGGAGTGCCAGCTCAATAGTTACCTCGAGGCGCAGGGAATCATGATCGTGGACAGCGACCTCGGCGAGCGGATCATCCAGCTCGGGGGGGAGACGCCGAGTCACATCGTCATGCCGGCGATCCACAAGCGAAAGGCCGAGGTGGGGGCGCTCTTCGCCGAGCACTTCGGGACGTCGCCCGACGAGGACGATCCGGCCACCCTCGCCGACGCGGCGCGCGGACCGTTGCGAGCAGCGCTCTTCGGCGCCGACGCGGCGCTCACCGGCGTGAACTTCGCGATCGCCGAGACGGGGGCGCTCGTGGTCTGCACCAACGAGGGGAATGCGGATCTCGGTGCGCACCTGGCGCCGCTGCACATCGCCTCGATGGGGATCGAGAAGCTCATCCCGCGCGTGGCCGATCTTGGCGTCTTCCTGCGGCTGTTGGCGCGGAGCGCCACGGGGCAACCGATCACGGCGTATACCTCGCATTTCGTGAAGCCTCGTCCGGGCGCGTCGTTGCATGTGGTGATCGTGGACAACGGCCGCAGCGAGCATTTGGGGCGTCCCGACTTTCGCGAGGCGCTTGCCTGCATCCGATGCGGTGCATGCCTGAATACCTGTCCGATCTATCGGCGGAGTGGCGGCCACAGTTACGACGCCACCATTCCCGGCCCGATCGGCGCGATCCTCTCGCCGGGGATCGATCTGGCGCGGCACGCCTCGCTTCCCTTTGCCTCGACGCTCTGCGGGAGTTGCGGCGACGTCTGTCCGGTCAAGATCGACATCCCGCAGCAGCTCTATCGGTGGCGGCAGCTGGTGGCGCGTGGTGGCCACCTGGGCGCGCCCAAGCGGCGGCGAATGCGCTGGCTCGGCGGCGTGCTCGGATCGCGCCGCTGGTACGAGTTCGCGGGGTGGATGGGGCGCGCGCTGTTGCGCGTGTCGGCCCACGCACCGTGGCTGGTGCGGCGCACCGCGTGGGGTCGGGAGCGTGAGCTGCCGATGGCGCCGCGCGAGAGCTTCCGCGACTGGTACAAACGGAACCGTGCCGCGTGACGAGTCGTGAGCGGATCCTGCAGGCGGTGCGCGCCAATCGCGGCGAGGAGCGGCCGCTTCCCGAGCTGCCTGCCGGTGCGGCGTTGCCGGACGATGCCGTGCAGCGCTTCATGGCGATGATCGAGGAGGTGGGCGGGGAGGCCATGCTGGTCACCAAGGCCGAGGTCCATGGGCTGGTCGCCAGTCGCGATTCCGAATCGGCCACGGTGGTCTCGATGGTGGCGGAGTATCCGCACTCCACCACCAAGGTGTCGGCTCGTTCACCACTCGCCGCGCTCGAAGGGATCGATCTAGTGGTGTTGCGCGGAGCGCTCGGCGTGGTCGAGAACGGCGCCATCTGGCTCACCGAGGAGGCGATGACGCACCGGGCGCTGCCGTTCGTGGCGATGCACCTGGTGCTGCTGCTGCGTGCCGACCAACTGGTGGCCGACATGCACGGGGCGTATGCGGCGCTCTCGCGCGACGCATCCGGTTTTGGGGTGTTTGTGTCGGGCCCATCGAAGACGGCGGACATCGAGCGTGCGCTGGTGATCGGGGCGCAGGGGCCGCGGAGCTTGTTGGTTGTGGTGATCAGGTAGCTGTCATCCCGAGCGCCACGTCTGTCATCCTGAGCGAAGCAGCCTGAAGGGCTGCGCAGTCGAAGGAC
>Ga0073902_10000757_pt1 | contig 18199 bp, 14 predicted proteins | sample KloWWTmeKNB19Kit_FD_66667 | JGI IMG/M metagenome (GOLD analysis project Ga0073902, IMG submission 66667) | Active sludge microbial communities from Klosterneuburg, Austria, studying microevolution and ecology of nitrifiers - Klosterneuburg... | ecosystem: Engineered > WWTP > Aerobic digester >...
GACAAACATTTTGATTCTAATAAAATTGAATGGAAATTACAGTTGGCAATACAGCAACTTCCTGAAAAACAAAGAGTTGTTTTCGGATTAAGGTATTATGATGAAATGCCATATGAGGAAATGAGTCGTGTGCTTGAAACCAGTGAAGGGGCATTAAAAGCCAGTTATCATCATGCCGTTAAGAAAATTGAGGATTATATGCTTAATCATTAAACTTTGAAGGCTGAAAATCATCTTAATTACCGCCTTCCGTGACAATTTATGAAGAGTAAAGAAAAATGGGTCAAAAAGATAACATATTACAAGAATTGAATGAGCTGAAAAGTAATTTGGGGGCTATTGATTCTAAAAATCTCTACACAGTTCCTGTTGGGTATTTTGATGGACTGGCATCCCAGGTGCTGAACCGTATAAAAGCAATAGAAGCTACCACGTCAAAAGAAGAATTGAATTATTTATCACCAACACTGAACAGCATTTCCAGACAAATGCCCTTTTCATTTCCGCAAGGATACTTTGATGCATTAGATGAAAACTTACTACAATCTGTAATTAAAAACAATTTTGTTCAGACACCGAAGGAAGAATTAGAGAGTCTGTCCCCGCTGTTGAGTAGCCTGAATAAAGAAATGCCATTTTCGGTTCCGAAAGGATATTTTGATGAACTATCTTCTTCAACAAAGCATAAAGAGAACAAACAGGCTACAAAAATATTTTCCATCACCTACCGCAAATGGTTCCGCTATGCTGCCGCTGCAGTAGTTATTGGCATAGTGACTCTCACAGGTTTTTTATTACCGGGTGATGAGAAAGAGCCCGGAGTAAAAGCATTAGCTAAGTTGAGTCGTGATATTAAGAAAATGGATGAAACACAAAAAGATAACCTGATGGATTTTGTTGATGCCGGTATGAGTGGCCAGGAAACAGCTCAAGCTAATCCTGCTACTAATTCAGAAGTAAAAAAATTACTGCAAGGTATTTCTGAGGAAGAGTTAACAGATTTCCAGGAGCAAACAGAAGACTTTCAGGACGTCCTGATGACAAACTAAGAAGCAATGAAAAAATGGCTACTCATATTATTTCTATTCCTGCTCCCGGGTTTTGCAGCATTTGCACAAACTGAAGAACCGCCTTCGCAGGACGGTAATAAAATTCAGGAGCGAATGAAAGAATATATCCAAAGCAAACTCGGTCTTTCAAGAGCAGAGACGGAAAAATTCACCCCGGTTTTTGTGCGTTATTTTAGGGAGTTTGTGCAGACTCATCGTCAAAACAAAAGCGACCGTTTAATTCTTCAACAAAAAATTATCGAGCTGCGATTACGATACCGTGGAGAATTCAGGCAGATAATGGATGAACAACGGGCTAATAAAGTTTTTAAGTATGAAGATGATTTCCGCCAGGAAGCTGTCAGGATAATTAAAGAAAACAGACGGGACGGGGGACCACCACGAAGAACGAGAACCATCATTTTACGATAGATATATAAGCCACGCCGTATAGATTTAAAATAGCCGTCTCTGAAGAGCCGGCTATTTTGTTTCCGTTAAAAACTCCAGACGGCGTTCTTTACATCGTGGTAAAAAAGGAATGTCCATTTTTCTTTTTCTCCTCTCTCCCACCATTGTTGCCGCAATTCCATAGCTTTCTTTCCATTATAATCATACTTAGCGGCAAACTTATGTTTCATTTGTTGCAACTGCGGCGCATCATCTGCACCATAAAAAATCGTCTCCTCATTTTCTTTAATCCAAAATACCTGGTGATTGGGGGAATGTGCCCCGGTGATCTCGTAATGGATATAATCATCAATCGTTCCATTGCCTTCGAGTAACACCACTTGTTCCGCATTTTGAAGGCATATTAATTCTTCCGTAATAAAAGAAGGAAACCCTTTTTGAAAAGCAAAAGCCAATTCACTTCGTTGCAGATAATAAGTAGCATTTGCCAATGAGAGACGGCCGCCCAGGCCTTCTCTTTCTACTCCTACTCCTCCTGCATGATCCTTATGTAAATGACTCAGTAATACTTTCGTTACTTCAGAAGGATTAATACCTGCATCCATCAGGTTTTGATGAAGCTGCAAGGTTCCATTTTTTTCAAATCCAAGTCCGGTATCAAGTAACAGAATATCCTTTGAAGTAATAACAACAAAAGGCTGAATTTCTACTAAAAGGCTGCCGGCAGATCTGGTATGTAAGCTATCCTTAGTGTCATCGAAGGGCACAAATAATTTTGTTTTATCAATTGTAAAAGTGCCTTCGGAAAGAGGAATAATTCGCATATTATTTTCTGACTTAGATGAAACTGCAAATTTAGGGTTTACAAGCCCCTCCTTCGGAGGGGTTTGGGGAGGCTTAGCGTAAAACCATTTGCCGGTCAGCATCTAATCGTATTAAAACAAAAAGAAGGATGGTGAAAGTAAGCAATGAGGTGCCGCCATAACTTACAAAAGGCAAAGGAATACCTATAACTGGCGCCAAACCAATGGTCATGGCCACATTAATAGCAATATGAAAGAAGAATACTGCCGCGACGCCATAAGCATAACATCGGCTGAATGTACTTCGTTGCCTTTCAGCCACCGTAACAATCCGAAACAGCAACAGAAGATATAACCCTAACAATACCACACTTCCCATAAAACCAAACCCCTCACCAACGGTGCAAAATATAAAGTCGGTTCGTTGTTCTGGTACAAAATCAAACCTCGTTTGTGTGGCCTTCAATATACCTTTTCCGAATATTCGTCCGCTTCCGATAGCTATTTTAGATTGCCTCACATTATAACTACTTCCACTTTCTTTTTTCTTCTTGGCTTCTTCTGCGGTTTCAGATTCACCGTTTTCTAAATAAGGGTTATCCTTTCCAAATAAATCATAGATGCGTTCCACCTGGTGTTTTTGCAATACATTTTTAAAGATGTAGGGAACCGCAAATCGTTGAATGCCTACGCAAAGCACCCAAAGAAAAATAATAGTGGTAAGTATACGCCGACGTCTTTTTATCTGCCGCCAATATATATAAATAAGCACCGCAGCAATAATGGTAAGAATAATGGCCAATGTGTCAGGTGCTACCACGATAGTGGCAACCACTAATGCAGCAATAGCAAATCCTATTAATAAAATAACCGAAGGAAGACCTTCCCTGTACATTACGATAAAAAAAGAAAAGTAAACCAAAGCAAGCCCGGTTTCTTTCTGTAAAATGGCCAGTACTGCCGGCAATAAGACAATGCCGGCGGCTATTAACTGAGAACGGGTTTTAGAAAAATCAGTCTCCGGCCGGGAGAGATACTTCGACAAGGCCAATGCTACGAATATTTTACAAAACTCCGCAGGTTGAAAATTGAAGGCCCCTAATTTAATAATTGACTCGGTTCCTTTAATGCGGGAATGAAAAGGGAAAACCAGTAGCAGCAGAAAAATCCCTACAATGTATCCGAGGTTGGAGGTGGCAGAGAAAAATTTACTATCCGTCAATAAAATAAAAAAGCCCAGTATTAAGCTTATTCCAAAAAAGTAAAGTTGCTTACTATAATCGGTTTTAAACTTCAAAAAGCTTTGAAAAAAAGCATCGCCTTCTTTATAGGTAGCAGCAAATATGGCTGTAAGGCCAATAGCCACCAACAGCAGGTAAATACCGATCAGGCTCCAGTCTATTCCTTTTGATATGGCAGGATTTCTATCGTTCATGCATTTACTTGCTTGCAGTATCTTTTTTATTAAGCCCCGATTCTTTTTGTTTTTCCGGAGCCATAATATCTGTTTTTACCGGTTTTTTATGTTGCGTATCCCGGGGCTGCTTATTATCAGAGCTTTTACCGGCCCTTATGTCAGCTTCGGTGAGATTATCCTCTGATTGTAAGGTGTCTTTTATAATTTTCAGTTCATTCTTTAATGCCTTCTCTTCCTCCTTTACTCTTTGTAAAGAATCTTTTGTCCGCATCTTTTGTTTCATTAATGGCGGAATAAGGTTTATGCTTGCCATTCTTTCTTCCAGGGGCTTTCTTTTTGCATCAATAGTATCATTGATATACTTCTCTATCATAAGGCTTACAATAGGACCAGCATAAGTACCTCCAAACCGTCCGCTGTTTTCCACCACACACATAATGGCAATTCTTGGATTCTCTCTTGGCGCAAAGGCACAAAAGAAAGAATGATTAGGTTGTTTTACCAACTGCCCTTTTATGTTGGCATAATTTTCAACTGTTCCGGTTTTTCCGCAAACAACAATACCTGGTATTTTGGAACCCCGGCCAGTACCGCTTTCCATTACACCCTGCATACCGTCATGCACAGCCTCAAAAATGCTATCGGCCAGGTTCATGGGAATAACCTTTTGTTTGTATTTATCCAGTAACCCGAATTTGTCACCTCCTTCAATCGAATCAACAATATGAGGAATATAGTACCAGCCTTTGTTAGCGATGTATGCCATTTCATTAGCTACTTGCAAAGGAGTGGCGGTGACCTCACCCTGTCCGATACTTACTGACCTGAAGCTGCAGAAATTCCACTTGCCCGGGCCAAATCGCTTGGGGTTGTTGAAATATTCTGGTGTAGGAATATTTCCTTTTTGTTCCGTTGGCACATCTACACCTAACCTATGTCCCAATCCAAAAGCATACATATAATTATTCCATGCCCGGAGGCTGCTATCAACATTCGGATATTTAGGATTATTGATAACTCTTTGCATCACATTGGCAAAATAGGTATTGCAGGAATGTGTGATGCCTGTTTTTAAGTAATAGGTGCCCGGATCCAAACAGCCCATCGGTTTACCGCTGCCGCAACCATAGAAAGCACCGGAACAACTGAATGTCGTAGTGGTTGAAATAACACCTTCACCCAAGCCAACCAAAGCCTGCAAAGTTTTAAAGGTAGAACCGGGAGCATAGCTTGCATTAACAGCACGGTTCAATAATGGAAGGCGGGCATCTGTATACAACTCAGAAAAGTGTTTTCGTCTTTCCGGACCCGTAAGATACCCCGGCTCGTAAGTGGGGCTGCTCACCATCGCAATAATGCTTCCTGTTTTTGGGTCAATGGCAACAATAGAACCTACTTTATTACTCATCAGTTTTTCGCCTAATTGCTGCAGTTCAATATCCAGGCTTGTATATAAATTGCTGCCTGCTGCCGCTTCCACATCCAAAGCACCATTTTCATATGAACCCTGTATACGGTTAAAATTGTCTTTTAACAACACCTGCATTCCTCTTTCTCCCATCAATGCCTTTTCATAACTGGCCTCCAATCCGGTCATGCCAGCATAGTCTCCACTCACATACCCATCTTCAATATGTTTTTTCAAATAGTTGGTATCCACTTCTCCCAGGTATCCGAATATATTAGCCGCAGCACTATAAGGATAAGAACGGATAGGTCGTTCCTGAATATAAAAACCACTTTGAAACCGCCAAAGGTTTTCCTGTATCCTCGCATACTTCTGCGGGGAAAGTGATGCTTCAAAAACCGAAGGGCGAAAAGATTTGTTTTTAATAATGGCATTGACAATTCGTTTCCGGTATTCTGCAGTATCAATCTCTAACAAGCGGCAGAAAAATACCGTATCAATACCCTTTGCCTGTGATGGAGTCACCATTAAATCATAGGTGAGAATATTTTTAAGAATTGCATTCCCTTTTCTGTCCAAAATGAGGCCCCTCGGGGGATAGATGGTTTTCCTGAGGATAGCATTTTCATCTGCCAACCGGCTAAATTTATCTGAAACAACCTGTAAATAAAACAACTGGATGATAATAACCACGAAAGCCAGCAAAAAGATAAGGCGGATGATACGGCTTCTTGATTGATTGAAAACAGACATATTTGGAAGTGCGGCGTCGGAAGTAAATAGTGAGGAATAATTACAATTATGCAATGTACGAATTACAAAAATCGGTTTCCAAATCTATTTATAAATAAAATTTGATTTGGGAAAATTTTCTGCTTTTCCGGATAGTATAAAAAACTTCTTACGCCGTATTTGTCCGGAACTTAAGTCTTCTGGGAAATAATAACTCGGCAGTGAAAATAAGCAACAGGCTTATACCGGTAGTAGCAATTACCTTAATGATAAAATCAAGAAAGCTTCCAACATCCAGCCATTCCAGGAAAACCATATAGCCATGATGCAGCAGGGTAAGAATAAATACATACACAGCATACGGCGTCCATTGCATGGCTTTGGGAGAAGGTTCCCGGTAGTTGAATTCTGATGAATCTTTTGGAGTAAGAATATTAATAACAAAAGGCCTTACATAGGCGACCAACAAACAGGCAGCGGCGTGGAGGCCGGGTGTCATCGTAAAATAGTCAAGGATCAGCCCGGTAAGAAACCCAATTATCAATAACCACATTCTTGAAACTGAAAATGGTTGCCAGAGAATGAAGAGGTAATAGATATAAGGAGTGATAAACCTGTGCAGGTGTGGAATCTTATTCAAGACATACACCTGTAAAAGGATAAAAGCTGCCAGCCGTAGTATGTTCCTTAAAAAATCACTCACCTGGGACTTTTTTTAACTTGCTCAATCTTTACTTTAGTTTCAGCATTCAACTTAACCTGTTCGTTGTAGTCCAGGTTTTCAATGACATGCACTTGTTGTAAATTGTAAAAATTAGCCGACGTTTTTACCTTCAGTAAATACATACCGTTAGCATTATCAAAATTAATTTCGGAGATAGTGCCTACCATATAACCAGGTGGAAAATTGAACGAAACAGAACTGGTAAGGACGGTGTCACCCTTTTTCACTTCTGTGGTTTTTGGAATCCGTTTTAATATTAAAAAACGGGGATCATTTCCGTCCCACTCTGCAGTGCCAAAATCTCCGCTTCTTTTAAGCGAGGCGCTAACAGAATTTTGAATATGCAGCAGACTCATCACCTGGCTAAAATTGGCACTAACATTTACCACTATACCTGCCGCACTCCCATCGGAGCTAATAACGGCCATATTATCTTTTATTCCCTGGTTAGCCCCCCTGTTAATCTGGAAATAATTCTTTTTAGCATTCACAGTATTATATACAACAACAGCAGGTCGGGAAATATACCGGCGATACTTACCGGTTGTATCAGACATAACAGAATCCTGTACTACCTGAACGGTGGTATCCTTACTGGCAAAATTCCGGGGCAGTAAGTTCAGTAATGAATCATTAAGCCTGTTTACCCGTTGATTTTCTAATCGTAGAAAAAAATAATCTTCTACCCTGTTATACTGACTATTAATACGGCCGGTCATTTCGTTGGCAACTCCTAAAAATTTGGCCCGGTGAAACCGGTTGTAATTAAATAAAAACCATAATGCCACCCCCTGTAGTATAAGGAAAGTGAGGATCGTTCTGTAACGGCGAATGAAGAGGAATATGTTACGCATTGAAAGAAAAGCTTTGAGCTGCGAGCTATGAGTTGCGAGAAGACAAGGGCTCGAAACTCGCAACTGGAAACTCTGAGCAGTATTATCTCATTACAAAGGGATACCTGTCATAATTCTTCAGGGCTATACCCGTTCCCCGGACCACACTCTTGAGTGGATCATCAGCTATATGGACCGGCAATTTGATTTTATTAGCCAGTCTCTTATCCAGCCCTCTTAATAAGGCACCTCCCCCGGTAATATATAAACCCCGACGATAAATGTCTGCGGCTAACTCCGGTGGAGTTTGCTCCAATGCTTTCAGAATAGCTTCTTCAATTTTAAAAATACTTTTGTCCAGGGCCTCGGCAATTTCCTGGTAGCTGACCATTATTTGTTTGGGAATGCCTGTTACAAGGTCACGGCCATTTACCGGGAAGTCATCCGGTGGATTATCAATCTCTTTCATAGCCGCACCTACCTGTATTTTAATTTGTTCGGATGTACGTTCGCCAATCAGTAAGCTATGATAACGGCGTAGTGCCTCCATAATATCAGCCGTAAATTCATCGCCAGCTATACGAATGGATTGGTCACAAACGATACCAGCTAATGCTATCACCGTAATACCAGTAGTACCACCGCCGATATCAATAATCATGTTTCCTACTGGTTCTTCCACATCAATACCGATTCCCAATGCAGCGGCCATGGGCTCATGAATCAGGTATACCTCTTTGGCCCCAGCTTGTTCAGCACTGTCCCGTACAGCTCTTTTCTCTACCTCTGTAATGGAGGACGGGATACAAATCATCATCCGCCAGCTTGGGGGGAATAATTTCTTCTTGGGATACACCAATTTAATCAGTTCCCGTATCATCAGCTCCGCTGCATTGAAATCAGCTATCACACCGTCTTTCAGGGGACGAACCGTACGGATACTTTCATGGGTTTTTTCATGCATCATCAAAGCCTTCTTTCCAACCGCCAACACTTCTTTAGGGTTATTGCGGTTCAGGGCAATAATGCTCGGTTCGTTCACTACTACTTCGTCGTTATGTATAATAAGGGTATTGGCGGTACCCAGGTCGATGGCTATTTCTTGTGTAAACCAGTTAAAAAGTCCCATTAATATTTTTTGGATTTACCTGCCTATCGGCAAACAGGTTGAGGGCAAAGGTGAAGGAAATAATTTGAATTATCAAAGCAAAACCTTACCAGATAAGGTTTTTTTAAGCTTTTCTTTTTTAGAAATTGTGATAAAAGAAATTATACTGCCGTAAACCCCCTCCTGTTTCAGTAAATCCGCTAACGGCGGTTTAACATGCGGTAGATGCCTTTTTTCTGGTTATAGACATAGAAATAAATTCGATTAACTTCATCCTATGCGAATTATTTCAAGAACAGTTTTGATTTTATCTGTTGTGAGTTTATTTGCAGATGTAGCAAGTGAGATGTTGTATCCTGTGATACCGGTTTATTTAAAAGAAATTGGTTTTTCTGTTTTTCTCATCGGGATACTGGAAGGGATTGTAAATTTTACTGCAGGCATTAGTAAAGGTTATTTTGGAAAATTAAGCGATGAAAAAGGTTTGCGATTACCATTTGTAAAACTTGGCTATCTGCTAAGTACAGTTTCTAAACCATTGATTGCAGTATTTACCTATCCCATCTGGATATTTTTTGTAAGAACAATTGACCGGTTGGGCAAAGGTGTCCGTACTGCTGCCAGAGATGCATTGCTTTCGCAAGAAGCAACCAAAGAAACAAAGGCAAGGGTTTTCGGTTTTCACCGCAGTATGGACACGGTTGGTGCAGCCATTGGACCGGTTATCGCATTACTATTTCTTTTTTTTTACCCCGGGCAATATCAAACACTTTTTTATCTGGCCTTTATTCCGGGCCTGCTTTCCATTCTATTTATCTTTTTATTAAAAGAAAAAAAACAACCTGTTTCAACATTGGGTAAAGGAAATTTTTTTTCTTTTTTCAAATACTGGAAAATAGCATCACCGGAATACAGGAAAGTTGTTGCAGGTTTATTATTATTTGCGTTGTTCAACAGCTCAGACATCTTCCTTCTGCTTATTACAAAAGAGACTATCGGCAATAACACTATTACTTTATTCAGCACCACATTCAATGCTGATACAATTACTATTGCAGCATATATATTTTACAACCTGGTCTATGCAGCTGCCTCGTATCCAATGGGTGTTTTAGCAGACAGGCTGAGTTATAAAAAAATAATTCTTTTTGGGTTAGCGTTATTTGCTATCGTTTATGGCGGATTTGCATTTAATCCTTCTGTGATGGGGATATTCATTCTTTTTTCCATCTATGGCATATATGCGGCCGCTACAGAAGGAGTAATAAAAGCATGGATTACCAATTTAGCTCACAAAGAAAATACAGCGACAGCAATCGGTTTTTATACGAGTTGCGAAAGTATTTGCACTTTATCTGCAAGCATATTGGCCGGTGCACTATGGACAAGTTGGGGCAGCACTTCTACTTTTATTGTCACCGCTGTCATTTCAATAATTGTTTTTATTTATTTATTACTCAAAATCAAGGGTAAATAAGTTTATTCAAAAACATTTAGCAAAAATTTATTTCTGGCATAATAATGGACAAGGATGGTTTATCATTTATTGTTCTATTAAATATTATAATATGAAAAAAATTTTTGTAGGGGTGTTTTCATTACTGGCTATCACCTTTACACAGGCTCAGAGTAAGAGTGCCAATAGTTCTTCTTATAAAACAGCTTTGGGAGTAAAAGTCTGGGATGGCGGTGGCATTTCTTTTAAACATTTTATAAGTAATAATAATGCCATTGAGCTGATTGGTTATTTCTGGAACAGGGGCACAAGAATAACAGGGTTATATGAGATCCACGGACCTATAAACGATGCCGGGGGTTTAAAATGGTATATCGGACCTGGAGCCCACGTAGGATTTTATAATACAAAATACGGAGACGGTGCATTTATTGGGTTGGATGGTGTACTTGGATTGGATTATAAATTTAAAAAAGCACCTATAAACATGTCATTAGACTGGCAGCCTTCTTTTGAATTCGGAGACAACAGAGGATTTGTTGGTAGCTGGGGTGGACTTGGTATCCGTTACACTTTTTAATAACGTTTCTCTATTTTTAAAAATGCCATGGTCTGAAAACCATGGCATTTTTCTTTTTCATACCTTGTTACAAATAGCTGCTATGAAAAAATATATTAGCCTCTTTACTATTAGTTTATTTTTTGTCACCATTGCATCAGCACAAGATGTAAGAAAAATTTCCGATGATTTTCAGAGGTTGATGAATGATCCAAAAAGTCCTTATGGCAAAAATAAAGTAGCCGGGAAATATTACGATATCCGTGGCTTTAAGATGTATTGCGAAGTGTATGGCACAGGAAAGCCTCTTTTAATTATCCATGGAAATGGCGGCTCCATTAACAACTTTGTTTACCAGATCCCGTATTTCAGCAAGAAATATAAAGTGATTGTTGCCGATAACCGGGCACATGGCAAATCAACAGATAAAGGTGATAGTCTTAGTTATGAAATGATGGCTGATGATTATGCTGCTTTGCTTGACGCAATGAAAATAGATTCAGCCTATGTTATCGGATGGAGTGATGGAGGTATTAATGGTTTGCTATTATCCATCCGTCATCCCGAAAAAGTAAAAAAATTGGCCGTTACCGGTGCTAACCTGGTACCGGATACAACTGCTGTACCACAATTAATCTGGGATATGGTTCTTCCTGCCTTGACTGAATTAAAAAACAAACCCGATAAAAACGAACAGGAAAAAAATGCATTAAAGCTCTACAGACTATTAGCAGAGCAACCGCATATACCGCTAACAGATCTGCAAACGATAGCATGTCCCACTTTAGTTATCGGCGGCGATCATGATGTGATAAAAGAAGAGCATACTATGCTCATCTATAAGAATATCCCAAAATCATATTTATGGATTTTGCCCGGATCAGGACATAGCACTCCTGTAGTTTATAAGGACGATTTTAATAAAGTGGTAGACCGTTTCTTTAGTACCTCCTACAGAACATTTGATGGTGAGGGGAGATTCTTTTAAACCACAACAAAACCAAGTTCTTTTTCTATGTCTGGTGGAAGCAAGGGTAATTTTCTTCTTTCAATAAGAAAGCTGTTAAGTTGTGCAATCTCCCGGAAGATATAATGCTTGTCAGCGGCAGCTTTCAAGTAATCTTTACCTGTACTCCCTCCTGTTCCAATTCTTGTTCCAATCATCCGGTGTACCATGTTCATATGGCGGTACCGCCATGAACTCAGTTGTTCATCTATTTCTAACAAGCAATTCAATAATTGAAACGGCAATTGTAACAACGGATAACCACGGTACAACATAATAAATAATGCGGCCCGGCAAGCAGCCGGAGATAAAGTACGATTAGCAGTTGACGAAGCATCTTCAAATATTTCTTCAAAGCCGGCTACATTATTTTTCTCTGCTTCGGCAAGACTGCCACGGTAAGTTTGTTTATAGTTTTCCCAAAAAGAACTATCTGCTCCTTCTTTAAGAAAAGGCATTCTTTCCAACCAGCCATTCAATAATTGTAATAAAGATTTTCCTCCTTCTGCCTTCTTGATAATATCTACATGTTCTTTTCTTAGCTGGGCTGTATAATATTCCTTACCGTGTCTATCTTCAAATTTCAGCCCCAGCTTAGCTTCCAGTTCCTTGAATTGCCAGCTTTGAAAACCTGAGGCAGGACGGAGCATATCCCTGAAGTCGAGAAAGTCCATTGGTGTCATTGTTTCCATGATATCTATCTGGTGAACCAGCACTCTTAATATAGTAACGCAGCGATTGAGACGGTGAACAACAGTTTGCAATTCCGGCGAATTATCATTCAATGCCGGTTTACTCATGATACCAACTATGGAATCTGCTTCGTGATGGAGTTGTTTAAACCACAGTTCATAGGCCTGGTGAATGATAATGAATAACACCTCATCATGTGCCGGCAAATTATGCTTATCACTTTCCGGGGATTGTGCCGCAAGAATTTTATCTAATTGCAGGTAGTCGTGATAATGAACATCAGTAGCCATGGCAAGTATTTGTGCAAATGTAATCTTCCTTCATAATACTTAAGGAAACTCGTACCCGATATCAGTACGGTAGTTCATTTCTGTAAAAGAAACTTTCCGCAGTTCATCTTTTGAAATTTCCACGGCATCGAAAACCGATTTACCATACGAGGTAATACAAAATACACGGCCACCGCTTGTTACTATTTTACCTTTTTCTTCAGTGGTCCCCATATGAAACAACATACTATCCGTTGGATTAATATCATCCAGCCCATTAATTATATGGCCTTTTTCATATTCACCAGGGTAGCCGCCACTTACTGCTACTACGGTACAGGCAGTTCTCGGGTCTGTTTCAATTTTTATTTTATCTAATTGCTGGGTGGCTACGGCAGCAAATAATTCAACCAGATCATTTTTTAATCTGGGTATTACAACTTCGGTCTCCGGATCACCCATGCGACAATTGTATTCAATCATATATGGTTCATCCTTTACGATCATAAATCCAAAAAAGATAAAGCCCCTGTATTCCAATCCCTCTTTTTGTAAACCATCCACTGTTGGTTTTATAACTTTTTCTTCAATTTTCTTCATCAACACTTTATCCGCAAAAGGCACAGGGCTTACGGCTCCCATACCACCTGTATTAGGCCCGGTATCTCCTTCCCCAATTCTTTTATAATCTTTTGCTTCTGGTAGTATCACATAGTTCTTACCGTCCATTAAAACGAAAACAGACATTTCAACACCCTGCAAAAATTGTTCTATTACTACTCTTTTACCAGCTTCGCCAAATTTTGCCCGCTGTATCATCAATTCAAATTCAGCAATTGCTTCCAGGTGATTTTCACAAATCACCACCCCTTTACCGGCAGCTAATCCATCGGCTTTCATTACAATAGGCAATGCATGATTTTTCAAATAACTTACCCCTTCCTGGTAATTTTCCAACGTAAATTCCTTGTAAGCAGCTGTTGGGATGTTATGACGCATCATAAAGGCTTTAGCAAATGCCTTGCTTCCTTCCAATTGGGCTCCGTTTTTTCCTGGACCAATAACATCTATATTTCTTAACGCCGGATTACTGATAATAAAATCAGTAACTCCTTTTACCAGTGGTTCTTCCGGTCCAACAATGACAAGATCAATTTTTTTATCAATACAAGTTTGTTTGATAGCGTCAAAATCGGTAACACTGAAAGGGAGGTTTGTACCGCATTTTGCAGTACCGGGATTGCCGGGAGCAATAAAGAGGCTTTCACAAAGGGGACTTTGAGTTAATTTCCAGGCAAAAGCATGTTCCCTGCCGCCTGAACCTAATAACAGGATTCGCATAATTGATTTAGTTGCCGGATTGTAATGCGTTGCGAATATCGGGTGTATCTATTAAAGAGGCCGGAAAAAATTTTTTGGTAGTTAAATTTATGTATTTTGGTTGCCTCTAAAGAAGGATTCTGATTTATCAATTAAAAAAATTTGTATGACTCAACCTGCAAATCTCGGCAAGCACCCAAAAGGTTTATATGTATTATTCTTTACAGAAATGTGGGAAAGGTTCGGTTATTACCTGATGGTGGGAATTCTGTTGCTGTTTCTCACAGACGGTTCGGGGAAAGGATTGCCGAGGGCAATGGGTACAGATGTAGTAGGTACTTTTATTGCACTCGTATATTTAACTCCTTTTATCGGTGGTTTGTTGGCTGATCGCTACCTCGGTTATATGAAATCTATTTTCATCGGGGGTTCATTAATGGCCGCCGGCTACCTTACCATCGCCTTACCAGGTGAATACACTGCGTACATATCTATGGGATTGATCATTATCGGCAATGGTTTTTTCAAACCTAATATTTCTACTCTATTAGGTAACATGTATAACAGGGAAGACCTAAGACCCTTAAAAGATAATGCGTATAATATTTTTTATATGGGTATTAATATTGGCGCCTTCTTCTGCAATTTCATAGCAGCCATTCTTCGTAACCAGATCGGGTGGCAGGCTGCATTTTCAGCAGCGGGTATTGGATTAATAATTGGTATGATTGCATTAGCTTTTAGTTTAAAGCATGTAAAGGAATATGATGTAAAAAGGCCTATGCAGCCAGGGGATATGCCTACATCAAAAATATTGGGCTCAGTATTCGCACCAATGATCGTATTCGCTGCATTGGGATGGATAATTCCAGGAAATATTTTCGGCAGTGATTCGTCTGATGCTTTCATTCTTGCTTGTGTACCGGTAATCTTTTTCTATGTTACTCTCTGGAGAAAAGAAAAAGGGGAAGACAAAAAAGGTATCGGTGCATTACTATTTATATTCGCCGTTTCCATCATATTCTGGACAATTTATAACCAAAACTCAACCGGTTTAACGATTTGGGCAGAATCACATACAGATCGTTCTATTCCACAATTTATGGAAGGCCCTGCTGATGCCGTGTACACTTTGCAAAACCTGGAGACGAAGCCCCAGCAAGTAGACAGCATGGATAGTTATATGCGGGTGGTAACGGATGACTCAGGCCATGCTATAAAAACAATGGGACCCGATCCTTATTTTGCCAATATGCCCCAGGATCAATGGCCAGCTAATGGTGTAGCCAAAGTGGGCAATACTGAACTATTCCAATCCATTAACCCTTTCTTTATAGTTGCCTTTACCCCGCTGCTTATTTTATTTTTTGCATGGAGGGTGAAACGGGGAAAACCAATCAGTACCGCCAGTAAATTCGCCTGGGCCCTTGTCATAGCAGGCTTAAGTGCATTGGTAATGGTGTTTGCAGTAATGTCGGTACCAAGTATATACACACATAAGACTAGTTCGATGTGGCTATTCCTTACCTATGGCATTTTCACTGTTAGTGAGATTTGCTTAAGCCCTATTGGTTTATCTTTTGTATCGAAACTGGCACCGCAAAGGTTAACAGCTTTGATGATGGGAGGATGGTTTATTTCTACTTCTCTCGGCGGAAAAGTTGCCGGTGTAATGGCCAGCTCCTGGGATAGTATGCATGACAAAAGAATATTCTTCGGCGTAATTGCTGTTGCGGCCATCCTGGGTGGATTATTGATTTTCTCCCGTGTAAAATCATTGGACAAAATTGTAAAAGACAAAACAGGTTCCGCAGTATAATCAAATTAGTGATTAATAAAAAGGTGGCCGCATTGGTCACCTTTTTTATTTTCTCTACGGCCAATTTCATTATCTTGAATTTCTAAATTCTCTGATTATGTGGAAGAAACATCCGAAAGCTCTGCCATTCTTATTCTTCTCCGAAATGTGGGAACGATTTGGCTATTACCTGATGATTGGCATCTTTTTATTGTACTTAAAAAATGTTGAGCATGGGTTTGCAATGACGAATTCTGAAGCTTCCGATTTATATGGAACCTTTATAGCATTAGTTTTTCTAACACCTTTTATTGGAGGGCTATTAGCCGACCGCTATTTTGGTTACCGAAAATCTATTATTGCCGGCGGACTGATGATGGGAGCTGGCTATTGTTTAATGGCCGTTCACAGCTTACCGATACTTTACATTAGTATGGTGCTGGTCATAGTAGGTAATGGTTTTTTTAAACCCAATATTTCCACCCTTCTTGGGAATTTATATTCCACTCCTGAATATGTAAAACGAAAAGATGAAGGCTATAACATCTTTTACATGGGTATTAATATTGGCGCATTTATTTGCAATTTTATTAGTGCCGCCATCATCATTGTTTGGGGTTGGAAGTACGCCTTTGTGGCAGCGGGGATTGGTATGTTTGTCGGTGTGCTTATTTTTATTTCTGGTACAAAACATTACAAGTCTGGCGATGTAAAAAAGCCCATGAACAAAGAAGACATGTCCTTCTTAAGAATTGTTCTTACTATTTTACTACCATCGGTTATTGCTGGAGTTGTAGGTTGGTTACTAAAAGGAACAGCCAGTCCTTCTAATCCTAATAGTTCAATTTTTGGTTCCGACTCTACTGATGCATTCATCTTTGCCTGTATTCCTGTAATCTATTTTTATTCTTCTTTATATTTCAGAGCCGAAAAATCGGAGAAGCGTCCTATTGGTGCATTGCTGGCAATATTTGCATCCGTAGTTATGTTTTGGGCCGTATTCAAACAAAATGGTACAGCACTAACTATCTGGGCCGACAATTATACAGACCGGCAAGTACACGGAGCTACGGGTGATATTTTCAGAGCATTGAAACAGGCGGATGACATTACCTATAAAAAAGATACAGTGAACATGTACGACGGAATGTTCAGGCTTCAGAAAGATGCAACTGGAAAAGTAATTAAAGAATATAATTACCCGGTTTACTTTAAAAATGTAAAGCCTGAAAATCTTCCGGTTGATGGAGAAAAAGCAACACTGTGGTCTACACCAATCAGCCAATCAATCAATCCTTTCTGGGTAATTATATTAACTCCGTTAATTGTGGCCTTCTTCTCTTTTTTAAGAAGAAAAAATAAAGAGCCTTCAACGGCTACAAAAATTGCATTTGGTTTATTCATTTCTGCATTATCAGTACTGGTAATGATAGCTGCCGTTGCTGTATCGGGTAATGGTGCTGAAAAAGCAAGTGTATGGTGGTTAATGGGTACATATGGTGTTGTTACTATTGGCGAATTATTATTAAGTCCGATGGGTCTATCACTTGTTTCCAAATTAAGCCCAGTCAGATTAACCTCGTTAATGATGGGTGGATGGTTTTTGGCCACTTCCATCGGCAATAAATTATCCGGCATTTTAGCTACTATGTGGGATGGGTATGAAAATAAGGCTCATTTCTTCTGGGTAAATTTTGCGTTGCTGATGATCGCAACGATTATCATTTTCTCCATGCTGAAATGGCTAAACAAAATAATGAAAGAGAAAGGGGTGAGTTAAAAAACTCTTGTCTAATTTTAAAGGTGACGAAAACTATTCGTCACCTTTTTTCATATCTTCCCATTAACAAAACACAATTGTTATGTCTGAAGAAACAAAGTTCAAACCTTTTGTGCCTGCTGAAACCAAGATGGCAGAGTTAACACTCAAATCAATTTTAACCGGCGCCCTATTCGGTATCATCTTTGGTGCTTCCACCGTATATCTTGCATTAAAGGCCGGGTTAACCGTTTCTGCATCTATTCCCATTGCAGTTTTAGCTATTACACTGGGCCGAAGATTTTTGAAGACAACTATTCTGGAGAATAATATTATTCAAACAACAGGAAGTGCCGGAGAAAGTATAGCAGCTGGCGTTGTATTTACTTTACCGGGGTTTTTATTTTTAAGTAATCCTGATAGTGCCAATTTCTTTAATTATTTCACCATATTAATCCTTGCCATCTTCGGCGGCATCCTGGGGACACTGATGATGATTCCGCTTCGCCGTTCATTAATTGTACAGGAACATAATACGTTACCATACCCCGAAGGAACAGCTTGTGCTTCAGTATTAAAAGCCGGTGAGAAAGGAGGTGATTTTGCCAAAACCGCTTTCATGGGTTTAGGTTTTGCTTTCCTATATGCCATGCTGCAAAAAATATTTCATGTTATACATGAGGCTCCTTATTTTTTTACGAAGCAAACGAATAAAATTTTCCCATCAGCAAGAATAAGCAGTGAGATTACTCCCGAATACATGGGTGTTGGTTATATCATCGGACCAAAAATTGCAGGAGTATTAGTGGCAGGTGGCGTACTGAGTTGGTTTGTCTTTATTCCTTTGTTGGCAA
>Ga0073902_10000759_pt1 | contig 18164 bp, 10 predicted proteins | sample KloWWTmeKNB19Kit_FD_66667 | JGI IMG/M metagenome (GOLD analysis project Ga0073902, IMG submission 66667) | Active sludge microbial communities from Klosterneuburg, Austria, studying microevolution and ecology of nitrifiers - Klosterneuburg... | ecosystem: Engineered > WWTP > Aerobic digester >...
TAATTTTGCCCATGGTACCATTAATTATGGAAAGGGATCCGCGACGCAATCAGGGGTCCCTTTCCTATTTTAGCAGTGCAAAATTATCCGGTCCGTTCTATTGTTCCGGACGGCAGTGTTATTCAAATGATGAATGGTGGTTCAGGTGCTTATTTCCAGATCTTCAATAAAGCCGGAACATCATTGGGAGCTCGGGTCTATTACGACAATTTCTTCAGCACGGCTGGCGGTCTTGGAGACCCGGTAGTACTGTATGATCAGCTAGCGGATAGATGGTTGATGAGCGAATTCGGTGCCAGTGGGAACCACCTCTATGTTGCGATCTCGACAACGCCGGATCCTACAGGTACGTGGTATTCATACGATTTTACTACTCCCAGTTTTCCGGACTATCCGAAGTATAGCGTGTGGAATGGTATGTATATGATCACTACCAATGAGAGTAGCTGTGCGCTGTATGCTTTGGATCGCACTAAAATGTTGGTCGGCGATGGAACAGCAACCTCCCAACGATTTACTACAGCAGACTATGCCACGATCAGCTTTCAAGCCACCACACCGGTCACATTCGACGGTACCACACCGCCTCCTGCCGGAGCGCCTGCCATGTTAATGCGCATGGCCGACGATGGCTGGTCAGGTGTTAGCACTGATCGTCTTGAGATCTGGACCTTGACTGTTGATTTCACTACACCTGCGAATTCAGTATTGTCGAACCCGACCTATCTGAACGTTTCAGACTTCGATACGGAGCTCTGTGGGTTTACATCATTTTCATGCATAGACCAACCGGGTTCCAATACGAACCTGGATCCCTTGCGCGAAGTGATCATGAACCGTGCACAGTATCGCAATTTCGGTACCCACGAATCCATTGTATGCAACCATGTAACCGATGTGAACGGGAACGATCGTGCAGGAATACGTTGGTATGAATTGAGACGGGTCGGTGGCCCCACCCAGCCATGGACCGTGTATCAAGAAGGTACTTATGCTCCGGGAACCGATAGCCGCTGGATGGCCGCCATCAGCATGAATAGTTTGGGTGACATTGGACTCGCTTACAGCGTTTCCAGTTCCACCACCTATCCATCGTTACGTTATACAGGCCGAAATGCAAGTGATCCTCTTGGCCAAATGACACTTGCTGAAACCAGCATTATTGCTGGTACCAGCCCGAATTCATCCAATCGTTGGGGAGACTATTTCTCACTTGATACTGATCCAGCCAACGGATCCTTTTGGGGCACGGGTTGCTATAACACGTCAACCGCTTGGGGCACACGCATTTATCGTTTCTCCATACCAACCTCGCTCTGTACACCAGCTACCGCAACTGCAACTCCCAGTTGTGTGAGCACGACCCAGTTCGAAGTGAATGTGAACCTCACGGCATTAGGTGATGCAAACTCAGTGAACATTCAAATTGATAGCGATGGTGCTGGAGGAAATGCTCCTGTGACCGTGGCAACGACCAGTTCTTCGGGAACCTTCGGACCATACGGGCCATATGCGAGTGGATCTCCGGTGATCGTTTATGTGCGCCACGATCAATATTCGGAATGCGACATTACACTAAGTAATGTGGTAGGTGAGTGCAATTCTCCAGGAGCAGGATGTCAATTCAACAGCACTGCTACTACAGCCATTGTGGATAACACCACGGTAACGAATACGATCGTGGTACCATCTCACGGTGGAGCCACTATTGCCGACCTTAATGTATACGTGAACCTGTCACACACCTATACCGGCGATCTTCGACTTACGCTGGCATCACCAACCGGTACGACCGTTGGTCTTATTGCAAATGCAAAATGTGGCAATAACGACAACATGACCGTTGAATTCGATGATACCGGTGCAAATGGGGCAGTGGGAGTTACATGCCCAATGACAGCGCTGTTCGTAATACCGGAAAATGCATTGAGCGCATTCAATGGCGAAGTGATACAAGGGAACTGGACTTTGAGCATTCAGGATGTGGCAACGCAGGATCAAGGAACATTGAATAGCTGGTGTTTGATCCCCACCTTGAATAGTGCATCCGGCGTTCAATTGGCGATCAACATGTTCTTGGAAGGGCCTTATGATTCAGGTTCTGGCTTTATGAATGATGACATTCGTGCTGCTGGTCTACTGCCTTTGGTACAACCCTATTCTGGCTACCCGTTCATTGGAGGCGGAGGTGAAACAATTGCACCAGCGGTCAGAAATGTTACAGGTCCCGATGCGATAGTTGATTGGGTCGTGATCGAACTTCGTAGCGCTGGGAATAGCAGCACTGTAGTTGCCAGCAGAGCAGCACTTGTGCAGCGTGATGGCGATGTGGTGGACCTGAATGGCACTTCAGACATTACAATGAACGTTGCTACAGGAAGCTATTTCGTTGCGGTACGACATCGTAATCACTTAGGCGTAATGGCCACACCGGCTATTGCTTTGTCCAGTTCGGCTGCGACCATTGACTTTACTAATTCAGCAACTGGTGTATATGGCACCGAAGCACGAAAGAGCGTAGGTGGCAAAGTGGTTCTTTGGGCCGGCGACGTGACATTCAATGGTGTATTGCAATACACGAATACCGGAAATGATCGCGATAGGATCCTCCTGGAGATCGGAGGAGCGGTACCGACGAACACGGTGGCCGGATACGCACCCGAGGATGTGAACATGAACGGTGAAGTGCGCTATACCGGTACGAACAACGACCGTGACATCATTCTTCAGAACATTGGTGGAATTGTTCCCACGAACACTAGAATTGAACAGCTGCCATAGTGCGTAGATAACGACTCTTCGTTGAGTATGACCAAGTTTGCAGGGGCTCCGATAGAGCCCCTGCTTTCGTTCATCCTTATTCGTTTTATCCTTCCGGAATGTGAAATGGTATTAGGATCCAAGAGAACCACGAACTTCGCATCCACATGAAATTCGTTTACCGCTTCTTCTTTCAAACGGTTTTCGGTTGGAGGATCCAGGATGACCGCCCTGCGGAGCTGCCGAGCTACATTGTGGTAGTAGCGCCACACACGAGTAATTGGGATTTTTGGGTGGGCGTTTGTGTTCGGAGTTTGGCCAATATGAAAGATGTAAAATTCCTGGCCAAGGCATCACTCTTTAAGCCACCTTTAGGTTGGTTCTTCAGAGCCATGGGTGGTTATCCGGTCAATCGTTCGAAAAGCGCATATCTGGTGGAAAGTATTGTAGCGATGTTCAAAAGTGGTGAGCTAACGAAGATCACCATTACCCCGGAAGGCACGCGCAAATACCAACCTGATTGGAAAACGGGGTTCCATCGTATTGCAACAATGGCTAACGTGCCAATTGTTCTGTGCACGTTCGATTATGCACAGAAATTAGCGATCCTTAGCGAACCATTCCCGTTGACGGATGATGTATCGGGTGATATAGAACGCATGAAAGACTGGTTCCGTCCGCATAAAGGCAAGAATCCGGAGAATGGGGTCAGGTGATCCCGGATCGAATGGTACGAACATTGCTTATGCCGCTACAACCTAGTTTGCCTTGCCATGTATAAACATCTTCTCATAGCTACTCTGCTGATCTCGTCTCATCACCTTGTAGCGCAGAATTTTCCGGCCCTGACGGGCGAAACAGCAGATGGCGTCACCATCATACTCCCAAAGTCGGATGCGAAACCATATACCATCATAGGATTGGCTTACAGCCAAAAAGCATCACCGGTAATGGAAGGTTGGTACGAACCGGCCTACATGCGGTTCATTGCGAAATACGGGCTTATGGCGGGTGCCTACGATGCCGATATCTACTTCGTACCGCTTTTCGTAGGTGCGAATAAGTCAGCGTATGAAGCTGTGATGAAGAACTTCCGCGAGAACGCGGATCCGGAGATCGTGGATCACGTGCTCTTTTCCAAAGCTGAGATCGAACCATTGAGCGCAGCTCTTGATCTTAAGGACAAGGGAATTCCATACTTCTTCGTTTTGGATGCAACCGGCAAGATCATTCATCGCACCCAAGGCGAATTCACTGAGGATAAGCTGGAAGCAATGGAGGACGTAATGCTGGAATAAGCCTAAACGCTGCATCTAAAAACTATGATCCAATGAGAACGGATCACAACCTTACATTTACACCCCGAAAATAACCCAATGACCATGCTTTCGACCATTGCAATTTCAGCCCTGATGGGCCTTTCATTAACATCATGCGGTACCGCTTCAAAGGAGGACGGTAATACCCTTGTTGCAACACAAACCGAACTAAACCAAGATAAACCCGTGGAAAATTCAGAAGGGCTATTCGCCAACATCAAGACCAATAAGGGTCTCATCGTGATCAAGCTGGAATTCGAGAAGGCACCCATGACGGTGGCTAATTTCGTAGGTCTGGCAGAAGGAAAAGTGAAGAACACCGCAAAAGGAGAAGGCGTTCCATACTACGATGGTTTGAAATTCCACCGCGTGATCCCTGATTTCATGATCCAAGGTGGAGATCCGAATGGTACGGGATCTGGTGGCCCTGGCTATGCTTTTGCAGATGAGATCCACCCGGACCTTAAGCATTCACGCGGCGGTACATTAAGCATGGCCAATGCTGGTCCAGCAACGAACGGCAGTCAATTCTTCATCACACACAAGGCAACGGATTGGTTGGATGGCAAGCACACCGTGTTCGGTTATGTGACTGAAGGAATGGATGTAGTGAACACCATTGCTGGAAACGATGTGATCGAGACAATTACCATCGTTCGTAAGGGCAAAGCTGCGGAAGCATTTGATGTAATGGCTGTTCTGGCCGCAAACAAGGACAAGTTCGGCCCGAGCCGTCGCTAGTTCGAGGCTTCTTAAATTGAAAAGCGGCAGGTCATCGAAAGATGGTCTGCCGCTTTTGGTTTGTACCAAGAACCAAGAGATGTTCATATCCGACTATCGTCGTCTATTGCCACCACCACCGCTACGGCCTTTACCACGGCCGCCTCCATTACCACCGCGATCACTGGCAACGCGCGCTTTGGGGTCATAAGCTGGACCTCTAGCAATTCCTTCCGGGATGGGCATTTTGGCAACTTCATAGCCGATCAAGCTTTCGATCCGGCCGAATTCGCGCATTTGCTTTTCATTCACGAATGTAATGGCCTGCCCCTTTTTTGAAGCACGCGCAGTACGACCTACGCGATGCACGTAATCCTCTGGATCACGGGGTACATCGTAATTGATCACCATATCAATGTCATCAATGTCGATACCGCGACTGACCACATCGGTTGCGACCAGGATCCTCAGTTTCCTATTGCGAAAATCGAGCATGACGGATTCGCGTTCCTCTTGACCGAGATCGCTATGCATTTCTGCAGCGTTGAATCCTTTTTTCTTCAAATGCCGAGCAAGGTTGCGTACTTCGACCTTGCGGCCTGCGAACACCACAATGGTCGTGCCTTCACTGGTATTCAATACGTGTTCCAGGATCTGCGCTTTCTGCATATCGAAGATCACATACGCCTCTTGTTTTACGCCTTCTGCGGGTTTGCTCAAGGAGATCGATATCTCTACCGGATCATGTAACACCTGTTTGCTCAACTCACGGATCGCCGGCGCCATGGTAGCGCTGAACATAAGTGTTTGCCGATCCTTGGGTATGAAGGTGATGATCTTCCGGATATCATCCACGAAACCCATATCCATCATTCGGTCAGCCTCATCCATGATCAGGAACTCCAGTCCTTTCAAAGGCACATACCCCAAATTCAAATGGCTTAGGAGCTTGCCGGGTGTTGCAACTACGACCTCAACGCCGCTGGTCAATGCAAGTTTCTGCTGATCGAAGGTAGACCCATCACTACCACCGTATACAGGTACGGAGGTTATCGGTGTGAAATAAGCAATGGCCTGTAACTGCTGATCGATCTGCAACGCCAGCTCTCGGGTTGGCACTACGATAAGTCCGCGGATGGAACCTTCCTCCTTAGGCTTGTACCCCGTGATCACGTCAATTATTGGCAAAAGGAACGCAGCTGTTTTACCGGTCCCTGTCTGCGCGCAAGCGATAAGGTCGCGCCCTTCCAAGACCGCTGGTATGGCCTGCTCCTGAATGGGAGTAGGCTTCCTAATGTTCATATGATCGAGGCCGTTGACCAGGTCCTCACTAATGCCGAGTTTTCGAAAATCCATGGGTATGCCGCAAAAAGGGGAAATTGAATTAGGCGGCTAATAAAGGCGCGAAGATACGCGGAGCAGTCCTAGGATATGGCTAGGCTTATGGTGTAGAGGTGAACTGGAGGCAAGCATCTCATTCTTGAACCGATCCATGAACCAACGATTGCATGATCGGCCTAAGTTTGGGGCCATGGCCGTGAAGGTGGAAATTTGTGCAACGAGCTATGCCGAAGCAAAGGCTGCGGCGGAATTGGGATGCGATAGTGTGGAGTTATGCTCTTGGCTCGCCTGTGGTGGCTTGACCCCGAGCTCCGGTTTTGTCGACACTGTCAGGAGCACCTTGGATATAGCCGTGCGGATATTGGTCCGACCAAGCCCTGAAGGATTCGTACTAGCGCCACCCGAAGCAAATACGCTGCTCGTGGACTGCGAGGTTTTCGGCGGTGGAGCATTGGATCTTGTAACTGGCGCGCTGACCGCCGAAGGGCTCATGGACATTCAACTTATGCAAGCAGTACAGCGAACTGCACCTGAAAGCCGGATCACCTTTCATCGTGCCATTGATCGTGCTCGCGACCCGGTAAGACTTGGTGAACAATGTGTGGAACTGGGGATACACCGCATACTTACATCGGGCGGTTCATTTCGTGCAATGGATGGGGTCGATGTGATCAAAGCCATCATGAATGCGACGAATGGGAACTGTGAAATTGCCTTGGCAGCCGGGATCAACGGCCAGAATGTGGTCGAATTAGTAGAGCGGACAGGTGCTCAAGAAGTTCATTTTTCAGCGCAGCGAAAGGTTGCTTTTCGATCCGAAGGAGTTGCATTATCAAGTCTTGGCGGCGGAGATCAATTCGGAATAGATCCAGACATAGCCAAGATCGAAGGTGTGCTGAATACCTTAGTAAAAGCGGGATTGCGATGAAGTGGTTGGCGTTGGTTTTCGGTTGTTGGATGACCGTCGCACAAGCCCGTGCACAGGAAGTACACATCCCCTTGCATGATGGTTGGAGCTTTTGCCAAGTAGGGAAGGAGCAATGGTATCCTGCTGAAGTGCCGGGTGTGGTCCATACCGATCTGCTACGCAATGGTTTGATACCCGATCCGTATCTAGGCAATAACATGGATAGCGTGCAATGGATCGAGAACGAAGCGTGGATCTATAAACGCACCATCATCGCTACCGACACTCTGCTAAAACACGGCCATCTCGATCTGGTATTCAAAGGCTTGGACACTTTCGCGGAGGTCTACCTCAACGATACGCTAATCGGAAAGGCGGACAACATGTTCCGGACTTGGGAATGGGATGTAAAAGCCCTTCTCAAGCCCGGCGACAATGAATTGAAAGTGATCTTCCTTAGCCCGATCAAGGAAGGAGCAAAACTGCGCGATGCGTATGGTATCCAATTGCCGCACGACAATGACCCGAGCGGCGTGAGTCCATACATCCGCAAGGCGGCGTACCAATTCGGCTGGGACTTTTGCCCGCGATTGGTGACGAGTGGGATCTGGCAGGGGGTGGAGTTGCATGGTAGCGACAAAGTGCGATTCGGTAGTGTGACCTTCCATGAGTTGGATTCCGAGATCCTAGTTTCCGTGAGCCTAATAGCCGATGGCTGCGATCGAGCAGTGCTCAAGGTTTTCTTGAACGGCAGTTTCATCACAACACGAAAATTCAAGACCTGCGACCAAGGCATACATCGGTCTGCGACAGGCTATTTCTCAGTCAATAAGGGGCCGGTCAAGCGTTGGAGGCCTGCTGGATATGGCCACCCGAACTTATACGATCTGCGGATGGAGCTTTTCATCCACGGGAAGCTGGAAACGATTTTCACTAAACGATATGGATTCCGCGATGTAACTCTCGATCAACCGGTGGACAGCTTCGGACGCGCTTTCACTATAATGGTGGATGATATCGCTGTTTTCGCTAAGGGCTGCAACCTAATTCCGCCGGACCTCATTCCGTCCGAGATCAGCGATAGTGCTTGGGTGGCACAAGTACAGCACATGCAAGGAGCCGGAATGAACATGGTGCGAGTTTGGGCAGGTGGTATTTATCCACCCGATGCATTCTATGACGCTTGCGATACCGCAGGAATCCTGGTGTGGCAGGATTTCATGTTCAGCAACATGATACCCGGAACCCGCGAGTTTCGGAAGAACGCAGAACAGGAATTAGTGGAACAGACGGACCGCTGGGGTGGCCATCCATGCGTTGCGGTCTTGTGCGGCAATAACGAACTCAATGTGGCGTGGAGGAATTGGGGCTGGCAGGAACGATATGCGCTGCGTGGTAAGGATTCGCTTAGGGTCGAGCGAGATAACTGGAGCTTCTTTCATGAGCGTCTTGTGAAAGGTTACGGCCCCGACTACACCCCAACCTCCCCACTAAGCAACTGGGGCAACGCTGAAGGTCTCACAAAAGGCGACCTCCACTACTGGGGCGTCTGGCACGGAGACAGTGCATTCTCTTCGTTCAAGAACAACGTAGGCCGTTTCGTCAGCGAATACGGGTTCCAGAGCTATCCGGATAGTGCGTTATTGGCCAACTACATCGATCCGAAAGAACTCTACCTCGGCAGCCCAGCTGTGAACCGCCTACAACGCAGCTACAAGACGGACAAACCCATTTGGGAGGCCATTGAGCGCGAACTAGGGGAGGAGAAACCAACAACCCTCGGCGGGTTCATAGAAGCCAGCCAACGCGTGCAAGCAAAGGCATACGGTATGGCCATTGAAGCGCATATGGCAGCGCAGCCGCACTGCATGGGCACGTTGCTATGGCAGCTGAACGATTGTTGGCCCGGCCCAAGCTGGAGTATCATCGACTATGAAGGGCGTCCTAAGCCTGCATATGATGTTGTACGTGCTCTATATTTGACGGAACCTTAGCTCAACTTTTCAGCTCTCAACAGCACTGACTATTGGTATCCAAAAGAATTGATCAGAAACTGCTTCGTGCACATTAAGCGAAATTCCGATCTTACGAAACCCTATTTTTACGCCCCCACAATTCACAAACCTGTATCTGAATGAAACGAACAAGACTCTACGCCATCCCCTTGCTTTTTGGAGCTATTGGTTTGGTTGGTCAAGCCTTTGGACAAGGCGATTGCCAAAATACCAGCCAATACCCCGGAAACGCGATAACTCCAAATCCGAATGGAACAGTGACCGTGATCAGTACTTGTAATTTTCAGAGTGAGTATTCTGCAATTGCGGGTATGGTAACCGGTGGTAATTATCAGTTCGTTGCAGATGGCACAACATACATCACCCTGCGTACCGGAGCTTTTGATGGTCCCGTCTTGGCACAAGGTACAACGCCGTTGGATGTAACTGCCGCAACGAATGATACGATCTACGCGCATTGGAACGTCAATGATCTGTGCGCAACTGCTTCTACGTGCATCAACACCTCTGTGCAGCGTATTCTGAATTGCGAACTCCCGGAAGTTGCTGTAAGCTACACGGAGGATTGCACTGCCGGAACATTCACGATCGTGTTGGATATAACATCCACTGGTGATGGCGCTACGGTGGATGTCATTTATGATGATGCTGGTAATGTTCAGACCATGGCTGGAGTGGGTACAGGTATTATAACCTTGGGACCTTTCACCAATGGCTCGCTTCCCTTGGTAATGGTGCAGCACGAAAGTGACCCTGATTGTAATATCAACCTTGGTGGACTTGCTCCATTCACGGAATGTGCAATTGATATCGTCTGCGGTGATCCTTCCATAACTCAGAACTATTGTTATGCGGACAATGACGATGTGAATTGGACATACACAGGCAACGGCGGTGGCTCCATGGTCCTAACTTTCCAGAGTGGCACGATCGAGGGTAGTTTCAACGATAGATTGTCCATCTATGATGGGTTTGATGCAACAGGACCAGTGCTGTTCGACCATACCGCCACAGGAACATTCGACCTTACAGGATTGAGCGTTGTTTCGACCACGGGTTCCATACACATGGCACTTTTAGCCAGTGCTTTCACCAGCTGTGCAACCGGAAGTTTCGGTATTGAAGAGTGGAACTGGACCGTTGTCTGCTTGAATTGTGAGATTCCACAAGCTACCGCGACCGTTACGGATGATTGCCCTGGTAATGCGTTCAACATTGCTGTGGATGTGGTCAGCACAGGTGATGCGACCACAGTGGATCTTGAGTATATCGTCAATGGTGGTGCCCCTCAAACTTCTGCTGGAGTTGGCACGGGTATAACCAACCTTGGCCCATTCACTGTCGGCGACAACGTTAGCCTTTCCGTGAACCATGATAACGATGCGAACTGCAACTTGGATCTTGGGGTGTTCACGGATCTGAACTCATGCCCACTGATCATCGCTTGTGGTGAACCTGAAGTAGTAGAGACCTATTGTTATGTGGGAAGTGATTCACAGTTCTGGTTCTACCAATCGAGCGGTGCAGGCACAATGCGTTTACGATTCAATCAAGGAACCATCGAGAGCAACACTTACGATGACCTAATTATCTATGACGGCATAGACAATACAGCCCCCGTGTTGTTCATGCATGGCAATTTAACATCGAATTTAGGACCTGTGGGAAGCGCAGTGCTTAGCCCGAACTCGCCCTACTATGGTGTTGAAGTTTATGCTACAGGTAACAGTCTCTACATGGAAATGTCCTCTGATCCTTCGGTCCAGTGCAATGGCTCAACGACCTATGATTCTTGGGAATGGGAAGTTGTTTGCCTCGATTGCACGATCCCGGTCGTTAGCTTTTCTGCAGCTGATGATTGTGTCAACTCCCAGTTCAGCGTACCTGTTGTGGTTACGAGCACTGGTGATGGTGGCACAGTGAATATCAACTACACAGTGAATGGTGGTGCTGTACAAACGGTAACCGGTGTCGGCGTAGGAACAGAATCCATTGGACCGTTCAACTTCAGCGATACCGTAAATGTTATTGTTGCCCACGGAACCAATTCACTTTGTGACATTGAACTGGGGGACATTACGGATACCGGAACATGTCCTGTACTGATCGATTGTGGCTCAGAACTCGGTGAGCAACTTTGCTACGCGAACAATACGGATTCACGGTACTACTACGATGGAACCGGGACATTGCCGCTGGCCATCTTCTTTGACTCCGGTACCGTTTTCGCGGGTGACCTAGTGAATATATACGATGGTGGCGACATTACTGCCCCTCTGCTTTACAGTGGCAACAATGGTTCGAATATGACCGGATTCTTCGTCAATTCATCCAATCCGGACAATCGGTTAACCTTACAGATCATTGCGAATGGATTCACCGATTGTGCAACCGCAGGAATACAAGACCCTCCGACCTGGCGTGTATTCTGCTTGGATTGTGCTCCACCAATTGTCTCATTCGACCTGGTGCAGGACTGTATTAATTTCCAATACGTCATGGAGGTTACGGTCACCACCATGGGTACGGACCCATCCATTGATGTGACCAATACCGGCGGTGCTCCAACGGTTACGATCACTGCACCTGGTACATACACCGTTGGACCATTCGTATCTGGAAACCCAGTCGAAGTGGTTCTGGTAAACGAATTGAACGACCTCTGCAATGTATCAAGCGGTGTGCGTGTGAACCCCGTTTGCCCACTACCGGTATGCGGCTCCACAGTATTGAATGAAACATATTGTTACGTGACGAGTGATTCCATGGCATGGGCTTATGAACTTCCGACCGCAGGCACATTACGTCTAACGTTCCTACGCGGTACCATCGAGTCCAACTCATGGGACAACCTGATCATTTATGATGGTACGGACAATACGGCACCAATCCTTTTCATGCACGGCAATACGACGTCGAACTTAGGTCCTGATGGCAGTGGTGTTCTGAATACAACAGCACCTTATGAGACGGTAGATGTTACTGCAACAGGTTCCAACCTGTACATGGAAATGTCATCGGATTTCTCTGGAGATTGTTCCAGTAGCACGACCTACGATCCATGGGAATGGCAGGTCTATTGCGAGGGTTGTGTTCCTCCTGGTGTGAGCTATAACCTGCTTACGGATTGCTTCTCGCGTTCATTCACCACAGAGGTGATCGTTACGACCACTCCTCCTGCAGAAGGGCTTCAGATCACAAATACCATCACCGATGAGATCAGTACGGTGAATTCATCGGCGGTTTACAACTTCGGTCCCTACGGCCAGAATACGGATGCGGTGTTCGAGATCGTTTCATTGGACGAACCCGGATGCGTATACCGCAGTGATACCCTCAGTGTGCCTAGTTCTGATTGCATCATTGTTAGCTGCGGATTCGATCAGTACAATTATTGCCTTGGCAATGATGAAGATCGCTGGTACACGTTCAAGTCCGAGCAGAACGTTCAAACCACGATCACATTCATCAGTGGCCAACTATTACCCGGTGATCGGATCGTGTTCTACAATGGACCGGACGAGAACTCAGCAGTACTCTATCAGGGCACGAACGGCGGAAGTTTTACCGGGTTTGCGCTGAATTCGCAGAATGCTGCGAACACGATCACCATGCGGATCCAATCCGATGGAAGTGGATCCTGTGGTGATGGAGCAGCTGGTGCGACAGAGTTGTGGTGGCACGTGGGTTGCGGTGCAGTTGGCATCGAAGAAACCGCTTCCACAGGGTTCACGATGTTCCCGAATCCGACCAATGGATCACTCACGATCAACATAGGTGCTTCAGTTCAAAACTCTGCCTATGTGAACGTGATCGACATGCAAGGCCGCACGGTAGCCGAGCAACGGATCAATCAAAAAGCTGGTTCAACCAATATACTGGATCTATCCGGTTTGTCCGCTGGACAGTACATGGTAAAAGTGATCACCGACGAGTGGGTACGCACACAGGCTTTGCAGATCGCACGCTGATCAGCACGAAATAAAATGAAAAGGGGCTGTCTCGAAAGAGGCGGCCCTTTTCTATGATTAGAGGGTAGCTCACTTTGTTTCGATCAACACCTCATCAACAAAGATCCAAGTAGGGCCTCCATTACCGGGATGCCAATCAGGACAAGGCCCAGCATTTCGTGCGATGACTTTGATGTATCGCGCTCTTTTGGAGATCGGTTCTGTCCAGAGCTCCGTCGTTAGCGCATCCATTGTATCTCTTGCAATGGTGTGTGAGGCGATCGCCGTGCTCCACTGCCTACCATTGGAGCTGAACGCGAACTGCACATCAGCTGGAAGCCAGATCCAGGATCGTTGGTCCTGCAAGGCACTTAAACCAACACGTTCCAATTGCATTGGCTTACCTAGATCTACGGTTGCTATAAGATCCGCACCTTCGAAACCCTGCCATTCGCCTGTTCGGTAATCATCACCGCCCCGAAGTCCATCCACTAAGGCTTGATCTCCTCCAGCGGAATACTGCTGTGCAAATTCGGTAGCCAATTCAATGGATCGGTCCGTTTCAACTTTTACAAAATGAGCTGTGGCTGGCTTTGAGCGGAATGGTGAATCTGCCCTGTCCGGAATAATACGCTCAGCAAAAGCTGATATGGAGGTGTTTGCGGAGATATGAAATGGCCCTGAATAAAGCAGGGGAGCTGATCCGTCCAATGAATAATAGAGGCGGGCGCCGATATCGCTGGATGAAATGGTGATCTTCAACGAATCCCTGAATGCTTGCGAGGCCGCCGAAATAATAGGAACCGGTTGCCAGGTCGATAGCTCCGTCTCACCAAGCTGTGGAGCGTCACTGGATGAACTTACAGGTCGTGCGCCCAATTGGTAATGCAATGATCCGCCTTTCTGCAACAACTCAAATGGTAAGTTCCGCATGCTGGTCATTTCCTTACCGTTCAACTCCACGCGTTCAATGATATTCCTGACCCCACCTTGTGCTGTACTGGAAATGACAAATGTTCTATCATCTCCAAGAGCAATGGAAACGGAGTCGAATAATGGCATGGTCAAGGTCATTTCGGGTTTTCCGGGGCAGATCGGATACATTCCCATAGCACTGAGGACATACCACGCACTCATTTGGCCACAATCCTCATTGCCTGCAAGACCATCAGGAGCATTGTGATACAAGTTATTCAAGATGTTCTTTACATAACCATCCGTTAGCTCCGGGTGTGACGAGAGGCTGTTGAGATAAGCGAAAGAATGGCTGGGCTCATTGCCATGCGCGTATTGCCCGATCAATCCGGTGATATCACTTTGATCGCGTCCGGTGGTACTTGTTTTTGCTGTGAATAACGACTCCAGCCGGTTTGACAAACCTTCTTTTCCACCGATCAATTCAGTGTACCGTCCCATGTCATGCGGCACGAATAGACCGTATTGCCATGCATTGGCTTCGGTAAAGTGAAAATTCACTTCGTATGGATCAAAGGGCACAACGAAACCGCCATTGCGGCGTGCCCGGAAGAATTTGGTCTCTGGATCGAACACATTCTGCCAATTCCGCGACCGATCATAGAACCGATCAGCGATATCAGTTTTCCCCATTGCTTCTGCCATGCGTGCAATACACCAATCGTCATACGCATATTCCAACGTTCGACTAACACTTTCGGGCTTATCCTCGCTGCTGATATAACCGCGTTCCCGGTAATGGTCCAGTCCGAAAAGATCCGCATCGGCACTAGCCACCATGGCTTCCAATGCAAGCTCTGCATCGTAACCACGGATACCTTTCATGTAGGCATCGCTGATCACACTAACGCTGTGGTATCCGATCATGCAATCGGTCTCGTTGCCCCAAAGCTCCCAAACGGGTAAGCGGCCACTTTGTTGGTAATGAAGCAGAAAGGTCTTGATCCAATCATTGGTCATATCCGGCTCCAGGATCGTCATTAAAGGGTGAAGTGCCCGGAACGTATCCCAAAGACTGAAAACGGTGTAAACGTTGTGATCTGCTTGATGGACTTCACTATCCATGCCGCGGTATTTTCCATCCACATCGTTGAAAACGTAGGGCGCTACGTAGGTGTGGTAAAGCGCCGTGTAGAAGGTTTTTTGTTCATCCACAGTACCGCCGCTGATCTGGATCTTGTTCAGTTTCTGGTTCCATAAGTCTTCCGCCTGCTGGCGCACTTTATCGAAATCCCAATGTGGCACTTCGGCTTCGATATTGGCGCGTGCTCCTTCGATGCTCACTGCACTGATACCAACTTTGACGATCAGCGGCTGGTCAAGTGGACCGAAGTTCAGACCAGCCACGGTATTAACAAGATTGGAAGGCATGACCTCATTGTCGATCCATGGTGCGCTGAATTGTATACAGAAGAAAAGACGTTGGTCCGTTGCCCAAGAGCTTGATCGCCGTTCCCCAACGATCTCCGAGCTACCAATGACTTCCATGCTTGCGCCAAGAAGAGGGTCACGATGCCGCAGATCGATCGCAATGCGCGCGGCATCGCCTTTTGGAAACCAGTACCGATGCACTCCGACGCGGGCAGTTGCGGTCAATTCAGCGTTGATCCATGTTCCTCCACCTCCATCGATCACATTACTATCTTCAGGCTGGGAATCCGTCGAAGTTAAAAGACCAACCTTATAATACCCAGCATTAGCATGTTCCCTTGTGTGATAAAAACGAGCCCGAGTCGCGGTCCTATCGAACGCCATTCCTTTGGGCCCGCTCATGGGCATCAGCAACACATCACATAGATCAGCAACACCCGTCCCACTCAAGTGCGTATGACTAAATCCGTAGATCAACGAATCACTGTAATGGTAACCGCTGCAACCGTCCCAGTCCATGACGCCATCCGGTCGCGTATCCGGACTTAGCTGCACCATGCCATTGGGTACGCAAACTCCCGGGAAGGTATGCCCGTGCCCACCTGTCCCAATGAATGGGTTCACCAGATCGCGGGCTGGATTTTGCGCCACAGCACTAAGCGTGAATGTACTAAATAAGGCTGTCGATACATAGGAAATGGACAACTGCTCGAACCTATTTCGCTGCACCTTGGATGGCATGATCCCAAGCGTGTAGTTGTTCTGTTCTCTGCTCATACGCTTCTCTTCAATTCTTTATTCATAAAAGTTAATGCGGCTGCACCAAGGATCCCTGCTTCATTCTCACCCAGACCGCTCAAGACCAGATCTACGCGATCATGATAAATGTTCAAAAGATCTTTCCTGAACCATTCTTTCAAGGGATCCAGAAGCAAGGAGCCACTCCGTGCAATACCACCGCAGATCACAATGCGTGCAGGGCCGGTTGTAGCTACAGCATTGGCCAATGCCACTGCTAACCATCGGACCGTATGGTGGAAGGTCTGCATCGCTTCGTAATTACCGGCCAAAGCAGCATCGGCTATACACTGTACGCCTTCTTGTTTCAAAACATCCTTGTTACCATCGAGTTCGTCATAAGTCCGCCGCATTCCGCGAATGCTCACATAAGCCTCCAAACACCCTTTGCGGCCACAGGTACAATCACGGCCATCCATAACGATCGTGGTATGTCCGATCTCACCCGCATTTCCAGCACTTCCCAGAACAAGTTCTCCATTCACGATAACACCGCCACCTACACCTGTGCCCAATGTGACCACCAAGAGGTCATCGAATCCTTTGCCAGCACCGTATTTCCATTCACCAAGTGCGGCGGCGTTGGCATCGTTACCAAGCGTGGTAGGAACACCGGTACGTTCAGAGATAATTTGGGCCAAGGGCACATCGTTCTTCCAAGGAAGGTTGGGCGCTTGCTCTATGAGTTGGGTAAAATGATTCGCGTTGGGCGCGCCAATTCCGATAGCACTAGGATCAATATCATTGGTGAGATGCTTTATGCACTGTGCAATGGCATCTGCGAACACATGCTCATCAGCATGACCCATCGTTGGAATGCGATCAGAACGAAGTATTAGTCCATTTTGGACCAGACCGATCTTGGTGGATGTACCTCCTATATCGACCCCGAGGATCAGGTCGCTCGTCTTTCGTTCCATGCGTAATAAGTGACGTAGAAGTAGCAAGAGATAACCAGTAGGAATGCCACTTTGAAGCCGAACCCATCGGCCAGCAGGCCAAGTAGGGGAGGAATTACGGCACCGCCGAAAATGGCAGTGCATAATATACCGGAGCCTTGTGGTTTAAGCGGTCCGAGACCTTCAATGGCCAACGTGAAAATAGTGGGGAACATGATGGAGTTGAATAGACCGACAGCCAAAATGCTCCACATTGAAACGAAGCCTGTAGTTGAAATGGAGATCAGGATCATTGTAATTGCCAATAGACCGAAGATCATAAGCACCAACGCAGGGCGATAGATGCGCGTAAGAAATGAACCAACGAACCTCCCGATCATGGCGCCACCCCAGTAAAGCGCTACGAAGACACCTACAACACCTTTCGCATCCATTCCCGTTACGTCCTTGCCTAGAAGATCAGCGATCCAGCCCATTGTGGAGTCAGCGCGAACTACATCTGCCAGATCCATGGAAAGGAAATAATTGACCAGATACGATCCGATGGCCACCTCGGCACCGACGTATAGGAAAATACCGACAGCACCGCGGATCAGTCTGCCTTTTCGGAAAGTGGCTGCGTAAGAACCAAAAGTCTCACCGTCCAGTATGCGGGGCAAATGAACCGCTCCAACAAGAACGGCCAGTAATAAGAGTGCCCCGGCCAGAACGACGAACGGTCCTTGCACAGCTGAAGCTTCTTGGACCATGTATGCAGCGCGATCGGTACTTGATAACGCCTCAATGGCTTTGCCATCCAGGATATGATCGCTCAATAAATAGTTAGCACCAATAATGGGTGCTATGGTGGTTCCAACACTGTTGAAGGCTTGTGCCAGATTCAATCTACTGCTAGCACCTTCTTCGGAACCAAGCACTGCCACGTATGGATTCGCGGCAACTTGCAGAACGGTCATTCCTGCTGCTAGTGTGAAGATGGCCAGCATGAAATAGGGATAAGCTCTAGTGCTTGCAGCAGGCCAGAATAGGAGGCATCCGATCCCCATTGTCGCCAGACCGATCAGCATACCTCGCTTGTAGCCAATTCGTGCCAAAAGGAACCCAGCAGG
>Ga0073902_10000760_pt1 | contig 18164 bp, 17 predicted proteins | sample KloWWTmeKNB19Kit_FD_66667 | JGI IMG/M metagenome (GOLD analysis project Ga0073902, IMG submission 66667) | Active sludge microbial communities from Klosterneuburg, Austria, studying microevolution and ecology of nitrifiers - Klosterneuburg... | ecosystem: Engineered > WWTP > Aerobic digester >...
TGGCAATTTTGCGATTCTCAAAGCGAAGGCCAGTGCATTTTCCTCGGTAAAACCTGTCCTGCTCAGGGCGGCGACAACCTCCGCCAGAACAAGGGTGGGCAAAAACAGCCGAACCGATGTTTGGCGCATTTGAGTTAAACACGCCAGACTATTTTCGTGATCCGGCTCTTTGGCTCTAACCGCGCTTACAAATACGCTGGCGTCAAGGGTTAGCGCTCGCATGTTATCGCCTCATCGCCTCAAGTTCTGCCAATGCTGATTTCTCGGTTTTGAGTTTGGAAAGCTCACGCGCCAGAGCGAGAAAATCACTCCACGCCGCATCGCTTAGAACAAGCTCTGCATTTGGCGCAACATCCACCGGCACAATGAGTGCTTCCACCTTGCCGCGCCGTGTCACCTCATACGTGGCGTGGGTCTCGCTCACGTGCGTGACGATGGCCGAGGCTTGCGCCTTCAGCTCGCGAATGCCTACCGATTTTTTGCGCCCCGCGCGGGTCTTTTTGTGTGATGTGGTCATTTCGATTTTGCGATGTGACCACATTATAACTTTGGTTGCGCAATCAGAGCCTAGAGATCTCGCCCCGATTACCACCGGGCAAGACCTTTGGGCTCTTTCGCTATACTCATCAACAATGCAAAACCCCGACATCTACCTGCACGACATTCCGCTGGGCGAGGCGCAAGCGGCGTGGCACGCCGCGCTGGAAGAGCGCAACCTGCTCACCCCGCTGGGGAGCGAGAGCGTGCCGCTGGAGCAGGCTAATGGCCGCGTGACCGCCGAGCCGGTGTGGGCGCGGCTGAGTTCGCCGCATTACCACGCCAGCGCCATGGATGGGTATGCCATTCGTGCGGAGGACACGCGCGGCGCGACCGAGACCGCGCCAAAACAACTCGCCATCGGCCAGCAAGCTGTTTACATGGATACCGGCGATCCCATCCCCCAGGGATTTAACGCGGTGGTGATGGTGGAAAACGTGCAAGTGATTGGCGATGCGATTGAGATCATCGCGCCCGCCGCGCCGTGGCAATACATCCGGCCAATGGGCGAGGACATGGTGGCGACCGAGCTGGTGCTGGCGGCCAATCACCGCATCCGCCCACAAGATTTGGGCGCGTTGGCGGGCAGCGGGCACGACCGCGTAACTGTGTATCGCCGCCCGCGCGTGGCGATCATCCCCACCGGCAACGAGCTGGTGCGGCCCGGTGTGCCGGTGCAGGCGGGGCAAATTATCGAGTACAACTCGCTGGTCCTGGGCGCGTTGGCGGAGGAAGCAGGCGCGGAGGTGACCCGCTACCCCATCCACCCCAACGACCAGGAAAAAATAAAACAAACCGTGCTGGAGGCGATGAAAACGCACGATCTGATCGTGGTTAACGCCGGGTCATCTGCGGGCAGCCAGGATTTTACGGCGCGGGTGTTTGCGGAGGTGGGCAAAATCTATGTGCATGGCATCGCCATCCGCCCCGGACACCCCGTGATTTTGGCCGCGGCGCAAAAGGCGCTGGCGGGCATACCGGGCTACCCCGTCTCGGCGGCGGTGACGTTTGAACTGCTGTGCCTGCCGCTTATTTTGCGCTGGCAGGGGCAGGTCGCGCCCGCCCGCCCGCACATTCAGGCCAAGCTGGCGCGCAAAGTGGTCTCGCCGATGGGAGATGACGAGTTTTTGCGCGTCACGGTGGGCCAGGTTGGGCAAACGGCCATCGCCACGCCACTCAGCGGCGGCGCGGGCGTGATCACTTCGCTGGTTAAAGCCGATGGGGTGGTGACCATCCCGCGCTTTAAGGAGGGCCATCACGCCGGAGAGATGGTGGACGTGGAGTTGATGGGCGACCCGAACAAGGTGCGCAACACAATTTTGGCGATTGGCTCACACGATATGACGCTGGACGTGCTGGCCGATGAGTTGGCGCGGCGCTCGGCCATCCGCGGGCGGCGGGTGTGGCTTTCCAGTGCGCACGTGGGCAGCTACTCCGGGTTGATGGCGCTCCAGCGCGGCGAGGCCCATTTTGCCGGGTCGCATTTGCTAAACGAGGACGGCGACCGCGCGGGCGAATACAACACCAACGCCATCGCGCAACTGCTGGCACCGTTTGGGGTGCGGGTTTTGGTGATGGGTTTTGTGAACCGCGTGCAAGGCCTGATTGTGCTGCGCGGCAACCCCAAGCGCGTGAACACCTTGGAAGATTTGACCCGCGCCGATATGACGTTTGTCAACCGCCAGCGCGGGGCGGGCACGCGGGCTTTGCTGGATTTTGAACTCAAGAAGCGCGGCATAAACCCGCGCCAAATTACGGGGTATGACCGCGCCGAATACACCCATTTGGCGTTGGCGGCACAAGTCAAAAGCGGCGCGGCAGATTGCGGCCTTGGCATTTTGGCTGCCGCCCGCGCCCTTGAGCTGGATTTTGTGCCGCTGTTCAACGAGCGTTACGATCTCATCATTCCGGTGGAACATTACGAGAGCGATTTGCTCCAACCCATGCTGGAGGTCATCCGCGATCCGGCGTTTGCGCGGCGGGTGCAGGCGCTGGGAGGGTATGAGACGGGGAAGATGGGCGTGGTGCTTGAAGGGTGAAGAGTTTATTTAGGCAAGTTGAAACCCTCTATATCCACTACAAAATCCTGCTAAACTCATACTATTATTTAACAGCAGCAGAAATAAGATATGACTTGCCGGGTTTTGATACGAAGCTGTTTCCAAAAAATTCAATCAATCAATCACATATAAAAGCCGTTATTTATATACTCATTGATAAATATGATTGCTGTTATACACGTTTCTCTATCAAACGGAGATATAAACCGTCCAGAGGATTTTGTAAAAATATTGAAGGATTCGTATCCAAATGCCATTCCTGAAAATATCCTTGACATATTCTCAAGGCCTCAGAACCGTATGCTTGAGGCCATTTATAAGAATAGCGACTATATTTGTGTACCTGCACATGGTTCATGTGCAAGATTCTTGTGGCTGGATTCAAGATCTTTTGAGATTTATATTGAAAATACCCACGAAGGGCATTTAGTCCGGAGTGCAAAACATGTAATTCAAGTGCTAAACAACAATTTTCATAAGCTAAAAATAAAAGTTGATTTTGAAGTTGAGATAAAGTCAACTTCTGACTTTAAAGGATATTTTCGGGGAATTTCCATTTCAAAAAGCAAATACAAGGCTATCATTGAGGTTATCGGGATAAATGCCCCCACCCTAGCTATAAGTGCTATTCTTATATTAATTTCCAATTTTTGGTTGACACAGTTTTTTCAAGAGTCAATAGCAGGCTTTATTGCTTTAATACTTTCAACGATGTGGCAGATGTGGAAAAAATGGACTTTGCTTGATGACGACCAATTAAATTGGATAATTTCGGAGGAGAGATGAGCGACACTGAAATAATTCACTACAAAACGCAAAAAAAACTAGAAGAACAATTAAGAGAAATATTTCCTTATGTATCTTCTGGTAACAATCCTAATTTGCGTGATATTGGTGTAGATGTCATTGCGCGTTCAAAAAATAATCGCCAAATTTATTTTGAACTAAAATTACGAAATCCTCTGATAAAAAAAGGGCTTTCGTGGGTTCTTGAATTGCAAGCTCTGGCTAATTCACTCCCCAATTTCAATGATGAATTACCACCAATCCTTGTGTTTGTTACCACAGAAGACATAGACTTTACGACTAAAAATGTTCTAACTGATGCAGGAATACCCTCAATTGTTTTAGGTGCTAATACTAATGAAACAAGGAAGGAATTACAACTATCACTTTCGGCTTTTTCATTTGATATACCAGAATTATCCTCATCACAAATATCTACTGAGAAGCCCAACGAAACGATTGGCATTTGTTATTTGGCGGTAAGCGATAAAAATCCAGTATTACTAAAAGAGATCACAAATATATTACATCAAATAGGCTTAAGTTTTATAACTTCTAGGGAATTTCAAGCTAGTGATGGCTCTGCGCTTGAACAAATTAAGGCGGCAATAGAGAGGTGTCATTTTGTGATAGCAGATATTTCAGAATCGACAGAAAACGTATACTTTGAATTAGGCGTGGCATATGCATCAGGCAAGCAGCTAATTATTATTTCCAGTAATGAAAGTGCAAACTCAAAGTTTGCTTTTCTCTTAAAAAGTTTTGTGTTATTAAGTTATTCTGAGAAAGATATGCATTTTTTTGGTGTCCGTTTGAAGGAAAAACTACGAGATTTATACGTTTACAAAAGATCAGTAGACACAAAATATGCGATTCGCGACTATATTAATCGTTCATTTTCTAGGGATGAGTTAATGGAATTAGTATTTGACTATTTTCCACAAGTTTATGATGAATCTGCTGGCACTGATCCTTCAAAAGAACAACTAGCCAGCAGTCTTATCCAATACTGCGAACGCCGCGAGTTGATCAATAAATTGATGTCTATTTTTCAGGCTCAACGCCCCGAAGAGTACAAAAAGTTTTTCATAAAAAAAACGAACTCACAAAAAACAATTTTCGTGAATTGAATACAAAAGACCCTCTGACTGAAAAATTAGATGATGATTTGTAGGATGTTGGTCAACTTAATTTAACTAAATTATCGGAGACTCGCTATTTGCCCAGCGGGTGCATGCCCTGGGCGGGTATGAGACGGGGAAGATGGGGCAGATCACGGACGATGGACGATAGACGATAGACGATGGTGGCATGATCGTCCATCGTCTATCGGCCATCGTCATAAAAACTGCTAAACTCCCCCACAACAAAAGCCATGACGCACACAAGACAAGACTACCTCGACCTGGACGCAAAAGACCCGCTGGCGGCGCAGCGCGCGCTGTTTGACGTGCCGGAGGGCCTCGTGTATTTGGATGGCAACTCGCTGGGGGCGATGCCCAAAGCCACCGCCGCGCGGGTGGCGCATGTGCTGACCCGTGAGTGGGGCCGCGACCTGATTAAAAGTTGGAACACCGCCGGCTGGATGGATTTGCCGCGCAAAATTGGCGACAAGATCGCGCGGCTAATTGGGGCCAACGCCGGAGAGGTGATCGTGGCCGACTCGACTTCCATCAACCTGTTTAAGGTGCTGGCCGCCGCCCTGCGCCTGAACCCAACGCGCAAAGTGATTTTGAGCGAGCGCGACAACTTCCCCACCGATCTTTACATGGCGCAGGGACTGAGCGAGTTGCTGGGGCAGGGCCACACCCTGGAATTTGCGGAGGCCGACGCCGTTCACAACGCCATCAGCCAAGAGACCGCGGTGGTGATGCTGACCCACGTAAATTACCGCACCGGGCGCATGCACGACATGCTTTCCATCACGGCCAAAGCCCACGCCATGGGCGCGTTGGTCATTTGGGATTTGGCGCATTCGGCTGGCGCTGTGCCGGTGGATGTGAACGATGCGGGCGCGGATTTTGCCATTGGCTGCGGCTACAAATATTTGAACGGCGGCCCGGGCGCTCCCGCGTTTGTGTTTGTGGCCGAGCGGTATTTGGCCGAGTTTGTTCAGCCGCTCACCGGTTGGCTGGGGCACGCCCAGCCGTTTGCGTTTGACTGGAAATACGCCCCCGCGCCGGGCATTGAGCGGGCCATCTGCGGCACGCCGCCGGTGCTGAGCCTGGCCGCGCTGGAGTGCGGCGTGGACACGCTGCTCAGCGCAGACATGAGCGCCATCCGCCAAAAATCTTTGGCCCTTACCGATGCGTTTATCGCGCTGGTGGAGGCGAACTGCCCGGAACTAAACCTCATCACCCCGCGCGAGCACGACCTGCGCGGCAGCCAGGCCGCGTTCACCCACCCGGAAGGCTACGCCATCATGCAGGCGCTCATCTCGCGCGGCGTGATTGGCGATTTTCGCGCCCCGGATATTTTGCGCTTTGGCTTCACCCCGCTTTACACCCGCTTTGCAGATGTGTATGATGCGGCAGAAGCCCTGCGCGATGTGATGCAATCCCGCGCGTGGGACAAGCCGCAGTTTAGGCAGAAGAATAAAGTCACTTGACAAGGATGAAGGGGTGACAAGGTGACAAGGATGATTCGTCAGCCATGTCATCCCTTTCATCCAAGTCATCCTTGTCATCTTTCATCAACGAATATCCAATAAAAAATGTTTACCGCATTTACCATGATCCAAACCGATCCCGAAAAGGTGTCGGAGATTGCGCAGAAGATTGCCGATATGCCCAACGTGTCGGAGGTGTATAGCGTCACCGGCGAGTGGGACATCATCGCCGTGATGCACATTCACGAGTACGAAAAACTGGATGAGATTGTGCCCAACGCGCTGGGCCAACTGACCGGCGTGCGGCGCACCAACACCATCCTGGCCTTTCGCCGCTTTAGCGCCAAAGATATGGCGTGGGATGTTGGGGCGACGAACAATTAACCATCTATTCCGAGTAAATCGCTCAAAGTGCTGATTGAAGCTGTTTTCTGCCCAAAAATTTTGCTCAAAACGCATTTTCTTCAGATTTGCTTTGCATAACTTTATCTGTATGTATCTGCGTTCCACCGGCAGCGGATAAATCCGCCGCCTAAGCATTAAGAAACCCGCTCGCGCGGGTTAAAAGCGCCGACATAACCCGCGAGTGGGTTTCCTAATCGACTAGCCGCCGGATTTATCCGGTGGCGGCAACCGGCGCACATTGCGTCAGAGTGAATTACTCGGAATGGACGCGAATAATTAACGTGAGTTTGGGATAAGCAAAACGAGGCAAAAAATGACGGGCTTACTCTTATCCAAAATTCGCGTTAATTTCTAATTGTTTTACATCACGCGGTCATCTTTCATCACCGTGCGGGCAAAGTAAATGCCAACGGCGATGAGGCCGATCAGGGTGATGCCTGTGCCGAGCAGAACGCCATACACCGGGGCGCTTTGGCGGGCCACCAGACCAATCAACAAAGAGAAAATGCCGGTGACCAGCGAGAACCCCACCGTGTCTAGCGCCAAAACGCGGCCGCGCACGTAATCTGGCGTTTCCTTTTGCACCATCATTCGGCTAAAGGTCCACACGTTGCCGCCGCCCAGGTGCCCAAAGAAAATGGCGAGCATGCCCACCGCCAGCGAGCCGCTGATGCCCCAAACGGCGTAGCCCACCACGCACATCGCCAGGGTGATGAGTAAAAGTTTGGCGTAATCGCGCGGGCGTTGCGGCATAAATTGCGATTGGGCGATGAGCGGCCCAAGCGTTGACCCCGCCCCTCGCGCGGCGTAAAGCAGGCTGGTGCCAATGTCTGCCGAGTTGTAAATTTGGAAGGAATATACGCTGAACAACCCCACGCCCGCAAAGCTAAACGCCCAAATAGTTTTGGTGAGCGAGAACGCCAGCAAACGCGGGTGTTCTCGCAAAAAGCTAAAGCCCTCGGTCAGGCTGTGCAGGCTGGCCCGCCCGGTTAGCGCGTGGCTGGATGGCTGTTTGAACTGCCCCTTGATTTGCAAAATGGCCCACGCCGAGCCGAGGAAGGAGATCGCGTTGACGATGAAGGCCACATCGCGCCCAAACAATTGCGCCACCACGCCGCCCAGCGCCGCGCCAAGCAGTGAAACGCTGGCCCAGGTGCTTTGTTGAAGGGCGTTGGCGGTGGCAAGCTCGTGCGGTTTGCACAAGTTGGGCAGCGCGGCAGAAATGGCCGGGTTGAACATGGACTCGCAGATGGACATGGCGGCGGTGGCGGCGTAGGCCAGCCAGAGCATGCCCGGCTCGCGCACCAGCAACATGAGCAAAGCCATCACCGCCCGCGCGACATCCATCACCACCACCAGTTTTTTGCGGTCAACGTGGTCGGCAATAAACCCGCTGAGCGTGAGGCCAAACAAGGCCGATGGCAAAACGGCGAACATCGTCACCAGCACAACCGCCAGCGGGTCTTTTGTAAACGTGTTGATGAGACCCAGCAGCGCCACGCTGTTAAACCAATCGCCCATTTGCGAGATGACTTGCGATGTCCAAATGTGGCGCACATCGCGGTTTTGCTTGAGAAGCGTGGTGTATCCGGCCAGCCCGCGCGGAAGTGAATTTGGGTATGAGGAAGCAGACATATTGAGGCGCGAATTATCACATGGGGCTGGGGTTTGGGGGTTTGGGGTTTGTTAGCCAGCCCTCAGCCCCTAACTCCCAATCCCCAAATTTAACCGCGCACAGATTACAATCTCGTTTTGTGAACATCGGTGTGTTCGATTCCGGCGTGGGCGGGTTATCGGTTTTGCGAGAAATGCGGCGGTTGATGCCAAACGCCGACATGACGTATTTGGCCGACCAGGCCAACGTGCCGTATGGCCCGCGCCCGCTGAGCGAAATTCAAACCCTCACCGAGCGCGGCGCGCGCTGGCTGGTTTCGCGTGGATGCGACGTGGTCGTCATCGCTTGCAACACGGCATCGGCGGCGGCTCTGGGGCATGTGCGCGGCATTTTCCCTTCCGTGCCATTTGTGGGGATGGAGCCCGCGGTCAAACCAGCGGCCATCGCCACAAAAACAGGCGTTATTGGCGTGTTTGCCACCGCCGCCACCCTAAAAGCCGCGCGGTTTGCCGGGCTGGTAGACCGCTTCGCCAGCCATCTGCGCGTTATTGAACAGCCCTGCCCGGAGTGGGTAGAATGTGTGGAAAAGGGCGGAACGTGCGACGCGGTGAAGGCAAAATTGTGGCCTGTTCTGGAAGCCGGCGCCGACGCGCTTGTTTTGGGTTGCACCCATTTCCCGTTTTTGCAAAATGAGATTGACGCAGTTATTGCGGAATTCGGAATTCGGAATTCGGAATTCGAAATTCATGTGATTGACCCCGGCCCGGCGGTGGCGCGGCAAGTGATGAAGGTGGCGAATTCTCATTCTGGCGGGAGATGGCTGGTGGAGGCGCAAAATCTTGCGTCTTTACCCGCGTCTTTGCAAAAAAACACGCCATTTTTTACCACCGGCGATGCGGTGAAGTTTGAATCTCAGGCGCGGGCATTGCTGGGGTGGGGCGATATTCGCGCGTATGGCGTTTGATACACTAAAACAAAATGGAAAACAGAGACGGCCATTGGATTGGCGAACTGGTAAACGCGGCAATTGCGGCGCACGAGGCCAAGATGATTAACACGCAAAACGAGCAGGCCGAAAATGCTCAACCTGGCGATGCCCAATCATCACCCGAAGAGCAAAACAATGCGCTGCAAAAGGTGGCTATTTTGCCGTTGCGCGGCATTTTGGTCAACCCGCTCTCGGCCATTCCCTTGCGCGTGGCGCAGCCGCGCTCGGTCAAATTGATTGACGATGCCATGCTGGCCAAGGCCAACATCGGCCTCATCGCCAGCAAAGACGGGACAAAAGAAGAACCAACGCTGGAAGATTTGTACGACGTGGGCACGCTGGCGTCCATCGTGCGCATGTTCAAATCGCCGGATGGCGTGGTGAATATGGTGGTGCAGGGCATTGAGCGCATCCGCATCACGCGCGTGATTGAGCGCGAGCCATACATCATCGCCGAGGTGGAGACCCTGCCAGAGCCGTGGCAAATCTCATTGGAGTTGGAGGCCACGCGGCGCAATCTTATTCAGGGTTTTGCGCGCATGGCCGAGCTGATCCCTTCCATGCCCGATGACCTCTCGCAGATGATTCAAGGGATTGAGGATCCGCGCCAGCTCATGTACGCCATCGCCACGTATATGCGGATGGAGCTGGGTGATGCGCAAAAGCTGCTGGAGATGAATGGACTGCCCGACAAAATGTTGTTCCTGCTCCAATTGGTGAACAAAGAGCTGGAAGTGCTGGAGCTTGGCAAAAAAATTCAGACCGAGGCCACCAGCGAGATGGAGAAAGTTCAGCGCGAATACTTTTTGCGCGAACAAATCCGCGCCATTCAGCGCGAGCTGGGCGAGGCCGATGAGCAGCAAATGGACGCGCAGGAGTTCCGGGCGCGCATTGAGGCCAGCGGCATGAACGATGAAGCCCGCAAAGAAGCCATGCGCGAACTGGACAGGTTGGCGAAACTGCCCACTCAGGCCGCCGAATACGGCGTGATTCGCACGTATTTGGACTGGATGACCTCTTTGCCCTGGAAAGTAGCCACGCCAGACAGCCTGGAAATTCAGCGCGCCCGCAATGTGCTGGATGAAGATCATTACGGGCTGAAAGACATCAAAGACCGCATTTTGGAATTTTTGGCGGTGCGCAAACGGCGGCAGGAATTGGCTGCAGAAAAAAGCGCGGCGGAAAACACATCCGCAGAAAAAGCCGATGTGGCTTCCGGCCACATCCGCCCGGAGAGAGAAGGCGTGATTTTGTGTTTTGTTGGGCCGCCGGGCGTGGGCAAAACCTCGCTGGGGGCCAGCATCGCGCGGGCGATGGGCCGCAAGTTCATCCGCATCTCGCTGGGCGGCGTGCGCGATGAAGCCGAGATTCGCGGCTTCCGGCGCACGTATATTGGCTCCATGCCGGGGCGAATTATTCAGAGCATTCGGCGGGCAGAGAGCAACAACCCGGTGTTTATGCTGGACGAAGTGGACAAGATGGGCAGCGATTTTCGCGGCGACCCCAGCTCTGCTTTGCTGGAGGTGCTTGACCCGGAGCAAAACCGCGAGTTCCGCGATCATTATCTGGATGTGCCGTTTGACCTTTCGCAAACCATTTTTGTGTGCACCGCCAACACGCTAGAGACCATCCCCGGCCCATTGCGCGACCGGATGGAAATTTTGCAGTTGAGCGGTTACACCGAGAAGGAAAAACTCAATATTGCGCAGGGCTATCTTGTGCCGCGCCAGATCAAAGAAAACGGGATGCGGCCCGATGAGATCACGTTTAGCGCAGATGCCCTGCTTCAGTTGATGCGCGACTTTACCCGCGAGGCTGGCGTGCGCAACCTGGAGCGGGAAATTGGCGCGATTTGCCGCAAACTGCTCACGCGATATTACGAAGATCGGGCGGCCTTCCCGGTGGCCGTTGGCAAAGAGAAGCTGACCGAATTGCTGGGCAAACCCAAGTATTACTTTGAGGCCGCCGAGCGCACCGAGATGCCCGGCGTTGCCACCGGCCTTGTGTGGACGCCGGTGGGCGGCGATGTTGTCTTTATTGAAGCCACGTTGATGCGCGGCGGCAAGGGATTTATGCTCACCGGCCAGTTGGGCGATGTGATGCGCGAGAGCGCCCAGGCCGCGCTGAGCTATGTGCGCAGCCGCGCCAAAGACCTGGGGCTGGATGACACGGTGTTTGAGAAACACGATATTCACCTGCATGTGCCCGCCGGAGCGCAGCCCAAAGATGGCCCCAGCGCGGGCGTCACCATCGCCGCGGCGCTGGCTTCGTTGCTCACCGGGCGGTTGGTTAAGCCGGATGTGGCGATGACGGGCGAGATCACATTGCGCGGGCTGGTGTTGCCCGTGGGCGGGATCAAAGAGAAAATTCTGGCTGCGCACCGGGTGGGGATGAAGACGGTCATCATCCCGCGCCGCAACGAGGCGGATTTGGATGAGCTGCCGCCCGAAGTTCGCCAATCGCTGAACATTATTTTGGTGGATCGGGTTCAGCAGGTGTGGGATGCGGCGTTATCAATTACGAATGACAAATTACGAATTACGAAAACCAGAAAGGCCAAGACACCGGCAAAAAGAAAAACTGTGCGAAAAGCAAAAATTCGTAATTAACAATTAGTAATTGCCATGCTTTCTCTCAACCAACCAGACGACTTTGCGCGGCTGGGGATTCATCCCACCCAAATTGCCCAGTTTGAGGATGGGATGCGCACCAGCGGCGGCAAAGACACGTTTGAGTGGTGGTATTTTGATGCGCGCATGGCCGATGGCGCATCGCTGGTGATTGTGTTCGCCACAAAACAAATTGTGGGCAGGATGGGCGCCCTGAAGCCGTTTGTGATGGTCACGTTGGAAGAACCCGGCCAGCCAAAGCGACTCTGGGAGATCAAAGCCGCGCCGCAAGCGTTTTCATCCAGCCGCGAAAAGTGTGATGTGCGGATGGGCGAAAATTACTTTCGCGGCGATTTGCGCGCCTACGAAATTCACGTTGAGAGCGCGGATATTTTGGTGGATGTGAGCCTGACCGGGCAGGTTCCGGCGTGGCGGCCCGGCACCGGCCATCTGTATTTTGGCGAGCAAAACGAGCATTATTTTGCGTGGCTGCCAGCCGTGCCGCAAGGCGAGGCGCAAATAAAAATGCGCGTGAACGGCGCGGAAAAAACGTTTGGCGGGGTGGGGTATCACGATCACAACTGGGGCAACGCGCCCATGCCCAAGTTGATGCATCACTGGTATTGGGGCCGCGCCAAAGCGGGCGAATACTCCATGATCACCAGCTACATCACGGCGGAAAAGGCGTATGGCGGCGTGAATCATCCGGTGTTTATGCTGGCCAAAAACGGCAAGATTATTGCGGATGACGCCAGCAAAGTTTCGTTCTCGCTGGAAGACGAGTTTGTGGACGAGCGTTCTGGCAAACCGGTGGCCAACAAGGTCGTTTATCTTTGGCAAAATGGCAACGAGGCCTACAAAATCACTTATTTGCGCGACCGCACCATTGAGGACGCGCTTTTAATAGATTCGATTCACGGCGCGATGAAATTTTTGGCAAAGCTGGCCCGGTTTGATGGCGCGTATTTGCGCTTCACTGGCCGCGTGACCTGCGAGCATTTTGTGGATGGAAACCTGATTGAAAAAGCCGAAGACGCTGGAATTTGGGAGTTGATGTATTTTGGGCGCGTTTACAAATAGAGGAAATTCAAGCTGGGGCGGCAGGATTCGAACCTACGAATGGCGGATCCAAAGTCCGCTGCCTTACCACTTGGCGACGCCCCAATGAACGTTTAATTTTATCATTTCCAAAAACGTCCCTCGGCTTGCGCAATGCGTTAACCCCAATTTAACGCAAACTTGATACGGTTTGCGCATGACCAATAAAAAAAGAGTGTTGATTTTGTGCACGGCCAACTCGGCGCGCTCGCAGATGGCAGAGGGGCTTTTGCGCTGGGTTGCGGATGATACGTGCGAGGTTTTTAGCGCGGGCAGCAAACCTTCTTTTGTCAATCCGGTTGCCATCACGGTGATGGCCGAACTGGGGGTGGACATCAGCCAGCATCGCTCAAAATCGTTGGATGAGTTTGTGACCCAACCCTTCGATTACGTCATCACCGTGTGCGACAACGCGGCGCAAACCTGCCCGCATTTTCCCGGCAAAGCCCAGCGCATTCACTGGAGTTTTCCAGACCCAGCGGCAGAAGAAGGCGACGAGGCGAAGTTGCGCGCCTTTCGCGAGGTGCGCGATGGGCTTTTGTTAAAACTGCGCGACTTTGCGAACTCTTTTTCAACGCGCGGATAAAACTGGGCTATAACCAGGCTTATGGATATTCTTTTGCCAAAAGTTGCCACAAACACGCTGCGCGGGTCAAAAATACCGCTATACCTTTTTGTGGTTATCGCTGCCATTGGGCTGGGGCGCAGCCTCATTCACATTTTTGCGCCCGATGGCGGCGCGGGAAGCATCGCGGGCATGGATTTAAGCGTTTCTGGCGCAGATGAAGTTGTGTTCGCTTTTGCGCTTTGGGGAAGCGCGCAACTCATCTACGCGGTTTTGCAATGGATTGTGATTCTGCGTTACCGCTCGCTTGTGCCGTTGATGTGGGCCGTGCAACTTTTAGAGACATGCGGGCGCATGTTGGCGGGGTCTTTAAAACCAGTTGTGTTTTCGCACACGCCGCCCGGCGCTGCGCAAAACTATATTTATTTGGTTTTGTCCATCGCCATGATCGCGCTTTCGGTTTGGACAGCGCGCAAAAGCCAGAGCGCATAATCTACTTTTTGCGCCGGTAATCAATCACTTTGCCATACCGGTCAAACTGATATTCGCAGCAGGTGTTGAACAACTCTTTCACCATGCCCCGCCCGCGCTGAACGCGGCTTTTTGCCCCGCTGACAGACAGCCCCAGGTGCGTGGCAATTTCTTTTTGCGGCACGCCTTGCGCTTCCAGCTCAACCGCCTCGCGATACCCATCGGGCAGATACGCGATGAAAGTTTGCATACTCTTCAACATGCAATCGCGTATCTCATCGTCATCATGCTCATCCCATACCGAGATTTCCTCCAAATCAATGATGGGTTTTCTGGCGCGGTAAAAATCTATGATCGCGTTACGCGCAATTTGGTAAGCCCAGCTTTCCAAACGCGCGGCGTCATCCAGCAAAGCCAAATGCGAGTGAATGCGCATAAACACATTTTGCAAAATGTCATCGGCGTCGCCTTCGTTGTTCACCCGTTTTAAAATAAATTTTCGCAACGGCGCGGCCAGCTCATTCCAAACATCTTCTGCGCTGGGCTGCACCATTTTCTTCATGCAGATGGCGCTTTGCGGGCACAAACCGGCAAATTCTGATGTGGCTTGCAAAGGCGCGGGCGCCTCGGCGCGAGGAGTTTTCTGGTAACCCAGCCGCGCAAAAAAATCGGGCGCGGTCTCGGTGAGCAAAAACAGCTCGCGCGCGCCCGCGCCCAGCGCGTAACGCTCCAGCGCGGCCACCAACGCCTGCCCATACCCGCGCCCGCGCAGGCTGGCCCGCACAACCAAAGAGCGCAAAAGCCCGACCGCGCCAAAGAGTTCAAGGCCAACCGCGCCAGCCAGCGCCCCATCAACCCGCGCCACCAAAAAATGCGCCAAATACGGCGGGGTGAGGTCCTCGTAAATCAAATGGCTCTCTTGCAACATTTGGGTGATGGCGCTCTGGTCGGCGGCGGTCGCAGGCTCAATGTTAATCATGGCGGTTGGTTATTTACATGATAGACGAACAAAACTAAAATAAGACGCAACGTTTTGTTTGCGTCTTATTTCGGCTGGCTGCGTCTTTATATGCAAAACCATGAATAACCAAATCATTCAACCCGACCAGATCCGCGAGGCTGTGCGAGACAGCTATGCCTTGCGGGCCACCCAGTTTTTGAACAACACAATCCCCGCGCAAAGCGCAGCCGGAAAATGTTGCAGCGGCGATGAAAGCTCGTGTTGTGGCACAAATTACAAAGCCGAGCAACTGGGTTACAACGCCGAAGAGATGGCGAACCTGCCCGCCGAGATCGCCGAGGTGACGCTGGGCTGCGGCGACCCAACATCCATCGCCAATTTGCAACCCGGCATGACGGTAGTTGATTTGGGCAGTGGCGGCGGCTTTGATTGCCTGCTGGCAGCGAAGAAAGTGGGCGAGACCGGCCATGTCATTGGCGTGGATATGACCCCGGAGATGCTCTCGCTGGCGTGGAAAAACGCGGCGCAAGCCGGGGCGCGAAACGTGGAGTTTCGTTATGGGCACATTGAAAAATTGCCGGTGGAGAGCGACACGGTGGATGTGATTTTGTCCAACTGCGTGATCAATCTCTCGCCAGACAAACCCGCCGTGTTCCGCGAGGCATACCGCGTGTTAAAGCCGGGCAGCAAGTTTGCCGTGAGCGATATTGTGGCCGACCGCGAAATTACGCCGGAGGCGCAAAAAAACATGAGCAGTTATTGCTCGTGTGTTTCTGGCGCAAGCGAAGAAAACTGGTATTTGGATCAGCTTCGCGCGGCGGGGTTTACGCGGGTGAACGTGGTCAGCCGCGTTCCGTATGCCGATGTGCCAAACAGCGCCGCCAAAACGTGGAGCGTGAAAGTGGAGGCGTGGAAGTAATTTTTTTAACATGGATGAACAGGATATACAGGATTATTTTTTTATCCTGTGCATCCTGTTCATCCATGTGAATAGTGAATAGAATAAGCCCCCATGAAGGTCAATTTTTACGCCACTCTGCGCCAGATCACCGGCGGCAAAACGGTGGAAGTGGCGCGGCCAGATGGCGCAACCATCCGCTATATTTTGGATGAGGTGACGACGCGCTTCCCGCCGTTGCGGGCAGAGCTGTTTAACGAGCGCGGTGATTTGCACAACTTTGTGCATGTGTTCGTGAATGGCCGCGACATCCGCTATATGCCCACGCTGTTTGATACGCCCATCAAAGAGACGGATGAAATTGACCTTTTTCCTGCGGTGGGCGGGGGCTAATCTACCGAGGCCAGCGCGGTCATGGCCGAGATTTGCGTGTCGCCCACAAAGCCTTTCACATCGCTGGCGCGCAGAAAATACAAACACATCGCAAACCCAACGGCTTCCAGCGCATACACGCTGGCGTACCCCAGCGGAACAGACGCGAAAACGCGAGACAGCACATCAAAGAAGACCCCGCCCAGCGCCACGCCAATGCCGCGAAAGAGCAGTTGCGCCATGCTCCATAAGCCCAAATACGCACCAGCGCGGTTGTCAAGCGTCATAGCCATCAGCAATGGCGAGGCGCCCGCGGTGTAAATGCCAAAGCCCAGGCCAAAAAAGAAAATAGATGGGATGACCATGGGCGCATTCGCAAGCGCAAACGTCACGGCCATCCAGACCATTGACACGCTGGATAAAGCCAAACCAATGGCCGCCACCCTGGTTTGCTGGGCGGTGGGCCATTTGCGGGTGATGCCAATGCTCCCGATCATGCCAATCAGCAAACCCATCCCCCAAATGCCAACCACCATTTGCGTTGCGCTAAATGAATAGCCAAACACGCCGCGCAAACTTGGCTCCAAAATGCCATCTTGGGCAAACCCGCTGAGCGCCCCAACGGCCAGCAGCCAGAAAAAACTGCGCGCCCGTTTGTCGGCCCAAATGGCGCGTATCACCGGGCGGAATTGTTTGTAATCTGCGTTGGGGCTAACCGCTTGCGCGTTTGGCGCGCGGCGCTCCATGCCAGCCACAGAAATTGTCCACGTAAAAAGGGCGATGGCGCACCCAATGAGCGTGGCTTGCCAAAACAAGTCCAGGTTGTATTGGCGGAGGGCGCTGGCGCTGGCATCGTAGCTGGGCAAGCCGGCGCGGGCCATTTGGGCATACACCAGCGGGCTAAACGCAAAAGCCGCCACCAGCATGGTCTGCACGATGGCGTAGGCCAGCCCCTGTTTTGCGGGGGGCGCGCTGTCTCTCACAAGGGCGGTAAACGGGCTGCCGGAGAGTTGCGTCCCCACGCCATAAATCAAAAACGAAAATAGCGCAACCAGCCAGCCCAGGCCATTGCCCGAAAAAATCATGGTTGTGGCAACAGGCAGCACAGGCAGCGAGAGCAACATCATGCCGCGGCCAATCCAAATATAGGGCAAACGTCTAAACCCAAAGATGGGGTGCGTGTCTGATAAATGCCCCGCCAAAATGGTGAGCGGCACAAGCAATTGGCGCAAAGCCAGCAGCAGCGTAATCGGCGTGGCCACAAAACCGCTCATGGTCGCCATGCCGTTCGCCATCACGTAATTCCAGATGGATGAACCGAGGATGTCTGCAAACGACGAACCAATGTGAAATGTGCCGAGCCGCAACGAACGCGCCCAGCTAAACTTTTTTGTCATTGGCTGCATCCTACAATCATTTTATTAACAAGTTTTTGGTTAAGCGTGTGGCGTGATTAATTTTTATGCGGTTTAATAAGCGCCTTGACCTTGTATTAAAGTTCAATTCAATGTTCAGCGACAACTACGAAACCCCGCTTGATGTGGTCATGGGCGGCGTGCCCGCCTGGCTCATGCAGGAGTATTTTATGGACTTGGGCGCGCAACCTGGGGCCGATGGGTGGTACGAAGGCGCAGGCTGGCGCGCCCGCGCCACGCAAGTTGAGCCAAAGAAATTGTGGTCGCTTGAGGTGGGGCAAGCGCATTTGGAGGTGATCGGCGATCCCGCCGTGCTTGGCCCCATCCGCAAAAAGCTGGAGCTAAAACTAATACGCGGGGGTGGGTGAGTTTTGATCGCCCGGAGCGCTTTGCCGAACTTGTTCGGAGCGCTCCGGGCGGTTGGGTTGAACTTACGGAATCTGCAACTCAGCCATCTTCTCTTTTGTCACAACGCCGTTCTTCCAGCCGCGGGCGTCGTAATATTCCACCAGCATCTTGTCCAGCTCGCACACCTGGCCTTCCGAACCCTTTTGGGTGGATGGCTCATTCAGGAAGCGCGCTGGCAACTTGTCGCTGCCCTCGCCAAAGCCAGCCTCGTTGTTATACATGCGCTCCAGGTTGTAAATGCGCTCGCCGGTCTTCATCACATCCTCGGCGGTGAACGGCACGCCCACCATCGCGGAGTATTGCATGGCGTATTCGTCTGCGCCCTGGGCAAACGCGCTGAACTTGCAAATGTCCATGCTGTCTGAGAA
>Ga0073902_10000762_pt1 | contig 18159 bp, 11 predicted proteins | sample KloWWTmeKNB19Kit_FD_66667 | JGI IMG/M metagenome (GOLD analysis project Ga0073902, IMG submission 66667) | Active sludge microbial communities from Klosterneuburg, Austria, studying microevolution and ecology of nitrifiers - Klosterneuburg... | ecosystem: Engineered > WWTP > Aerobic digester >...
CTGGTCCGCCCCGGCGCCGAACGAGGCGCTGGTCGCCGCGCTCAAGGCCGCCATCGGCGACCGCCTGACCCAGGCTTTCGCGGTGCGCGACAAGCTGGAGCGCAAGGACGCGATCTCGGCGCTGAAGAAGGACGTGCTGGCGTCGCTGGCCGAGCAGTCCGAAGCCAACGGCTGGAAGGCCGCCGAGCTGTCGAAGGAATTCGGCGAGCTGGAATACCAGACCATGCGCGACTCGGTGCTGGCGACCAAGGTCCGCATCGACGGCCGCGCGCTGGACACCGTGCGCCCGATCAGCTCGAAGGTCGGCGTGCTCCCGCGCGTGCACGGCTCCTCGCTGTTCACCCGCGGCGAGACCCAGGCGATCGTCGCGGTCACCCTCGGCACCGCCCGCGATGGCCAGATCATCGATGCGGTCGGTGGCGAGTACAAGGACCACTTCCTGTTCCACTACAACTTCCCGCCCTATTCGGTCGGTGAAGCCGGCCGCATGATGGGCCCGAAGCGCCGCGAGATCGGCCACGGCCGCCTTGCCAAGCGCGGCGTGCTGGCCGTCATGCCGAGCATGGAAGCGTTCCCGTACACCATCCGCGTGGTTTCGGAGATCACCGAATCCAACGGCTCCTCGTCGATGGCCTCGGTCTGCGGCTCCTCGCTGGCGCTGATGGACGCGGGCGTGCCGGTCAAGGCGCCGGTCGCCGGCATCGCGATGGGCCTGGTCAAGGAAGGCGACGACTTCGTGGTGCTGTCCGACATCCTTGGCGACGAGGACCACCTCGGCGACATGGACTTCAAGGTCGCCGGCACCAGCAACGGCATCTCGGCCCTGCAGATGGACATCAAGATCCAGGGCATCACCGAGGAAATCATGAAGGTCGCGTTGGCGCAGGCCAAGGCCGGCCGCCTGCACATCCTCGGCGAGATGGCCAGTGCGCTGACCGCTCCGCGCGCGGAACTGTCGGACTTCGCGCCGCGCCTGATCACCATCAAGATCCACCCGGACAAGATCCGCGAAGTGATCGGCAAGGGCGGTTCGGTGATCCAGGCGATCACCAAGGAGACCGGCACCCAGATCGACATCCAGGATGATGGCACCATCACCATCGCATCGGTGAACGCCGCCGCCGGCCAGGCCGCCAAGGCGCGCATCGAGCAGATTACCTCCGACGTCGAGCCGGGCCGGATCTACGAAGGCAAGGTCGCCAAGCTGATGGACTTCGGTGCGTTCGTCACCATTTCCCCCGGCAAGGACGGCCTGGTGCACGTCTCGCAGATCTCCAACGACCGCGTCGAAAAGGTGTCCGACGTGCTCAAGGAAGGCGACATCGTCAAGGTCAAGGTGCTGGAAGTCGACAAGCAGGGCCGCATCCGCCTGTCGATGAAGGCAGTGGCCGAAGGCGAGGGCACGGCCGAGTAATCCGCCGGCCCAGGCCTCAGGCTGTCAACGAAAGCGGGCTTCGGCCCGCTTTTCGTTTATCGGGTGGCGGCTGCGTCCGTCCGGCGTTCGACTAAGCGGCTGGTGGCGACCCGCCCGGATCCGGGTGCCGCTGGTTCCAGTCCGCCAGTGCTTTCGCGTAGGCGGCGACCTCGTCGGCATACAGGTCATGGACGCAGACCGGGCAGCCGCTGTCGCAGCAGTCAGTCGGCAACGGCCGCTGCGGCGGTTGCGGGCGTGGATCCGGATCGGGGCCTGGCCGCTGGCTGTGCATTTCCACCCGCAACCGCTCAGCGCGCGCCATGGCGCGGCGGCCGGACCGACAGGTACAGCCCGAGCGCGATCCCGAGCACCGCCATCGCCGCGATGTACTGCATCGGTGCGGCCGGGTTGTCGCGGATCGCCAGGCTCAACAGCACCGGGGTGAGCCCGCCGGCGATCGCATAGGCCAGGTTGTAGGCGAACGACAGGCCGGAAAAGCGCACTTGCGGCGGGAACCCGCCCACCGCGAGCGCCGGCACCAGAGCGGTCAGGCCGACCGAGGCACCGGCCACGACATACAGTGCCGGTGAATAGGCGCCCGCCAGCGCATTGCCGTAGAACAGCCAGAACGCCGCGCCCAGCGACGCGCTCCACAGCACCAGCACCCGCCCGGGGCCGAAGCGGTCGGCCAGCCAGCCGGCGGCCAGGTTGGCGAGTACGGTGGCGAAGATGGCGAGGGTGTTGCCGGCCAGCGCATCCGCGCGGCTGACCCCGAGGCCCTGCAGCAGGGTCGGCATCATCAGCAGGGTGACCACCACCGCCGCGGTCAGCAGCCAGGTCAGCAACATCGCCAGCAACACCGCGCCGGCATGGTCGCGGACCACGGTCTTGAGCGGCAGCTCCGCGGCCAGGGCGCGACGCGCGCGCAGCTCGGTGAACACCGGGGTCTCGTGCAGCTGCCGCCGCAGCACCATCGCCAGCAGGCCGAACACCCCGCCGACGATGAACGGCAGGCGCCAGCCCCAGGCCAGCACTTCGGCCTGGTCGAACATCGCATCGGTCGCGCGGGCGACCAGCGAACCGATCAGGATCCCGGAGCACAGGCCGGCCGACAGTGCCCCGCAGGCCAGGGTGCGGTGGCGCGGCGGGACATGTTCGCTGACGAACACCCAGGCGCCTGGTGCTTCGCCGCCGATCGCCGCGCCCTGCATGATCCGCAGCAACAGCAGCAGGATCGGTGCGAGCACGCCGGCCTGTGCGTAGGTCGGCAGCAGGCCCATCAGCAGGGTCGGGATCGCCATCATCAGGATGCTCAGCATGAACATCCGCTTGCGCCCGGACAGGTCGCCGAAATGCGCCATCACGATCCCGCCGAGCGGCCGTGCCAGGTAGCCGGCGGCGAAGATGCCGAAGGTCTGCACCAGCCGCAGCCATTCCGGCATGTCGGCGGGGAAGAACAGCGCGCCCATCGTGGCCGCGAAGAACACGAAGATGACGAAGTCGTAGAACTCGAGCGCGGCACCCAGCGAGGCCAGCGCCAGGGTCTTGAGTTGTGCGCGGGAGAGCGCAGGGGTGGCATGCGGGGTCATCCGCGCAAGCCTAGGGCATCGGCCGGCCCCGGTGGAAGCTCAGGCCAGCCAGTGCCGCAGCGTGGCGTACACGGCGTGGCTGTTCAGCAGGTCGAGGTGGCCGGTGCGCTCCACCAGCAGGCGATGCGCCTCCGGGATGCCCAGCGCCCGCAGCGGGTCGCGGTGATCACCGAAGGCGCTGCGCACCGGCACCAGCCCGTCGCCGCGCAGGCGCCGGTGGTCGTGTCCGGCGCGGACGCCCTGCAGCGAGGCGGCGACGGCATAGGCACGCACGCCCGGCGGCAGCGGCAGGTCTTCGCCCAGGCCATGCCGCAGGTCCTGGATGCCGGCGCTGCGGACCTCGCCCAGGCGCATGAACGGCGCCGTCCACGGGGTCAGGCCCAGCACCGACTGCAGCACGTGGCCGGCACGCTCCAGTGGCGCGCCATGGTGGGGGGTGCCGAGGAACACGAGCTGGTCCAGCCGCTCGAGCCATTGCTGGCGCTCCTGCAGGGCGGATGCGATCGCCGCGCGCGCCACCAGGCCACCCATGCTGTGGCCGAGGATCGCGAAGCGCTCGACCGGCACCGGCCAGTCCTGGATGAGCTGCTGCAGCAGGGTTGCGAACGTGCGCCCGTTGCTCTCGATCGACAGGCCGCTGTTGTAGTGCAGGTGGACCGGGGTGTAGCCCAGCTCGGCCGCCAGCCGTTCGCCATGGTCATGGCCCTGGCGGCGCCACTGCAGGTGGTTCATGCACAGGCCGTGCACCTGGACCAGCAGCCGCGGCGTCGGCGCCAACGGCAGCGATGGCCAGTCTTCGCCGCGCAGGGGCAGGGCGCGGCCGCCGACCCGCAGCCGCGCTTCCAGCGCCAATGGGTTCGCGCTCGCGGCCAGATGGTCGCCGAGTACGCCATTCAGCACAGCGACCAGCGCATCGCGGCGGCTTGAGCCGGCGCTGGGGCCAAGCCACGGGGTGAGCCGGGCCAGCGACGCATCCAGCGCGCCACCGACCAGGTTGGCGGTCATCCGCACGCCCTGGTAGGCGATCCGCGGGATCCCGCGGGTGCTGGCGCCGGATCCGCCGGCAGGCCCGGGACGCCCGAGGATGCCCGCGTGCACGCCCTCGGCGAGGTCGGTGGTGGCGGTCACGCCCCGCACCAGCAGTCGCGCGACGCCACGCAGGTCGTCCGCCATCGCGGGGGGCGTGGTGGCGTCCGCTGGAGCGCCGTCGATTGGGGTGCCGGCCTGCATCCTTGCACCGTAGCGCGCGCGATTGGAGCGAATGTTCAGATGCGCGCCGTGGGTGCGGCGATCAACCGTCGCGACTGCCCCGGGCGCCGGCGAACAGGTCGTCCTGCGCCCGCGCCAGGTCGGCATCGACGAAGCCGGCCAGGCCCACGCCGGCGAGCCGGAAGCGGGTGCCGGCGGGCAGCCCGACCCGCTCGCGCAGGCCGCAGGCGGCATCGGCGAACGCGGTTTCGCAGGCGGGCGGTGCGTTGGCGGTCAGGCTGCGGGTGAGGATGCGGAAATCCGCGGTCTTCAGCTTGAGCACCACCGTGCGCGCGATGCGCTCCGGGTGCCGTTGCCGTTCGCGCAGGTAACCGGCCCAGGCCTTGGCCGCAAGGCGGCGGATATGCAGTTCAAGTGCCGTCAGCGGGAGGTCCTGCTCGAAGGTGTCCTCCGCGGACACCTGCAGGGTGGGCCGCCCGGGTTGCACCGCGCGTTCGTCGATGCCCAGCGACAGTTCGTGCAGGCGCCGGCCCCAGCGGCCGAACCGGCGTTCCAGCGCGTCATCGCCGAATGCGCGCAGGTCGGCGCAGGTGGCGATGCCAAGCTCGGCCAGCTTCGCCTCCATCACCTTGCCCACGCCCGGCAGCTTGCCTACCGCGAGCGGTGCCAGGAACGCATCGACCATCGCCGGCTTCAGCACGAACTGGCCGTCCGGTTTGTTCCAGTCGCTGGCGATCTTGGCCAGGAACTTGTTGGGTGCGATGCCGGCCGATGCGGTGAGCCGGGTCTCCTCGCGGATCGCGTCACGGATCGACGACGCGATCGCGGTGGCGCTGCCGAGGTCATGCTTCGGCGCGCTGACGTCGAGGTAGGCCTCGTCCAGCGACAGCGGTTCGATCAGGTTGGTATGGCGCTCGAAGATGCCGCGTACCTGCCTTGAGACCGCCTTGTAACGCAGGAAATCCGGCGGCACGAACACCGCCTGCGGGCACAGGCGTTCCGCGCGCACCGCCGGCATCGCCGAGCGCACGCCGAACACGCGCGCTTCGTAACTGGCGGCGCACACCACCGAGCGCGCGCCGCGCCAGGCCACCACAACGGGCTTTCCACGCAGCGATGGATCGTCGCGCTGTTCGACCGACGCGTAGAACGCGTCCATGTCGACGTGGATGATCTTGCGTTGCGGCGCTTCGCTCACGCCGCGATTCTAGGCCGTGCGCGTCGCAGGATCAGCGCCAGAACGCAATGGCGTCGAAGCCGGGATCCGGGTTGTCGTTGTCCGGTCTGCGGTCGCCACGAGGCGGGCGCGCGATGCGCAGGTCGTGGCGACCCGGCGCGAGGTTTCGCACGTCGATCATCGCCAACAGCGCGGGGCGGTCGGTCCGCGGGTCGCTGGCGATCTCGTAGCGCAGGCCCGGCAATGGCTTGCCGTCGAGCGAGACCGGGTGCAGCGCCTGCAGGCAGGCGAGCCTGGCGGTCGCCAGGGCATCGCCCTGCAGGAGGCGGGCGTGCGCGCAGTGCGTGCGCATCGCGGGCTGGTCGCGGTCGGGCCGGTACGGCACCAGCAGCTTCACGTAAGGGCCGGTGATCACGGCGGACTGCACGAAGGGAAGGGCCGCGTCACGGGCGGGATTGCGCTGGTCGTCGTAGTGTTCGGAACGCAGCTGCAGGTGTCCGGAATCGGGGAACAGGGCGTAGCTTCCGATCGCGCCCGGACTGCCCATCGCCGTGTAGGCGGCACCGACGCCCAGGAGTGCGGCAACCATGATGCCGACCACCACCGCCATCATCCGGCGTTCGCCGCCATTGCTGGTCAACAGCGCCACGACGTGGCTGTTCCGGCGGCCCATGCCGATCCGCGTGTAGAACCGCAGCGTTGCGGCGATGACGCGATGCGTGGCCCCGCCGGGCCGCAGGCGGTCGCCGCGGAACTGGTCGATCATGCTGGCGGCCATGAACGGGAGCATGAGCGCGCCGAAGAGGCCCAGCATGACTTTCAGCGGGTCGATCGGCCAGTCGAACGACTGCGCAAGCAGGTTCACCAGCAGCAGCGAGCCGCAGAAGAAGATGCAGATCGATGCGATGATCAGGGCGATGCTGACGCCGATCGCGAACAGCACGCTGGCCCGGTTGTCCGCGCGTTCGATGGCGTCGGCGCTGCTTTCCGGCCGTGCTTCCTCGATGGCGCGCTGGATCGGTCCCATCCGCAGCCGGTCGAGCTGCACGCCTTGTGGATACACCGAGTCCATGCCCACCAGTGCGATCCATTGCGCACGCAGCAGCAGGTGGATCGCGAAGGTGACAGCCAGCACCACGGCCGTGCTCTTCGAGTAGATGTAGAACAGCAGCAGCACCGGCCGCCAGTCGCTGCCCACGCGCGGCTCCAGTGCGAACATGCGGTCGTCGAGCCAGCCCGGCAACTGCAGCATGGCGAACACGGCCACGCCGGAGATCAGCAGTTCGACCTCCCAGGTGGGCGTCGTGCGGGCGGAAAGGGCGGGTGGGCGGCGGGCATCCATGGCCGCGCATGGTGCGGGCCATGGCATTGCGCTGGCAAGGACTTCAGGTCAGCCCGAAGGCGTAATACAGGCCGATCACCACGAACACCGCCATGGTCTTGATGCAGGTGATCGCGAAAATGTCCTTGTAGGCCTGCCGATGGGTCAGGCCGGTCACCGCAAGCAGGGTGATCACCGCGCCGTTGTGCGGCAGCGTGTCCATCCCGCCGGAGGCCATCGCGGCGACCCGGTGCAGGACTTCCATCGGGATCCCGGCGGCGTTCGCGTTGGCGATGAAGGTCTCCGCCATCGCCGCCAGCGCGATGCTCATGCCGCCGGACGCGGAACCGGTGATGCCGGCCAGCGCAGTGACGGTGACCGCTTCGTTGACCAGCGGGTTCGGGATCGATCCCAGTGCGTTGGCGACCACCAGGAACCCGGGCAGGGCAGCGATCACCGCGCCGAAGCCGTATTCCGAGGCGGTGTTCATGCCGGCCAGCAAGGCGCCGGAAATGGCCGACTTGCTGCCTTCCGCGAAACTCGCGGTCACCGGCTTCCAGGCGAACAGCAGCACGCAGGCGATGCCGGCCAGCAGTGCGCCTTCCACCGCCCAGATCGCTGCCACCTTCGAGACTTCCTGCACCACCGGCGCGGCGCTGCCGATCACCGCCGGGTCGAAGCTGTGGCTGGCGCCGTAGTGTTGCGGGATCCACAGCGTCAGCAGCTTGTTGACGATGCCGACCACCAGCAGCGGCAGGATCGCAACGGCGGGATTGGCAAGCTTGCCGCCGGCGAACGGCACGGGCTCGTTGAACAGGCTGGCGGCATCGCCGTAGCCTTCGCCCGCCTCCAGTGCGGCGCGACGGCGCGATTCGAGGTACAGCATGCCCAGGATCAGGATGAAGATGCCGCCCAGCGTGCCCAGCACCGGCGCGGCCCAGGTGTCGGTGCCGAAGAATGTGGTGGGGATGATGTTCTGGATCTGCGGGGTGCCGGGCAGCGCATCCATGGTGAAGGTGAACGCGCCAAGGGCAATGGTGCCGGGGATCAGCCGCTTGGGGATGTCGCTCTGGCGGAACAGTTCGGCGGCGAACGGATACACCGCGAACACCACCACGAACAGCGACACCCCGCCGTAGGTCAGCAGCGCGCACACCAGCACGATCGACAGCATCGCCCGCTGCGCGCCGACCACCCGGATGGTGGCGGCCACGATCGACTTCGAGAAACCGGACAGCTCGATCACCTTGCCGAACAGCGCGCCCAGCAGGAACACCGGGAAGTACAGCTTCAGGAAGCCGACCATCTTGTCCATGAACAGGCCGGTGAACATCGGTGCGACCAGCTGCGGGTCGGTCAGCAGCACCGCGCCCAGCGCCGCCACCGGCGCGAACAGGATCACGCTGTAGCCGCGGTAGGCCACGAACATCAGGAAGCACAACGCGGCGAGCACGATCAGGAATGCCATCTGCCGCTCCGGGCAACCGACTGAGGGATGCGAGTGTGGTTGCCGAGGGGGGCGCGGCCCATTGTCCGAATGTCCAATGCCGCGGTGCCGCCCATCCACGCACCATGCGCTCAACCGCGGCGCCCGTCCGCAGCGTTCGATGTGCCCTCAGGAGGGGAAAGATGAAGCGCAAGCAATTGAGTCTGGCGATCCATGGCGTGCTGGCCGTGTCGCTGCTGGCAACGATGCCCGTGATGGCCCAGGACGCCGCCGCAGCCGATGCTGGCGGGCAGAAGACCACCACCCTCGAGTCGATCAAGGTGACCGCGCGCAAGCGCGAGGAAACGCTGCAGGAAGTGCCGGTCGCGGTGACCGCGTTCACCGCGGACACCCTGGACAAGCTCAACGTCCGCGACCTGTCCGATCTCGACGCACAGGTGCCGAACCTGACCATCTATGCGGCGCGCGGCTCCAACAGCACGCTGACCGCCTACATCCGCGGCGTCGGCCAGTCCGATCCGCTGTGGGGCGTCGACCCCGGCGTCGGCCTGTACATGGACGACGTGTACATCGCGCGGCCGCAGGGCGCACTGCTGGACGTGTTCGATGTCGAGCGCGTTGAAGTGCTGCGCGGTCCGCAGGGCACGCTGTACGGCAAGAACACCATCGGCGGCGCGATCAAGTACATCTCCAGGGGCCTGCGCTCCGACTTCAACGGCTTCGGTTCCCTCACCATCGGCAACTACGGCCAGCGCGACATCAAGGCGGCGGTGGGTGGCGGCCTCGGCGGCAGCGAATACCTGCGCGGCCGGATCTCGATCGCCGACCTGCACAACGACGGCTTCGGCGAGAACATCGTCACCGGCGACCCGGTCAGCGACAAGGACGTCACCGCGTACCGCCTCAGCCTCGGCGCCTACGTCACCGACAACTTCGACCTGCAGTTCGCGCTCGACCACATGAAGGACGGCTCCGGCGTGCGCGGCGCGCAGATGCTTCAGGCCAACCGCAACGTGCCCAACACGCCGCCGCTGGAGAGCCGCTACGACGTCCGCAACGGCATGCCGAACGTCAACGAGACCACCATGAGCGGCGCCTCGGTCACCGCGAACCTGCGCGCCAGCGACGACTGGACCTTCAAGTACGTGCTGGCCAAGCGCGAGTCGGATACCGAGACCAACATCGACTTCGACGTGACCCAGTCCAAGATCGCCGACGTCAAGGCCTTCTACGACGACGAGCAGGTCACCCACGAGCTGCAGGCGATGTACGACGGCGGCGGGCGCTCGCGCGGGGTGATGGGCGTGTACATGTTCGACGGCTACGCCGGCGGGCAGGTGCTCAACAACTTCTTCAACTTCCTGTTCGGCGACACCCAGGGCAATGTCTACACCGAAAGCTACGCCGCCTACGCCGACTGGACCTTCGACGTCACCGAGCAGTTCAAGGTCGACGTCGGCGCGCGCTACACCAACGAGGAAAAGCATGCGGTGGTGCTGAACCGCGGCTACTCGGACGCCACCTACACAAGGCCGATCTCGGTGGCCGCCGACTTCGACAAGACCATCAGCTTCAACAACTTCTCGCCCAAGATCTCGCTGGACTACCAGGTCACGCCGGACATCCTCGTCTATGGCCTTGCCAGCCGCGGCTTCAAGTCCGGTGGCTACAACATCCGCGCCCAGGCCACGGCCGTGCCCCGTTCGGCGGAGCCGTTCGACGACGAGCAGGTGGACAGCTACGAGGCCGGCACCAAGATGGGCCTGCTCGACGGCTCGCTGTTCCTCAACCTGTCCGCCTTCCACAACAAGTACAAGGACATCCAGCTGTCGGTGTTCACCGCCTACGACAGCAACGGCGACGGCACCGAAGACGCCTTCTTCGGCGACTTCACCAATGCCGGTTCCGGCACGGTCAACGGCTTCGAAGTCGAGTACCAGTGGCTGCCGAGCCAGCACTGGCTGGTCAGCGGCAACCTGGCCTGGCTGGACACCGAGTACGAGGAGTTCATGTTCGCGGGCGTCAACATCGCCGACGAGCAGGAATTCACCAACGCCCCGGATTTCTCGGGCGCCTTGAACGTGGAATACCGGACCCCGGTCGGCGCCGGCGACATTTCGGCGCGGATCGGCTACAGCTACCAGGCTTCGGTGGTTGCCACCACCGAGATCAACCGCGCGGAAGTCCCGCCGAACGGGCGCCCGCCGATCTCGCAGGACGGTTACGGCCTGCTCAATGCCGGCGTGATCTGGAACATCAACCCGGCCTGGACGGTGTCGCTGCAGGGTACCAACCTGACCGACAAGCAGTACCTGACCACCGGCTACAACCTAAACCGTGCATTGGGCGTGTACACCGGGTTCTACGGTCCGCCGCGCCAGTACAGCCTGAGCGTGCGCTACAACTTCTGACCCTTCGCGGTACCACGCGGACCAGGCGGCGGCGGGCTTCGGCCCGCCGTCGCGTTATGCTCGCCGGCAGATGCGGATCGATGACCAACGCCTCCCGACATGCCTGATGGTGGCGCGATGCTGAGCGTCGCCGCGGTGGTCGCCGCGGCGTTGGCGTGGCTCGGCCTGCTGTTCGGCACCGGCCTGTACGCGGAGCGCCACCCGGGCGTGTTCGCGAAGCACTGGCGGCATGTGTACGCGCTGTCGCTGGCGGTGCACTGCACCTCCTGGACCTTCTACGGCACCGTCACCCAGGCCGCGCGCTACGGCTGGCCGCTGCCGCCGACCTTCATCGGCGCGATCCTGTGCTACGCGCTTGCGGTGTTCTTCATGATCCGGCTGGTGCGGCTGGCGCGCGAGAGCAACGCCACCTCGCTGGCCGACCTGATCGCGACCCGGCTCGGCAAGGATGCGTGGCTCGCGGCCACGGTCACCCTGGTCGCGGTGCTCGGGCTGATTCCCTACATCGCCCTGCAGTTGCAGGCGATCACGATGAGTTTCTCGACGCTCACCAGTGGTGCCGGCGCCGCGGGCCAGGGCGCGCCACCGGTATTGCGCGACGGCGCGCTGTACGTGGCGCTGGCGATGGCGCTGTTCGCGATCCTGTTCGGAACCCGTCGCGCCAGTGCCGCGGAGCACAACCGCGGGCTGGTGCTGGCGATGGCGTTCGAGTCGCTGTTCAAGCTGCTGGCGATGCTGGTGCTGGGCGCGTTCGTGTGGTTCGGGCTGGACACGCTGCCGGCGGTGCCGCACGCGCAGGCTGCCGCGCCGGCCGGGGGCTTCGTGCCGCTGGTGATCCTCGGCGCGCTGGCGATGTTCCTGATGCCGCACCAGTTCCATGTCGGCGTGGTGGAATGCCGCGACGATCGCGACGTGCGCACCGCGCGCTGGCAATTCCCGCTGTACCTGCTGCTGATCGCGTTGCCGGCGTTGCCTCTGGCGCGCGCCGGTGCCAGCCTGTTCGGCGAGCGGGTGCCATCCGACATGTATGCGCTGGCGCTGCCGCTGGCGCAGGGCAACCAGGGGGTTGCGCTGCTGGTGTTCCTCGGCGGCCTCAGCGCTGCCACCGGCATGGTGATCGTCAGCACCCTGACCCTCAGCCTGATGATCGGCAACCACTGGTTCGCGCCCGGCCTGCTGCGCGGCGCGTGGGCGCGCGGCATCGGTGACGACGGTTCCGGTGACCACCGCGGCGACCTGCTGCTGCTGCGCCGCGCCGGCATCATCGCGATCATGCTGCTCGGTTGGGCCTACAGCCGGCTGGTCAGCGGCAACGAGGCGCTGGCTGACGTCGGCGCGGTCTCGTTCTCCGCGTTGGCGACGCTGGCGCCGGCGCTGGCGTTCGCGGTGTGGCGCCCGCAGACGCCTGCGAACGCGGCCAGCTTCGGCGTGCTGGCGGGGTTCGCGGCGTGGTCGTGGGTGATGCTGGTGCCGTTGATCGCGGCGACCATCGGTGCCGACCCCGCGTGGCTGCGCGAGGGTCCGTTCGGCATGCACTGGCTGGCACCCGAGGCGCTGTTCGGGTTGACCGGCTGGAGCCGGCTTGGCCGCGCGGTCGGGGTCAGCCTGTTCGTTGGCAGCGCGACAACCGTGCTGCTGGCCAGCCTGCGCGGCACGCCGCGCCGTCGCGAGGCGCGTGGCTCCGACCTGCTCACCCTGCGCAACGCCGGCCGGCGCTTCCTGCCGGCGCAGCGGGTGGACGAACTGTTGCGCGCGGCACCGGCGAAGGGGCCGGTGCCAGCCGTGATCGAATCGCGCCTTGAACACGAACTGGCTGCGATCCTGGGCAGCGCCTCGGCACGCCTGCTGCTGGATGCCGCGCGGCGCGATGCGGCGGCGGTTGACCGCAGCGGCGCCGACCTCGACACCGTCGCCGCGATCGTCGGCGAGGCCAGCGAGGACCTGCGCTTCAACCAGCGGGTGCTGGAGGCTGCGCTCGAGAACATGAGCCAGGGCATCAGCGTGGTCGATGCCGACCTGCGCCTGGTGGCCTGGAACGGACGCTACGCGGAGCTGTTCGGCTTCCCGCCGGGGATGCTGCGGGTCGGCCTGCCGATTGCCGAGGCCTCGGCGTGGGCGCTGCGCGAGGTGGCCGGCATCGACCGCCACGGCGATGCCCTGCAGCGCCGGCTGGAACACATGCGCGCCGGCACCACCCACCTGTCCGAACGCGTGTTCCCGGACGGCAGCATCATCGAGATCCGCGGCAACCCGATGCCGGGCGGCGGTTTCGTCGCCACCTTCACCGACGTCACCGCCTTCCGCCAGGCCGAGGCCGGGCTGATGCGGGTCAACGAAACCCTGGAGCAGCGGGTGGCCGAGCGCACCGTGTTGCTGGAGACCGCGAAGCGCGAAGCGGAGCATGCCAACGATGCCAAGAGCCGCTTCCTCGCCGCGATCGGCCACGACCTGCTGCAGCCGCTGCACGCCGCCCACCTGTTCGCCGACACCCTGCAGCAGCGCGGCGATGGCGAGCAGCGCGCGCTGGCGGTCCAGATCGGTGGCGCGCTGGATTCCACCACCGACCTGCTGAGCACCTTGCTGGACATGTCGCGGCTGGAGGCGGGCGGGCTGGTGCCGGAGCCGCGCCCGTTCCCGCTGGCGGACGTGCTGGATCCGCTGGTCGCGCAGTTCGGGGTAATGGCCGCGGAGCGCGGCCTGCGGCTGCGGTTCGTGGCCACCCGGGCATGGGTTCGCAGCGACCCGCAACTGCTGCGCCGGGTGCTGCAGAACTTCCTTGCGAACGCGTTGCGCTACACGCCATCAGGCAGCGTGTTGCTGGGCGTGCGCCGGCATGGCGACCGGCTGCGCATCGAGGTGCACGATACCGGCCCCGGCATCGATGCCGACCAGCGCGAGGCGATCTTCGAGGAGTTCCGCCGCGGCGACGATGCGCCCGGGCAAGGCCTGGGCCTGGGCCTGGCCATCGCCCAGCGCATCGCCGGGTTGCTCGGATCCGCGGTGCTGTTGCGGAGCGCGCCGGGCCACGGCAGCACGTTCGCCATCGAGGTGCCGCGCGCCAGCGCCGCGCATCCGTCGCATGCCGCGCCGCGCGGCCTGGCCGGGCTGCGGGTGCTGGTGGTCGACAACGAGCCGCAGGCGCTGGACGCGCTGGCCGGCGTGCTGCGAGGCTGGGGGTGCGACGTGGTCGCCGTGGCCGACGGCGATGCGGCTGCGAAGGCGCTGGCGGCGCGCGCCTGTGCGTTGTGGATCTTCGACTACCACCTCGATGCCGGCGACGATGGCGTCAGCCTGCATGCGCGCCTCGCAGGTCGCTTCGGCAACACGCCCTGCCTGATCCTCAGCGCCGACCAGACCGGCGCGGTGCGCGTCGCGGCGCAGGAGGCAGGCCTGCCGCTGCTGGTGAAGCCGCTGCGGCCCTTGGCGTTGAAGTCGGTGCTGGACCGGATGCTGGCGGCGCGGGCGGTGGCTTAGGGCAGGGCCCGGCGCGCTACCAGACCAGGTCGTCGGGTACCTGGAACTGCGCGTAGTAGGCGTCGTCGTCGGAGCTGGCGGGAGCAGGCCCGGCGTCCGCGCCAAGGCCGTGGTCGAGCACGACCATGCCGGGATCGCGTTCTCGCACCTTGTCGCCGGCCGCGCGCGGCAGCAGCTCGTGGCGTTCGCCATGGCGGACGATCACCAGCAGGCCGGAGGACAGTTGCCTGCGCTGGTCGTCGCTGACCAGGATCGCGCGGATCGCGCCGTCGGCGGTGAAGCGGTATTCGCTGTCGCCGGCCCCGGCCACTTTCTTGTCCTCGATGATCTGCCGTGCCTGTGCACGCAGTTCCATGGTGCGCGCCTGCGCCTTGCGTTCGAGCGAGAGCGCGCGGTCGCGCTCGGCCTTGCCGGCGCGTGCACGCTCGGCTTCCAGCGCGATCTCGCTGGGCCCGGACGCTGCCCTGGCATGCTTGGCCTTGTGCTGCTCGCGCGCCACCTCGGCCAGCTTGGACTTCTTGACCAGGCCGGCCTTGAGCAACTGTTCCTGCAGTGGATTCGGCTTGGCCATGACCCGGTTTCCTGTTGGTGGACGCGGCGCCATGATAGCGGCCAACGCCGCCGGCACTTCGACGCATGGACGCCCTGAAATACCTCGCCGGCTATCCGCCCGCCCTGCAACTGCAGGTGCGCGAACTGCTCGCGCAAGGACGCGTTGGCCCCATGCTTGCGGAGAGGTACGGCGAGCCGCATGCCGTGCGCAACGACGGCCAGCTGTACGCCTACGTGCAGGCGCTGAAGGATCGCCACCTGCGCAAGTCGGTGCCGCTGGGCAAGGTCGCCTACGACGGAAAGCTGCAGGTGATGAAGCATGCGCTCGGCACCCACGCCGCCACCTCGCGGGTGCACGGCGGCAGGCTCAAGGCCAGCCGCGAGATCCGCATCGCCTCGGTGTTCCGCGACGCCCCCGCTGCATTCCTGAAGATGATCGTGGTGCACGAACTGGCGCACCTGAAGGAATTCGAGCACAACAAGGCGTTCTACCAGTTGTGCACGCACATGGTGCCCGACTACCACCAGTTGGAGTTCGACCTGCGCCTGTACCTGACCCACCTCGAGGCCAAACCGGCTTGAGGCCGGTTGGCGGCCGCGCTCAGCCCTCGATCTGGCGCGCCGGGTCGGACAGTTCCAGTTCGCGCAGGACCACCCCGGCCTGGGTGCGGTTGCGCACGCCCAGGCGTTCGAAGATCGCGGTCAGGTGCGCCTTGACCGTGCGTTCCTGCACGTCCAGGCGGTCCGCGATCTGCTTGTTGAGCAGGCCCTCGGCGACCAGCACCAGCACCCGGAACTGCTGCGGCGACAGGCTGGCCAGGCGCGCGGCCAGCGCCGCGTCGTTGGGCGAGCTCTGCGCGCGCGTGACCGAGGCACGCAACGCCGGCGGCAGCCAGGTGTCGCAGGCGAGCACGCAGCGGATGGCATCGCGCAGGTCGTCGAGGCCGGCGCTCTTCGGCAGGTAGCCGGCGGCGCCGTGGTCGAGCGCGCGCCGGATCACGCGCGGATCGTCGTTGGCGGAGATCACGATCACCGCGACCCCCGGATACTGCGCGCGCACCGCCGCAAGGCCAGCCAGGCCGTGGTTGCCGGGCATGTGCAGGTCGAGCAGCACCAGGTCCACCTGCGGTTGCGCATCGAGCAGGGCCAGCACCGCCTCCAGGGTGCCGGCCTCGAACAGCTCGACTTCGCCCAGCGCATCGCGCGCGGCCTGCCGCAAGGCGGCGCGGAACAGCGGATGGTCGTCGGCGATGACGAGGGTGGGCATCGCGCCGGGCCTATTGCGCGGTCCAGCCGCCATCCACCGGCAGCGAGGCGCCGGTGATGTTGTGCGCCTCGCGCCGGCACAGGAACACCGCCAGCGCGGCGATCTCGGCGGGCAGGCTCATGCGCAGGCTGGGCTGCTTCTCGGCCAGCAGCGCACGCACGCCGTCATCGCGCGAGCCGCCGGCCATGCGCGCCTCGATCTGCGGCTCGATCAGCGGCGTCTCCACCCAGCCGGGGCAGACGCAGTTGACGGTGATCCCGCCGGAGTCGCGCGACCCTTGCGCGGCGTATTCCAGCGCGGCGACCTTGCTGAGGCCGACGATGCCGAACTTGCTGGCCACGTACGGCGCCTTGTCCTTCGATGCCACCAGCCCGTGCACCGAGGCGATGTTGACCACCCGGCCGTAGCCGCGCGCGGCCATCGCCGGCATCGCCGCGCGCATGGTGTGGAACGCGGACGACAGGTTGACCGCGATGATGTCGTTCCACCTCGAGACCGGCATCTCGTGCAGCGGCACCGCGTGCTGGATGCCGGCGTTGTTGACCAGGATATCGATGCCACCGTTCGACCAGGCGTCGAGGTCGGCCATCATCGCCGCGATCGCGTCGGCATCGCGCAGGTCGGCGCCAAAGTGGCGGGTGCCGCCGTTGCCCGCGGCATCGACGGTGGCGATCGCCGACGCGACCTGCTCCGGCGTGCCCAGCCCGTTGATCGCAACCTTGCTGCCGGCCGCGGCCAACGCAGTGGCGATCGCGAGGCCGATGCCGGAGGTGCTGCCGGTCACCAGTGCGGTGCGGCCCTGCAGGAAAGTGTCTCGGTGGGTGGGGTCGTTCATCGCGGTTCCGTGTCGCAGTGCGCCAGCGGCATACGCTAGCAGGCCGCGGCGAAGGATGCCGTTGCCGGCACTGGTACGAAGGTACGATGCGGCGCGGCCGCGGGCGTCGTACTGTCCGCGCATGAACATCCTCCGTCATGGCGCCTGCGCCGCCGCCATCGCCCTGTTGTCCGCCTGCGCGGGCGTGCCTGCATCCTCCGGGAACCCGTCCATGTTCAGCCAGCAACGCACCACCGAGCATCGCGACGGCGACGACCTGCTGACCGCAGGGCTTGGGCTGGAGGGGCTGCGCGCGATGCTCCCGCCGGCGTTCGCCGACGCCGATCATCCAACCCCGGCCGAGTTGCGCCGGCGCGCGCTGTGGAGCAACTGGCGCGGGATCGCCGACCTCGCCCCGGGCGGCGGCTATGGCGAGGTCTACGGCAGCGTGGCCAGCGTCCCGGGCCGCGAGTTCAGCGCGTTCGCGCAGGTGCCGGGCGCGACCCAGCCGCACCGCGTGCTGCTGCAGGTGCCGGATGCGTTCGATGCGAAGAAGCGCTGCATCGTGGTGGCGGCCTCTTCGGGATCGCGCGGGATCCATGGCGCCATCGCCGTCGCGGGTGCGTGGGGCCTGCCGAAGGGCTGCGCGGTGGCCTACACCGACAAGGGCGCAGGCACCGACTACTTCGACCTGGATGCGGGGCAGGGCATCACCGCGGACGGCACGGCGGCGGCCACGGACGCGAAGCTGGCGTTCAAGCCGGGCGCGACCAGCGGCACCGGCGTTGCCTACAAGCATGCGCATTCGCAGGACAACCCGGAAGCCGACTGGGGCCGCCACGTGAAGCAGGCGGCGCAGTTCGCACTGGAGTCCTTGGATGAGGCCCTGCCGGCGCAGGCGCCTTTCACCTTCGGCAACACGCGGGTGATCGCGGTCGGCATTTCCAACGGCGGTGGCGCGGTGCTGCGTGCGGCGGAGGACGGCGATGATTGGCTGGATGCCGTCGTGGCTGGCGAACCCAACGTGCTGGTGGGAGGCCACGGCGCGCGCAACCTGTTCGACTACAGCAGCGATGCCGCATTGCTGATGCCCTGCGCGTTGCCGCAACTCGGCATCCCGGCGATGCCGGGGCTGGAGGCCAAATGCGCCGCACTGGCGGTGCGTGGCGTGCTCGCAGGCGACACCTTCGAGGCCCGCCAACAGGACGCGCTGGCCAAGCTGCGCGCCGGCGGCTGGACCGATGCCGCGCTGCGCGCAGGCTCGATCAGCGTGGCCTTCGACCTGTGGCGCGCGGTCGGCGTGGGCTATGCCTCGGCTTACGGCCGCTATCCGCATGACGCGCATCCCTGCGGTTACCGCTATTCCGCGATGAACCCGGACTTCAGCGTGCGCGCCGCAACCACCTCTGAACGCGCGGCCTGGGTCGCGGATGCAAGCGGGATTCCGCCCGGCGCAGGCGTGGGCATCATCGATCCGCAAGCGC
>Ga0073902_10000776_pt1 | contig 17950 bp, 14 predicted proteins | sample KloWWTmeKNB19Kit_FD_66667 | JGI IMG/M metagenome (GOLD analysis project Ga0073902, IMG submission 66667) | Active sludge microbial communities from Klosterneuburg, Austria, studying microevolution and ecology of nitrifiers - Klosterneuburg... | ecosystem: Engineered > WWTP > Aerobic digester >...
GCGCACTGCCCGCTCTGTCCTGGATGGCATCGTTGAGGACAGCCTGCGCCGGGCGGCACTGTGGGACGAAGTCAAGGACAAGCTCAAGGAATCAGGCATGGCCCTCTCAGGCGGGCAGCAGCAGCGCCTGTGCATCGCTCGAGCCATTGCCATCGAGCCCGAGGTCATCCTGATGGACGAGCCGTGCAGCGCGCTCGATCCGATCGCAACGATCAAGATCGAGGAGCTGATGCAGGACCTCAAGGAGCGCTACACCATCGTCATCGTCACCCACAACATGCAGCAGGCCGCCCGGGCAAGCGACTACACCGCGATGATGATGATGCGCCCGGACCGGGCCGGTGAGATGATTGAATTGGACGCAACGCAGGTGATCTTTACTACCCCGAAGGACAAGCGCACCGAAGACTACGTCTCCGGGCGCTTTGGATAGAGCATGGCCGTATCATCCCGACCCGCCCTCGATCGCGATCTGCTTCGCCTGCTGGGCGATTTGCTCCGCCTCGGCAGCCAGGTCGACCAGCAGATCGAACGCGCGATGAAGGCCCTCCGCACGCGTGACCTGCAGCTTGCCCGGCAGGTGGCAGAGGTCGATGAGCGCCTCGATCAGCTCCGCTATCAGCTCGAGCAGGAATGCGTTTCGACCATTGCCATGCAGCAGCCCGCTGCCACTGATTTGCGCCGGATCATCGCGATCGCCCATATGACGGTCGAGCTGGAGAGGATGGCCGATCACGCCCGCGGAATTGCCACGATCGCCCTGCGCCTGGCCGACGAGCCTCTCCCGCTGGCGCTGACCGACGCCGAGCGCATGGCCGAGGTCGCCCGTGACATGACCCGCCAGGCGCTGGACGCCTTTGTTCGGATGGATGCCGGACTCGCCCGCCGGGTGGCCGGGTTGGACGACGAAATTGACGCGCTATATCGGAAGGCCCTCGGGGCCATCACCGAGCGGATGCGCCAGGACGCTTCCTGCGCAACGGCCGCCACCTACCTGTTGTGGGTGGTCCACAATCTCGAGCGGGTCGGCGACCGGGCCACTAATCTCTGCGAGCGGGTGATCTTCGCCGCAACGGGCGCGCTGGGCGACTACAAGCCCGAAAAAACAGGCCCGGTCGCGTAACGCCATGACTTCCGTCCTGCTGATCGAAGACGATCCCACCCTGTCGGCCCTGCTGTCCGAACAGCTCCGGCTGGAGGGTTACGAGACGACGGCCTGCGCCGACGGCGAAAAGGGGCTGCAGGCGGCCCGCTCACATGCGTGGGACCTGTTTCTCGTCGACGTGATGCTTCCCAAGCTCGACGGACTGTCGTTGTGCCGGATTATCACGAAAGAAAGTGAATCGCCGGTGCTTCTCCTCACCGCCCGCGGGACCGAGGCCGACCGGGTGATCGGGCTGGATTCGGGCGCCCACGACTACATCGTCAAGCCCTTTGGGATGCCCGAGTTGTTGGCCCGGGTGCGGGCGGCGCTGCGGCGGGCCGGGCGCAGGGCGGCGGCCGTCATGCGGGTCGGCGAGGTCGTCGTCGACACGGCCGCCCGGCGAGTGTGGGTGGGCGATCGCGAGGTGAAGCTGAGCCTGAAGGAATACGAGTTGCTCAGTGTGCTGCTCCGTCACCGTGGGGCCGCCCTCACCCGCGACTTCCTGATTTCGCAGGTCTGGGGGGTTGATTTCGCCGGCGACACGCGAACGCTCGATGTCCATATGCGCTGGCTGCGCCAGAAAATCGAAACCGACCCATCGGCGCCCCAATTACTGCAGACCGTGCGCGGCGTGGGTTACCGGATAGACTAGGGGCCTTGAGCCTCACACCCACCCAATGGCTGATCGGCGGGATTGCCGCCCTGATCATCGGATTCTCCAAGACCGGCGTGCCCGGCGCCGGGATTCTGGCCATCCCCCTCATCGCTTCACTATTCGTCGGCCGCTCATCGCTCGGCGCGACGCTGCCGCTGTTGCTGGGCGCCGACATCGTCGCAGTCCTGCTCTTCCGGCGGCACGCCCGCTGGGATGAGCTCATCCGCCTGGCGCCGTCGGTGCTGGTCGGGTTTGCGCTCGGCATCGGGGCGTTTCTGCTGCTGGACGAGCAGAAAGGCACCAAGGACCTGATCGGAGTCGTGATTGGCTGGGCGGTCCTGATCATGGTTGTCGCCCAGGTGATCCGGATGCGGCTGGGCGACCGGCTGACCCTGCAATCGCGGGCGGCCACGGCCGGCGCGGGGATTATGGGCGGGTTTGCGACGATGGTGTCGAACGCGGCCGGTCCGATCATGCAGATCTACCTGACCAGCCAGAAGCTCGACAAGATGGCCTTTATGGGCACGGCCTCGTGGTTCTTTCTGATATTCAATTCGCTCAAGATCCCGTTTTACATCGGGCTGGCCGCCCTGGCCCCGGACAAGCCGTTCTTTACGGCCGAGGGGCTGACATTTTGTCTGATTCTCGTGCCCGTGCTGGGGCTGGGCACGGCGCTCGGGCGTTGGACGCTCCATCGGCTGCCCCAGCGGGCCTTTACGATTGTGGTGCTGGTGCTGTCGGCCGTCGCGGCTGTGCGGCTGATCTTGGCGGCGTGATGTCAAAATCGGCATGCCCCGGCTTCGCCGGGGCATGCCGATTTTGAGAAACCACCTTATGCCGCCTCGTGCTCGGGCGGCCGGGTGACCAGCACCGGGGCAGAGGCGTGCCGGATGACGTGATCGGCCACGCTCCCGATGAGGGTGCGCTTGAGCCCGCCCCGGCCATACGTCGACATCACGATCATGTCGGTCTGGATGTCCCTGGCCACCTTCAGGATGACGTGAGCGGGGTTGCCGTGAGCGACCAGGGTCTCGGTCTTAATGTGCTCGTGAGTGAGTGTGGCTGCGACGGCGTTCAGATAGGCCCGGCAATGCTCCTCGGTCACGTCATGGCCGTGGTGCATCTGGCCGGTGGGCGTCGGATGCAGATCGGCCGGGCCGGTGACAACCCGCAGGAGAAAGACCTCCGCCCCGTTGGTATGGGCCAACGAGCGGACATGCGGGAGGGCGCCTTCGGAGACGCGCGAGCCGTCAAGGGGAACCAGGATGCGCTTCATGAGAACCTCGCTGAGGCCGGCCGGCTCATTTGGCGATGCCGAGCTGCGGGGCCTGCGTGGTTTCCAGCCTAGCGGACCGTGCCGCGTCCCGCATCATGCACCTGGTCACCTCTTGCCTGGCCAGTTGGTCAGGCAGGGCGGGACCCGTAGAAACGGACTGCGGACGTAATACCCGTTGGAGGCAGACGGTACAATCGCAAAATGGCGGCACAAACGATCATCGGACCGGCTCGGCGCGAGAAACTCGCGCTATGCGTGATCCTGATCGCGCATATCGGTCTCTCCGTCTGGTCGTCGCTGGTCACACCCGTATGGGAGGCCTATGACGAGACAGGCCACTACTTTTATGCGCGTTACATCGCCCTGAACAATCAGTTGCCCGATCTTTCGAGCGGCAGCCAGATCGCCTTCGACGAAAGTCACCAACCACCCCTCTACTACTGGTTGGCATCTATCCCAATGCGATTTGTGGATACGTCCGACGACCTGAGGCCACGTTTCGCCGCTTCCCCAGTTGCCGTTATTCCACCGGCACAGGACGCCTGGCCATACGCCGGCACGGTGCTTGCTTTCCGGCTTTCTCGAATGGTGACTGTCATGTTGAGCGTGCTTGGGCCGCTATTCACATGGCTTGCCCTGCGCGTCCTCTTGCCCCAGCGCCCCAGTATTCGTTTAATGGGCGCCGCGCTGTATGCCTTTTGGCCGCAATACGTTTTTCAGAGCGGCACCATCACAAATGACATCGCGATTGGGGTGTGCGCCGCGGCGGTGTTCTGGGCAACCGCCCGATTGGTTTGCCAGCCGCCAAGTCGGATGCCATTCAACGCAGGCCTGGTGGCAGCCACTGGGGTATTGGCGAGTCTGACAAAGGACAGCGGCCTCACACTGCTGTTGTTCGCCGTCGGGGCAATCGCCGTAGTCGCGGTCGCTCGGATGCGTGTCAGCCGCTCTCAAGTCGGATTGGCAGCCCTTATCGCCGTGATGGTGCTGGGCGCAGGGCTATCATTTGGCGCGATCACGTCGCAGGGAAGGACACTTCGCCAGTGGAAGGTTATCCCCGGGGCGAGCAAGGTCATTGACGGTCTGTTTCCGGTCACCCCCGCTGCGGTTTCGCAAGATCGGCTTGACGATCAACAAACCGTGGGCCCTGAGTCGGCGCAGCAGGTCGAGCCATTGGCCGCGCGGCTGGAATCCATGCTGCGGACCGCGCCGAACGTCCTGGGGTTTGACACCTTCAAGATGCTCCTCGCAAGTTACGGCTGGGGAACGCTGGGAATTCCTGACTTGTGGTATTTCGGCGCGGCGCTGGCGCTAATCATGCCGTTGCCCGGAATCCTCAATGCGCTGAGGCGCAAGCCCGAGCGACTCGCGCTGGCCCTGGCGCTCCTGTTTTTCGCTGCAGTGGCCGCCGCGCCGATTGGGCGCGTGGTTGGCGCCCCCGACACTGCGATCATCGGGCGCTTCATTGTTCCCGCGCTGGCAGGTATCACTGCGATTGTCGCCCTGGCTGTGGGCTCGCTTCACCCCGTGCTGCGGGCGCCACTGGGCACCCTCGCTCTGGCGACGGTTTCGATGATCGCGCTGATGACCCCATGGGTCGTCATCGCGCCGAACTATCGCATGCCTGAACTGATCGATCCAACTCGCGCGCGATCCAACTCGCAGGTTCCGCTGAGCATCATGTACGGTGATCAAATAGAGCTCCTGGGCTACTCGCACCTCGTGGCGAAGGCCCAACAAGACGGCTGGGCACGCTATCGCCTCTACTGGCGCGGGCTCAGACCCATGAGCGAAGACTACACCCTTCAGCTTGAGATGTTTAGCAGTCGAGGTGAATCCTTTCGTGTACTCCGAAACGAGACTCCCGGCAGGAACCTGTTTCCGACGTCGAACTGGACAGCCGGCATGGCGTTTGCCGACGACTACGCGATCCACGTTGGCGCCGACTCCCCAGCACCGGCGATGGCCGGACTCAAGCTCAGATGGCTGGACCCCAAGACCGGCCAGGCCCTTCAAAGCCTATGCAATGGCACCCCGTGCGATCCGCTGGTGGGCGCATTGCCGATCGCCCTTGGCAGCGAGATGCAGGAACGCCTGGGCAGGACCTCGGCGAAATTCGCCTTTGGCGCCCGTATCGAGCTGATCGAGATCAAGATGCCGAGCGTCGCCGCAGCCGGGGAGAGTATCGCTATTTTGCCGATATGGCGTGCACGACTCAACTTGAAGGGCGACTACACGGTCTTTGTCCATATCTTTGACAATCAGAGACGTCTGGTCGCCCAGACGGACGCTCCCCCACTCGGCGGCACCTACCCCACCCGGTTCTGGTTGGCCTCCGAAATCGTTCCGGATCGGATCGAAGTGCCCCTCCCCCCCGGGTTGAACGCAGGCGAATACACCGTCGTGATCGGTCTCTATGACTCGGCTACAAAGGATCGTTTGAGTTCGTCCGATTCGAACGGGAAAATGTTGCCGGACGGCGTGATAACCGCGGGCACTTTCGAGATCCGATAGGCGGCGAGCTCCGCCCAGGTGGCATCAGCGTTATCGTCGCGCGGGTCTGGGAGTCCCAGGCAGCTTAGCGGCTATTTCCCCCGCCCCTCCTCGATCAGGATGCGGTCGAGATGGGTGCGAAACTCAACATCCTCCCCCTCGAGATGGCGGGCGAGGGCCTGCCGGAAATCGTCCCGGCGGCACCACTCGCGCATGTAGTCCTCCCACGACAGCCAGCGCCGGCGGGTCTCGGCGTCCATGTGCTCCTCGTAGACCAGAATAAACGCCCGCTCGAACAGGGCAACCAGCACCCCGAAAATCAAATGGCGTTGATCGAGTTGGTCGGCGGTGAAGGCCGAGGCCGGCGTCTCGCGCAGCAGTTTCAGCTCCGGGTGCTGCAACAGCAGTTTCATGAAGCTGACATATTCGTCGCTCAGGCGCTGGTAGATTTCCTCCTGCTGCTGCTGGAGCTCCAGTCGCTCGTTCTGCCGCTCGCGATGGGCCTGCCACAGAAACGCGATGAGGGCAAGCGGCACGCCCGCCACCAGGGCGATGTTCCCAGCCAACTCCCAGGCGCGCAAGACCTCGTCGCTCATGCCCCCATTCTCCACCCTCCGACCGCCCAACTGGCCAGTCGGCACTACCTGTCTGGCCAGTCAGGCCCTGGCCATGGAGGGGATATGGAGACCACGCGCCCGACGTACAAATAGGGCATGGAAAGTTCAAGCCCGTTTGTCACCCTTGAGGGCAACGAGGCGGCCGCCTCGGTCGCCTATAGAACCAGTGAAGTCATCGCCATTTACCCGATCACGCCCTCGTCGGGGATGAGCGAATTGTCGGATCAGTGGAGCGCCGCAGGCAAGCGCAATCTGTGGGGGACTGTCCCGATCGTCCAGGAGATGCAATCAGAGGGCGGCGCCGCCGGCGCCGTGCACGGCGCGCTGCAAACCGGATCGCTGGCCACGACGTTCACGTCCAGCCAGGGTCTGCTCCTGATGATCCCCAACATGCACAAGATCGCCGGCGAACTGACCAGCGCAGTCTTCCAGGTGGCCGCCCGCTCGCTGGCCGCTCAGGGCCTGTCGATCTTCGGCGACCATTCGGATGTCATGCAGACCCGCAGCACGGGCTGGGCGATGTTATTCGCCAACTCCGTCCAGGAAGTGGGGGATTTGGCCGCCATCTCCTTCGCCAGCACCCTCGAATCGCGCATTCCCTTCCTGCATGTCTTTGACGGCTTCCGGACTTCGAGCGAAGTCAACAAGATTCTGCCCCTGAGTGACGACGACCTGCGCGGCTTGATCGACGACAAGCTCATCACCGCCCATCGCAACCGGGCCCTGACCCCCGACAACCCGGTCATGCGCGGAACCGCCCAGAACCCCGACATGTATTTCCAGGGGCGCGAGGCGTCGAATCCGTTCTATCTGGCGACTCCGACCATCGTCCAGAACGTGATGGATCTCTTTGCCAAGATCACCGGCCGGCAGTATCACCTGTTTGATTATGCCGGCGCCCCCGACGCCGACCGGGTCATCGTCATCATGGGCTCGGGCGCCGAGACCGTTGAGGACACCGCGAACTATCTGAACGCCCGGGGCGAGAAGGTCGGCGTGCTCAAGATCCGCCTGTTCCGGCCGTTCTCGGTCGAGCACTTTATTCATGCCCTGCCCGCCAGCGTGCGCGGCATCGCCGTCCTGGATCGCTGCAAGGAGCCTGGCTCGGCCGGCGAGCCGCTGTATCAGGACATTGCGACCGCCATCACCGAGGCGCGCTTCTCCGATCATCTTCAGACCGCCGCCAACCTGCGCACCCTGGTCGGCGGCCGCTACGGCCTCTCGTCCAAGGAATTCACCCCGGCCATGGTCAAGGCGGTCTTCGACGAGCTCAAGAAGGCTCAACCGAAGAACCACTTCACCATCGGCATCGACGACGACGTCACATTCACCAGCCTGGCCTGGGATCCGGCCTTCGACATCGAGCCGGCCGAGACCGTCCGGGCGATGTTCTGGGGCCTTGGCGCCGACGGCACCGTGGGCGCGAACAAGAACTCGATCAAGATCATCGGCGAAGAGACCGACAACTACGCCCAGGGCTATTTCGTCTATGACTCCAAGAAGTCCGGCGCGCGCACCGTCTCGCACCTGCGCTTCGGCCCCAAGCCCATCCACGCGCCCTATCTCATCAGCCACGCCAACTTCATCGGCGTGCACCAGTTCGGCTTCTTCGAGCGCTACGACGTGCTGGCCACCGCGGCCGAGGGCGCCGTCGTGCTGATCAACAGCGTCTACGACGCCGAAACCGTGTTCGGAAAGCTCCCCAAGCGTGCCCAAGTTCAAATCCTCGACAAGAAGCTCAAGTTGTATGTCATCGACGCCTACAAGGTGGCCGAGGAAGCCGAGATGGGCAACCGGATCAACACCGTCATGCAGGTGTGCTTCTTCGCCATCAGCGGTGTGCTGCCGCGCGACGAGGCGATTGCCCGGATCAAGGACGCCATTCGCAAGACATACGCCAAGCGCGGCGAGAGCGTTGTGCTGAAGAACTTCGTCGCCGTCGACAAGAGCCTCGAGCACATGCACCCGGTGACGATCGCCGAAAACACGGTCGCCAACGGCGCGGCGGTCCCGCCGACCGTCCCGCTCAATGCGCCTGACTTCATCCAGAAGGTGACCGCCAAGATGATGGCCGGCGACGGCGATCTGCTCCCGGTCAGCGCAATTCCCATCGATGGCACCTACCCCACCGGCACAACCCAGTGGGAGCGCCGCAACATTGCCCAGGACGTCCCGGTCTGGGACGCCGATCTGTGCATCCAGTGCGGCAAGTGTGTCTTTGTCTGCCCGCACGCGGTAATCCGGGCCAAGGTCTACGATCCCGCCCTGCTGGCGGGCGCGCCTGAAACCTTCAAATCGACCGATGCGCGCTGGAAGGAAATGCCCGGCCAGCGCTACAGCCTGCAGGTCGCCGTCGAGGACTGCACCGGCTGCGCGCTGTGCATCGAGGCCTGCCCGGTCAAGGACAAGACCCAGGTCGGGCGGCGAGCCATCAATATGGCCGAGCAATTCCCGATCCGCGAGACCGAGGCCGCCAACTGGGAGTTCTTCAAGGAGCTGCCCGAAGTGAAGCGCGAGGACAGCGTGGTCTTCACCAATGTCAAGAACTCGCAACTGCTTCAGCCCCTGTTTGAGTTCTCGGGCGCGTGCGCGGGCTGCGGCGAAACGCCTTATCTGCGCCTGCTCAGCGCGCTGTATGGCGACCGGCTGGTCATCGCCAACGCGACCGGCTGCTCCAGCATCTATGGCGGCAACCTGCCGACCACGCCGTGGAGCCAGAACAAAGTCGGCCGCGGCCCGGCCTGGAGCAACTCGTTGTTCGAAGACAACGCCGAGTTTGGCCTGGGCATGCGCCTGACCCTTGACCAGCAGACGACGATGGCGCGCGAGCGCCTGACCGCCCTGCGTGAGACCGTTGGCGCCGAGGCAACCGACGCGCTCCTGAACGCCAATCAAACTGACGACAAGGGCATCAACGCCCAGCGCGAACGGGTGCTGGCGCTCAAGGCCACCCTCCAAACCATGACCGCCGCCGGTGGCGCGCCCGCCGAGGCAGCCCACCTGCTTCAGGAAGTCGCCGACGCCCTGGTCCGCAAGAGCGTGTGGATCGTTGGCGGCGACGGCTGGGCCTATGACATCGGCTACGGCGGCCTGGACCATGTTCTGGCGACCGGCAAGAACGTCAAGATCCTGGTGATGGACACCGAGGTCTATTCGAACACCGGCGGTCAGGCCTCCAAGGCCACCCCGCTCGGCGCGGTGGCGAAGTTCGCCGCCTCAGGCAAGGCCATGCGCAAGAAGGACCTGGGCATGCTCGCCATGAGCTACGGCCATGTCTATGTCGCCCAGATCGCGATGGGCGCCAGCGACGCCCAGACAATCAAGGCGATCGCCGAGGCCGAGGCCTTCGACGGGCCGGCCCTCGTCATCGCCTACAGTCACTGCATCGCCCACGGCATCGATATGACCCAGGGCCTGCGCCAGCAGAAGCTGGCGGTTGATTCAACGTATTGGCCGCTGTATCGCTATGACCCGCGTCTGCGAGCCCAGGGCAAGAACCCGCTCCAGCTCGACAGCGGGCCGGCCAAGATCGCGTTCAAGGATTACGCCAACAACGAACAGCGTTACCGGATTCTGGCGCAGAGTTACCCCGCCCACGCCGATGAGCTCATGGCCATGGCGCAGACGGCGGTGACTGAGCACTACAAGCGCTACGAGGAGCTAGCCAAATGATCGACCTGTCAACCACCTACATGGGCCTGAAGCTGGCCCACCCGCTGGTGCCGTCGGCGTCGCCGCTGGCGCGTAATCTGGATGGGATCAAGCGGCTCGAGGATGCCGGCGCGCCAGCCATCGTCCTACCCTCGTTGTTCGAGGAACAAATCGAGCAGGAGAGCCACTCCCTGAATCACTTCATGAGCTATGGGGCCGAGAGCTTCAACGAAGCGACGACCTACTTCCCAGAGATGGGGACCTACAACACCGGCCCCGATCACTACCTGGAACTCATCCACCAGGCCAAGAAGGCCGCCCATATCCCCATCATCGCCAGCCTGAACGGCGTGACGGACGGGGCCTGGATCGACTACGCCCGTCGCATTCAGCAAGCCGGCGCAGACGCGCTCGAGCTGAACATCTACTATGTCCCGGCCGATCCGAAGATCAGCGCCGATCAGGTCGAGCGGCGCTACATCGACGCGCTGTTTCATGTCAAACGGACTGTCACCATTCCTGTGGCGGTCAAGCTCAGCCCATACTTCAGCGCCATGGGCAACATGGCCAAGCGGCTGTCCGACTCAGGGGCCAACGCTCTGGTGCTGTTCAACCGCTTCTACCAGCCCGACTTCGACCTGGACAACTACGAAGTCGTGCCGCATCTGGTCCTGAGCGACTCGGACGAGCTGCGCCTGCCGCTGCGCTGGATCGCCATCCTATACAAGCGGGTGGCCTCTGACCTGGCGCTGACGACTGGCGTCCACACCCATCTTGACACAATCAAGGGCCTGATGGCCGGCGCCGCCGTGGTGATGGTGGCGAGCGAACTCCTTGCCAACGGCACCAAGCGCATCGGCGAGATCCTGCACGATCTGCAGGGCTGGATGGCTGAGCGCGAATATGTCTCGGTCCGCCAGATGCGCGGCAGCATGAGCCAGGCCCACGTGCGCAACCCGGCCATGTTCGAGCGCGCCAATTACATGAAGACCCTGGATTCGTGGCGGCCGGACCCGGTCGGCCAGTCGCTGTCGCGCTAAAATTCACTGTGTTCGGAAACGGATTCGTCGCCGCTGAATCAACAAAGATCGTTATCCGATTTGATCCGGTGGCAGGAGAAACACTATGACCGCACCTGCTGGCCCGCCCAGGCCGGCCCCCGCGCCGCCCGCTGGCCCGCCCCGGCCGGCTTCGGCGTCGGCCGCCGCCCCCACCGCCACACCGCCCGCCGCCGTCGACAAGCGCACGAAGCTGGTCGAGGCGACGATGCGCCGGCACGGGTTCCGCGGCAACGCCCTGATTGAGACGCTGCACACCGCCCAGGAAGCGTACGGATTTCTTGACGACGACTTGTTGCGCCTGGTCGCCAAGACCCTCAAGCTCCCGCTGAGCAAGGTCTACGGCGTCGCGACCTTCTACAACCTCTTCACCCTCAAGCCGGCCGGGAAACACGCTTGCGTCGTGTGCCTGGGCACAGCCTGCTACATCAAAGGCGCCGGGCGTCTGATGGACACGCTGCACCGCGAGCTTGGCCTGAGCGCCGGAGCCACGACGCCCAACGGAAATCTCTCACTTCTGACCGCGCGCTGCTTCGGATCGTGCGCGATGGCCCCCGCCGCCGTCATCGACGGCGAGATGACGGGCAAGATCGCGCCGGATGCGATGGTGACCCGGCTGCGGAAGCTCGCGGAGGACGCCTCATGACCCCTGAAGAACTGGATCGCACCCGCGAACGCGAGCAGGCCGCGGACGCCAATTTTGAGCATCATGTTCACGTCTGCGTCGGCACGGCCTGCGAAGCGCTCGGGAGCGAAGCGATTGCGAAGAATATCGAATCAGAGCTGAAGGCCGCCGGCCGAGACGGCAAGATCAAGGTCCGCTGCGTGGGTTGCCCGGGTCTGTGCGCGCTTGGCCCCCTGGTGGAAGTCGAGGCGAAAGACAAGCCCGCGGATGAACCCGCCACGCTGTACCAATATGTCAAGCCCGAGGACGCCAAGGAGATCGCCGCCTCGATCGGCGGCGCCCCGGCGACGCGCCTGCAGGCTGACACGCGCCAGCCCTTCTTCACGCGCCAGACCAAGATCGTGCTCGAGAACTGCGGCCGGATCGATCCTGAGCGGATCGAGGACTACATTGCCGCGGACGGCTTCCAGGCCCTCGAGAAGGCGCTCTTCGAGATGGAGCCGCAGGAAGTCATCGACGAAATCAGCAAGAGCGGCCTGCGCGGCCGCGGCGGCGCCGGCTTCCCCACCGGCCTGAAGTGGGCGACCGTGGCAAAGTCCAACTCGCCCGCCGTAAGCCGCGTGCCGGATGACATCCTGGCTCGCAAGTTCGTGATCTGCAACGGCGACGAGGGAGATCCCGGCGCTTTCATGGATCGCAGCACGATGGAAGGCGACCCGTTCCGGATCATCGAGGGCATGCTCCTGGCCGGTTACGCGGTCGGCGCGGGCAAGGGCTACGTGTATGTGCGGGCCGAATACCCGCTGGCCGTCAAGCGGCTGCGCTCGGCGATACGCCAGGCCCAGCGCGGCGGCATGCTCGGGGCCAACATCATGGGCTCGGGCTTCAATTTCGACATCGACGTCCGGCTGGGCGCCGGCGCGTTTGTGTGCGGCGAGGAAACGTCGCTGATCGCCTCAATTGAAGGCGGGCGCGGCACGCCTCGCCCGCGTCCGCCCTTCCCCGCCGAGTCCGGGCTGTGGGGCTGCCCCACCCTGATCAACAACGTCGAAACCATGGCCAACATCGCCCCGATCATCCGTCGCGGCGCGGCCTGGTTCGCCGGCATCGGCACGGAGAAGAGCAAGGGCACCAAGGTCTTCGCGCTGACCGGGCAGGTGAACAATACCGGCCTGATTGAAGTGCCCATGGGCATCAGCCTGCGCGAGATCGTCTTTGACATCGGCGGCGGGCTTCCCGAGGGACGCAGCTTTAAGGCCGTCCAGACCGGCGGCCCGTCCGGCGGCTGCATTCCCGCTCAGTATCTCGACATGAAGGTCGACTACGAATCGCTCGCCCAGGTCGGTTCGATCATGGGTTCGGGCGGAATGATCGTGATGGACGACCAGACCGACATGGTCGAGATCGCCCGCTTCTTCATGGAATTCTGCATGGAAGAATCGTGCGGCAAGTGCGTGCCGTGCCGGGTGGGCACCGCCCAGATGCACGGGCTCCTGACCCGCATAAGCGAGGGTAAAGCCACCCAGGCCCATCTCGACACGCTCACCGAGCTGTGCGACATGGTCCGCCGCACGAGTTTGTGCGGGCTGGGCCAGTCCGCTCCGAATCCGGTTTTGAGCACACTCCGTTACTTCAAGAGCGAATACGAGAGCAAGCTGGTCAAGGATGGTCAACATGAGCGCTAAGACACTTACCATCAACGGCAAACCGGTCAGCGCGCGCGAGGATGAGACCATCCTGGACGCCGCGCGGGATGCCGGCGTTGTGATGCCGACCCTGTGCCACCTGGACGGTTTGACCGACATCGGCGCCTGCCGGATGTGCCTGGTCGAGGTGACTGGGATCAACAAACTGTTGCCCGCCTGCACGACCAGGGTCGCCGAGGGTATGGAGGTCAGGACCGACACCGAGCAGTTGCGCAAGTACCGAAGAATGACGGTCGAACTGCTCTTCGCCGAGCGCAACCACGTGTGCGCCGGTTGCGTCGCCAACAATCACTGCGAACTGCAGGATGTCGGCATCGCGGTCGGCATGGATCACGTCCGGTATGACTATCTCTTTCCAAAACACGATGTGGATCTCACCCACACCCAGTTCGGGATGGATCAGAACCGCTGCATCCTGTGCCAGCGTTGCGTGCGCGTGTGCGACGAGATCGAAGGCGCCCACACCTGGGATGTCCTTGGGCGCGGGGTGAAGGCGCGGGTCATCACCGACCTCAACCAGCCCTGGGGCGAATCGCTGAGCTGCACTTCGTGCGGCAAATGCGTGATGGCCTGCCCCACCGGCGCGATCTTCAAGCTCGGTTCGACCGTTGAAGAGAGCGTGAAGGATCGCAGCAAGCTCGCCTTCCTCAAGAATGCGCGCGACAAGAAGCAATGGGTGATGTAATCGCTCGCGCGCCCTTGCGCGCGAGTGATGAGGTGAGAGCATGAGCAAATTGAGATTCGCAACCGTATGGATGGGTGGCTGCTCCGGGTGCCACATGTCCTTCCTCGATCTGGATGAGTGGCTGATTCCGTTGGCTGACCTGATCGAGGTGGTGTATTCCCCGATTGTCGACATCAAGCAGTTCCCCGCGAACGTCGATGTCACGCTCGTGGAGGGCGCGATCGCCAACCGCGACAACCTGGAGTTGATCCACATCATCCGCCGAAACACCAAGGTTCTGGCGTCGTTTGGCGATTGCGCGGTGACCTCCAACGTCACCGGGATGCGCAACCCGCTGGGCGGGCCTGAGGTCGTCCTCGACCGGGCCTATCGCGACGCGCAACTGCTGCGCCCCCAGATTCCCGATGACGAAGGCATTGTGCCGCCGCTGATTGCGCGCGTGGCGCCGGTGCACGCCATCGTGCCGGTCGACCTGTACATACCGGGCTGCCCGCCCTCGGCCAAGCGCATCCGAGCTGTGCTCGAACAGATCGTCGCCGGCAAGCCGGTGGAGATGATCGGCCGGGAGATGCTGAAGTTCGGCTAAGAACAGCCCGCAATATCGCTGCCGGAGGGGATATCCCCCGGCTCCGCCGGGGGATATCCCCTCCGAAGAGCGAATTGGCAGGCGTTCCAGGACCCAGTGGAGACAAAACATGACTCAAAGAATCGTCATTGATCCCGTGACCCGCATCGAGGGGCACGCCAAGATTTCGATCTTCCTCGACGAGGCGGGCGAAGTCAGCGACGCGCGCTTCCATGTCGTGGAATTCCGCGGTTTCGAGAAGTTCTGCGAAGGGCGGCCCATCGGCGAGATGGCGGGCATCACCGCCCGCATCTGCGGCATCTGCCCGATCAGCCACATTCTGGCATCGGCCAAGACCGGCGACGACGTGCTGACCGTCGAGATCCCGCCGACGGCCGAGAAACTGCGCCGGATGATGAACCTCGGACAGTTCACCCAGTCGCATGCGCTGAGCTTCTTCCACCTGAGCTCGCCCGATTTTCTGCTCGGATGGGACAGCGACCCGGCCGCCCGCAATGTCTTTGGCTTGATCGCCAAGGATCCCGAGCTCGCCCGAGCCGGCATCCGCCTGCGCCAGTTTGGCCAGGAAGTGATCGAGCTGCTCGGCGGCAAGAAGATCCACCCCGCCTGGGCGGTCCCCGGCGGCGTGCGCGAGCCGCTCAGCAAGGACGCCCACAAGCACATTCTTGACCGGTTGCCCGAGGCCCGCGCGACCGCGGTCCTGGCCCTCAACATGTTCAAGAAGATGCTGGACGGGACAAAGGAAGAGGGCGAGAACTTCGGCAAGTTCCGCTCACTTTTCATCGGTCTGGTCAGCCGTGAAGGCGCCTTGTGGGAGCACTATGACGGTGTCCTGCGCGTTGTTGACAGCGACGGCAACATCCTGGTCGACAATCTGGACCCGCGCCGCTACAGCGAGATCATCGGCGAAGTGGTCGAGCCGTACTCGTATCTCAAGTCGCCCTACTACAAGCCGATGGGCTATCCCCAGGGCATGTATCGGGTGGGTCCGTTGGCCCGCCTGAACGTGTGCACCCGGATCGGCACGCCCCTTGCGGATGCCGAGCTGGCCGAGTATCGCCAGCGGGTTGGGAGCGGCGGGATCGTGACCTCGTCGTTCATGTATCACTATGCCCGCCTGGTCGAGATCATGGCCGCGCTCGAGCGCATCGGGATGCTCCTGCACGAACCGGACATCCTTTCGACGCGGGTTCGCAGCGGCGGAAGCATCAACAAGCTCGAGGGCGTGGGCGTGAGCGAGGCCCCGCGCGGCACGCTGTTCCATCACTATCACGTCGACGAGAACGGGCTGATCAAGAAGGTCAACTTGATCGTCGCGACCGGCAACAACAACATCGCGATGAACCGCACGGTCAAACAGATCGCGCAGCACTACATCACGAATGTCAAGGACGGCGTGATTCCGGAAGGGCTGCTCAACCGGGTCGAGGGCGGCATCCGCTGCTATGACCCGTGCCTGAGTTGCTCGACCCACGCCTATGGCCAGATGCCGATGCAGGTGAGCGTCTTGGACGCCGCCGGCAACGTGCTGGCCCAGCGCACCCGAGATTAAGGTGACCACGACCACGGGCCCGGAGCCGGTTGCGCAACGCTGCGCGCTGGTGATCGGATACGGCAACACGCTGCGGAGCGATGATGGCGCCGGCCCGTTCGTCGCGCGCGCGCTCGAGGCGCGCGTCCCCGCGGGGACGCGCGTTCTCGACGCCCACCAGTTGACGCCCGAGATGGCCATCGCCATCAGCGCCGCTGCGCGGGTGATCTTCGTCGACGCGGTCGACGCCGCGCCGCATGAATCGGCGCCTCGGGTCTCCCGGTTGGAACCTCAGCCGGGCGCCGACCCCCTCAATCCCCATGCCAGCGATCCCGGCAGCCTGCTGTGGCTGGCCAAAACGCTGTTTGGAGGCGCGCCCGAGGCCTGGCTGGTCGCCATCCCGGGCGTCGAATTTGGCTTTGGCGAAGAACTGTCGCCAGTCGCGGCGCGGGCGAGCGCCGACGCCATCGTTCAGGTAGAAGCACTGCTCGCCCGCATCTGATTACGCGCTACGTCGGAAACAGCACCGCCGCGACGCGGAGGAGAAGGCAACATGCCTGTGACACATGGAAGCGCCATTGGGCGCGAGTCTCTCGAGTACCACGAGCGCCTGCCACATGGCAAGCTCCAGATCGTCCCCACCAAGCCGTGCAGCACCCAGCGCGATCTTTCGCTGGCGTACACCCCGGGCGTGGCCGAGCCCTGTCTGGCCATTCACGACAACCCCGACGATGTGTATCGTTACACGGCCAAAGGCAACCTCGTCGCCGTAATCACCAACGGCACGGCGGTGCTCGGGCTGGGCAACATCGGCGCGGCCGCCGGCAAGCCCGTCATGGAAGGCAAAGCCCTGCTCTTCAAGCGCTTCGCCGACATCGACAGCATTGATATCGAGCTGGCCACCGAGGACGCCGACAAGATCATCGAGGCCGTCAAACTGATGGAGCCCACCTTCGGCGGGATCAACCTCGAGGACATCAAGGCTCCCGAATGCTTCTACATCGAGGAGCGCCTGCGCCAGGAGATGAACATCCCGGTCATGCACGACGATCAGCACGGCACCGCCATCATTTCCGGCGCAGCCGTCCTGAACACCCTCGAAATCACCGGCAAGGACATCAAGAAGGTGCGGGTGGTCATCAATGGGGCCGGCGCCGCGGCGCTCGCCTCGGCCCGCTTCTACGTGCTGCTGGGCATCCCGCGCGCGAATATCATGGTCTGCGACAGCAAGGGCGTGGTCTTTCAGGGGCGGACGGTCGGGATGAACCGCTACAAGGAAGAGTTCGCCACCGACACCAAGGCGCGCACACTCGAAGAGGCCCTGGTCGGCGCTGATATCTTTGTCGGCCTCTCCATCGCCAACTGCGTGACGGCGGATATGGTCCGATCGATGGCAAAGGATCCGCTCATCATGGCGATGGCGAACCCGGATCCTGAGATCAGCTACGACGAGGCCCGCGCTGCCCGGCCGGATGCCATTGTCGCGACCGGCCGCTCGGACTTCCCCAACCAGGTCAACAACGTGTTGGGCTTCCCCTACATCTTCCGCGGCGCGCTGGATGTGCGCGCGCGTCAGATCAACGAGGAGATGAAGGTCGCCGCCGCGCATGCGCTGGCGGATCTGGCCCGCCAGGACGTGCCCGAGGAAGTGCTCAAGGCGTATGGCATCACCGAATTGAGCTTTGGGCGGCACTACTTGATTCCAAAGCCGCTGGATCCTCGCGTTCTGATGTGGGAGGCCCCGGCCGTCGCCGCGGCGGCGATGAAGAGCGGCGTGGCGCGGGTGCAGATCGACCTGGACGAATATCGCGAATCCCTCGAAGCGCGGCTGGGCCAGTCGCGCGAGGTCATGCGGGTCGTGTTCAGCAAGGCCCGCAGCAGCCCGAAGCGGATTGTGCTGGCCCAGGGCGAACATGACAACGT
>Ga0073902_10000778_pt1 | contig 17910 bp, 17 predicted proteins | sample KloWWTmeKNB19Kit_FD_66667 | JGI IMG/M metagenome (GOLD analysis project Ga0073902, IMG submission 66667) | Active sludge microbial communities from Klosterneuburg, Austria, studying microevolution and ecology of nitrifiers - Klosterneuburg... | ecosystem: Engineered > WWTP > Aerobic digester >...
CGAAGGCGAACAACCGATGTTCAAGAAGGTGCGCTTCCGCACGCTCGGCTGCTATCCGCTGACCGGGGCCATCGAGTCGGATGCCGACACGCTGGAGGCAGTCATCCAGGAAATGCTCGTCGCCACCACTTCCGAACGCCAAGGCCGCGTGATCGATCACGATCCAGCTGCATCGATGGAGAAGAAAAAGCAGGAGGGTTACTTCTGATGGGGACGGGCATCGGGAACGGGGAATCGGGAATGGATGCGGGCGCAGCGGCCACGCCGTCCATTGCCGAATACCTGCAACAACACGAAAGGAAAAGTCTGCTGCGCTTCATTACCTGTGGCAGCGTCGATGACGGCAAGAGCACGCTGATTGGTCGCCTGCTGCACGATTCCAAGCGGCTGCTCGATGATCAACTGGTCACCCTGAAATCGGACAGCCGACGGTTCGGCACGCAAAATGGCGAGATCGACTTTGCCCTGCTCGTCGACGGATTGGCGGCCGAGCGTGAACAGGGCATCACCATCGATGTCGCCTACCGGTTTTTCGATACCGCCCAGCGCAAGTTCATCGTCGCCGATTGTCCGGGGCACGAGCAGTACACGCGCAACATGGCTACCGGTGCCTCCACGGCCGACCTCGCCATCGTGCTGGTCGACGCCTGCAAGGGGCTGCTGACGCAGACCCGCCGCCACAGCTATATCGTCTCCCTGCTCGGCATCCGCCATGTGATCCTGGCCGTGAACAAGATGGACCTGGTCGACTACGATCAAGTTGTCTTCGAGCGCATCGCCGAGGAGTACCGGCAACTTGCGCGGCGCTTCGGCATCGCCAGCGTGGCCTGCCTGCCGCTGTCGGCACTGCAGGGCGACAACGTGATGGCGGCATCCAGTCGCATGCCCTGGTATCGCGGCGAGACCCTGCTGCGCCTGCTGGAAACCATCGACGTCAGCCGCCCCGAAGGCAATCGCCCGTTTCGCCTGCCGGTGCAGTGGGTCAACCGGCCAAACCAGAACTTCCGCGGATTCTCGGGATTGGTCGCCAGTGGCAATATCCGCGTGGGTGACGAGGTCATCGTGTTGCCATCCGCTACGCGCACGCGACTAGCCGGCGTGATCAACCTGCAGGGCGAGGCGGATGGGGCAGGCGAGGGTGAAGCAATCACCGTGATCCTCGCCGATGAAGTCGATGTCAGTCGTGGCGACGTCATTGCTGCAGCCGATCATCCGCCGGAAGTCGCCGATCAATTTGCCGCGCACGTCCTCTGGATGGCGGATGCACCGATGCTGCCGGGTCGTGGTTACTGGCTGAAGATCGGCAGCCAGACCGTCGGCGCGCAGGTCACCGAAATCAAGCATCGCATCGACGTCAACAGCCAGAAGCTGCTGGCGGCCAAGCGCATCAACCTCAACGAGGTCGCCTATGGCAACCTGATGCTCGATCACGCCATCGCTTTTGAAACCTATGCGGACAACCGCACGCTCGGTGGTTTCATCCTGATCGACCGGCAGAGCAACGCCACGGTAGGCTGCGGCACCATCGACTTCGCCCTGCGCCGGGCCACCAACATCCACTGGCACCAGCTTGAAATCGGCCGGCAGGCGCGCGCGGCGATCAAGGGGCAAACGCCTTCGTGCCTGTGGTTCACCGGCCTCTCCGGCTCCGGCAAATCGACCATTGCCAACCTGGTCGATCGTCGCCTGCACGCGATGGGATACCACACCTACATTCTCGACGGCGACAACGTGCGCCACGGTCTCAACAAGGACCTGGGCTTCACCGACGAGGACCGCGTCGAGAACATCCGCCGTGTTGCCGAAGTCGCCAAGCTGATGGTCGATGCCGGCTTGATCGTGCTGGTCAGTTTCATCAGCCCGTTCCGCGACGAGCGGCGCATGGCGCGCGAATTGTTCGACGACAACGAGTTTCTCGAGGTGTATGTCGACACGCCGCTCGCGCTCTGCGAGCAGCGCGATCCCAAGGGCTTGTATCGCCGCGCCCGCGCCGGCGAGATCCCCAACTTCACCGGTATCAGCTCTCCGTATGAACCACCGGAGCATGCCGACATCCACCTGCCAACCGCCGAACTCACCACGGAGCAATCGGTCGACCGGGTGATCTCGCGATTGCTCGGCCGCGATAGCCACTCCTGAACCTGACGCTCGCCATGCTGCGAAAAATCATTGCCGACGAGTTTCGCTTGCTGACGTTTCGGCGGCCCAGTGCGGCAATGCACGCCGAGTGGAAGGCGTTCCTGCTGTTCGGGCTGGCCTTCACCTGGCTGGCAGGTATCGGCCGCTATTGGGACAATCCCAAGGCGCAGCTGTGGCAATACCTTGGGTTGGGCTCACTTGTTTACGTGTTTTTGCTGGCCCTGATCGTTTGGCTCTTGCTCGTGCCGCTCAAACCGAAGCACTGGTCGTACCGGAATGTACTGCTGTTCATCACCCTCACTGCTCCGCCGGCTGTGCTCTATGCCATTCCGGTGGAGCAGTTCATGGCAGCCGAAGCTGCGCGAACAGCGAATGCCTGGTTTCTGATTGTCGTCGCGGCCTGGCGAGTCGCCCTCTTCGCGATTTTTCTCCGGCAGCTGGCAGGTTTGTCGTGGCCAATGGTGGTCGTTGCGACACTGCTGCCGTTGGTCATCATCATCATCGCACTCTCGGCCCTCAACCTGGAGCACGTGGTGTTCAACATCATGAGCGGGATACGAGAAGAGGATCGCAGCCCGAATGACGCGGCCTACGGAATCGTGTTTCTGCTTTCGGTGTTTTCGTTTCTGGCGGCACCCGTTCTGCTGATCGGCTACCTCGTCGCGATCTTTCAAGTGTGGACGGAATATCGACCCGCCAAGCGATCGGGTTCTGGGTGACGAACGATCGCCAATTGATGTGCCGCAGGGACAGGTTTCTTGAAGGGCGCGCGACTTGATTCGCGCTGCCGGGCAACCCGGGTAGCGAGTCGCTTGCGGCGGTGCGCGGTTCAGCTGCGCCGGCAGGCCGTTGGTAGCCAGCCACCGCGCCTTGCCTGGCGCGACCGCTTCACTGCTCGATCAATCATCGGTCTTTGCACTTCTTCACATGCGCCACATCGAGCGCTAACCGAGCACGCCCACACTGTTGTCCGGGATCTTTCCCATTACTGGAGAACAGCACCATGCACAACGACAAGCGTCTGCTTTCCGGCCTGCTGATCGGCGCGGTTGCAGTCATCGGCGGATTCGCGGCCCATGCACATGAGTGGCATCCGCGTGGTGACGGGATGCAAGGCGGAAATTTCCTCTCGATATCCGGGAGTCCGGAAGAGTTGAGCAAGCGAACGCGCGAGCTCGGCGAGCATATCTGCGAGACCATCAAGCCCGGTACGGATTGCCCGGTCTCCTCGATCAGCGACACGGCCGCCAATGAACTGGCGGCCATGCAGGAGTCCTTCGCCGAAGGGCAGGGACGGCTGCATGCTGCGTTGACTGCCGCCAAATTCGATCGCACCGCAGTCGATCAGGTGCAGGCGGCGCAGGCAACCGCTATCCACGCAGGCGAAGTGCGTTATCTGCGGTTCCTCGGCGATGCCGCCGCTTCGTTGATGCCGAATCAACGGCAACTGTTCTCGCGCAATGGACACGCGGGGCAGTAAGCTCGTCTGGAGCGCCCGACGGACGCGTCCGATGAGTCACCGATGACTGTCCAACTGCTGCTGCTGGAAGATGATCGCCGCCTGGCCGAGATGATTGCCAAATATCTCGGTCGGGCGGGATTTTCCGTGCACATGGAAACCCTCGGCCATCGTGCTGTCGAGTGCCTGAAGGGAGGGAAGTTCGAGGCACTGGTGCTCGATCTGACTTTGCCTGACGGCGATGGCCTGGATCTGTGCCGGACGATTCGCGCGCAACCCGCACTGAGCCGCTTGCCGATCCTCATGTTGAGCGCGCGCGGCGATGCGGCTGATCGCATCGTTGGCCTCGAACTGGGTGCAGACGACTATCTCTCCAAACCCTTCGAACCGCGCGAATTGCTTGCCCGCCTGCGCGCGATCCTGCGCCGGAGCGGCGCCGCGAGAAAGAGTGTCGACACTCGCATGATGCGATTCGGCCGCCTCGAGATCGACTGCGACGCCTATCAGGTCCGACTTGATGGCGAGGCGAAAAGCCTGACCGCGCATCAGTTCGCCCTGCTCAACCTGCTCGGGCGCAACGCAGGTCACGTACTCAGTCGGGACTGGCTGCTCGATGCGCTGAAGGGCACGCCGGCTGGGAGTTTCGATCGTTCGATCGACGTGCATATATCGAAACTGCGCGCGGCCATCGAGGATGATCCGAAGCGACCTCAGCGCATCTTGACCTTGCGCGGTGCGGGCTATGTATTCGCCAAGTCCCAGGATTGAGTCGCCGATGCGCCGTTATCCGATGTTCCAGCGCTTTTACCTGATTCTGGTCGCTGCGATGGCTTTGTTCGCAATCACGGGGGTGACCTTGCGTCACGCGATTGCCGAACCCCTCCCGCTGCCGGTATGGATGCTCGTGTTCCTCGTCATCGCGATGATCCTCAGTCTCGTTGCTTATCCCTTCATGCGCCGGGTGACCACGCGGCTCTCGCGTCTGCAACAAACCGTTGGCGCATTCGGTCGTGGTGAACTCGATGTGCGCGCCGCCATAGACGGAAGCGACGAGGTTTCCGATCTCGCGCTGGGATTCAATCTCGCCGCCGAGCGCATCGAGTCCTTGGTCGCCGCGCACAAACGCTTGTTGGCCAACGCCAGCCACGAGCTGCGAACACCTCTGACCCGGATTCGACTCGGCATCGAACTGCTGGGCGATTCCATGGAAGGCAACGCCCGGATCGAACTCAGGCAGGACCTGCGTGAACTCGATGACCTGCTTGAAGAGATTCTGCTGGCCAGCCGACTCGAAGCCCTGCCGAGACTCGAAGGTGCAGACGCGGAGGTGGATTTCCTCGCCCTGATCGCCGAAGAGTGCGCACGCTACGATCAAATCGAGCTCGACTATCCGCCCGGCAATGGCGGCAAACACGCAATGTGGCTGCAAGGGAACGAACGACTTCTTCGCCGCCTCGTCCGCAACCTGCTCGAAAACGCGCGCCGACATGGCGCACCACCAGCCTCGCTGACTCTGCGGGTGCTTGATGAGATGTTGGAACTGCATGTCACCGACGCCGGGCCCGGCGTCGCGCCAGCAGATCACGAGCGCATCTTCGAGTCATTCTTTCGTTGCGGGAACGCGAATGAGAATGTGGGCAGTGGCTTGGGCTTGTCGCTGGTTCGGCAAATTGCCCGGCGGCATGGGGGTGATGCGATTTGTTTCGCTCGCCTGAATGGAGGGAGTGAATTTGTCGTCAGCCTTCCGCGGCGTCAGCCGAACCAGTTCGAGCGACAGGGATTCAACGCCCACCAACCGAATTTTCGCCACGACGGCAATTGAATTTTCGAATGACGTGAGCGCGGGTCGCGGATACGGATGGGCGTCCAGGGTTCGAAAGGCTCACCAGGAACGGAAGAGGTGAACTCACCACGAACGGTTTCGCTTTCCGTTCGTCCTGAGCTGATCGAAGGACGGGGCACAAATGGCGAACCCGTCCATGGTTCGACGGGCTCACCACGAACAGAGAGGTGGGCTCACCACGAACGGGAGACGCAGGGCCACCAGGGACGGTAGGGGGCGCGACTTGATTCGCGCTGCCGGGTAACCCGGCTAGCGAATCGCTTGCGGCGATGCGCGATTCAGCTGCGCCAGTAGTTGTTGGCGGCGGCCACGGTCTGGAAGTTGATCGCGATGACCTGGGATGCCGCGGTCAGGCCGTCGGCGGAGTCCGCATATTCCGGGCGCAATTTCTTCAACGTGGCGCTATCGGGTTGCGTGTATTTCACGCCGCGCCGGCTCATTGTGATCGCGAGTTCGAATCCTTCCTGCGGCGTGGCCGTGATCAGCGATTTCAGCCATGTGTCGGTCATGTTCTTCTCCGGTTGTTGAAAACGATCGAAAATCAGCGAAAAAACGGCATCACTGGAACGCTGCGACATTTTACCGCAGATGCCTGAATCACCTGGTCGCGAATGCTTCGCATGCGCGTGCGGACGCGAAAATCAGCCCTTTGCCGTGCGCGGCAGAGGGAGGTCCGCGACTACCATCGCGCGATGGCGGTCTTAGCCATTGCCGGAGATTCGGCCATAATGCCGCATCTGCCATCACCGCAGCTCAAGCCCCAACCGCCTTCCTTGCACCAGCGCCGCCACTCCATCAGAGGAGTCTGCCGCAGGAAGTCCTCGGCCAGATCGACTTGAAGCCCCTGCTCGCCGCAGCCGCGCGCGATGGTGATTGCGTTTTCCTGCCGCGGAGTCGTCCATGCCGAATACCGAAACCTACAACGACGACGTGGTTCGTCTGTTCCTGCTGGCGGCCGCCGTGTGGGGGATCATCGGCATGTCGATTGGCGTGTACGCCGGTGCGGAACTGGCCTGGCCGGCCCTCAACTTCGATGTCTCGTGGCTGAGCTTCAGCCATTTGCGTCCCTCGCATACCTTTGGCGTGATCTTTGCCTTTGGCGGATCGGCTCTGATGGGCACCTGCTATTACGTCGTCCAACGCACGGGGCATACGCGGTTGGCGCTGGGCAAGCTCGCCACCTTCACGTTCTGGGGCTGGCAACTTGCCTGCGTGCTGGCCATGGTCACGGTGCCGCTGGGCATGACCCAGAGCAAGGAATACGCGGAGCCGGAATGGTTCGTCGACATCATCATCGCGGTGGTGTGGGTCTCGTTTGGCACGGTGTTTTTCGCCACGCTTGCGCGCCGCCGCATCCAGCATATCTACGTGGCCAACTGGTATTACGCGGCCTTCATCATCGCCGTCGGACTGCTGCACATCGTCAACAACCTGGCCTTGCCGGTGTCGCTGACCAAGTCCTATCCGATTTATTCTGGCGTGGTCGATGCCATGGTGCAGTGGTGGTACGGGCACAACGCGGTGGCATTTTTCCTCACCGCCGGCTTCCTCGGCATGATGTATTACTTCGTGCCGCGCCAGGCACAGCAGCCGCTGTGGAGCTATCGTTTCTCCATCGTCAATTTCTGGGCGCTGATTTCGGTGTACATGTGGGCCGGTGCGCACCACCTGATGTTCACCGCGCTGCCCGATTGGGTGCAGTCGGTCGGCATGGCCTTTTCCCTGGTGCTGCTGATGCCGAGCTGGGGTTCGGCGGCGAACGGCCTGATGACCTTCCAGGGCTCCTGGCGCAAGTTGAAGACGGACCCGGCGGTCAAGTTCATGGTCATCGCCCTGGTCTTCTATGCCGCATCGACATTCGAAGGCTCGATGATGGCGATCAAGTCGGTCAATTCCTTGTCGCATTACACCGACTGGACCGTCGCCCACGTGCACTCGGGTTCGATCGGCTGGGTTGCGATGATCACCATCGGTTCCTTGTACGCGATGGCGCCGCGCGCGCTGGGCCAGCCGGCGATGTACTCGCATCGCGGCATGGAAGTGCATTTCTGGCTGCACATGATCGGCTTGTTGCTCTACGTCATTTCAATGTGGCTGGCCGGTGTCACCGAAGGCATGATGTGGCGTGCGACCGGCGCGGACGGCTCGCTCACCTACAGCTTCCTCGACAGCCTCATCGCCATCAAGCCGCTCTACGCCGTGCGTGCCTTGGGCGGTGTGCTGGTGGTCTCCGGCATGGTGGTGATGGCGTGGAACCTCTGGCACACGGCAGCCGATGCGCGCGCGCACCTGATCAAGCCGATCCCGGTGCCGATCCCGGAGCCGGTCATGCACCAGACCCCGGCACCGCTGCCCGCATATCCCTGAGGAGACCGACATGGCAAGTGGTTACAAATACATCGAGGCGATCGAAAAGCGCGCCGGCCTGCTCGGGATCTGCATCGCGGTCATGGTTTCGATTGGTGGTCTCGCCGAGATCACGCCGTTGTTCATGAAGGCGCATTCGCAGGAAGCGCCCGCCGGGGTCAAGCCCTACGACGCGCTGCGCCTGGCCGGCAGGGACATCTACGTGCGCGAAGGCTGCTATCTGTGCCATTCGCAGATGATCCGTGCGCAACGCTTCGAGGTACAGCGTTACGGTGAGCATTCGGTGGCCAGCGAATCCGTCTACGACCGCCCGCATCAGTGGGGCTCCAAGCGCACCGGCCCGGACCTCGCCCGCATTGGCGGCAAGTATTCCGACGAATGGCAGCGCATGCACCTGCTTGCGCCACGCACGCTCGTGCCGGAATCGAACATGCCGAACTATCCCTGGCTGGAGAATGCCGGGATCGATGGTGGCGACATCCAGGCACGCATGCGCGTCCTGCGCCGGCTGGGTGATCCGTACACGGATGCCGATATCGCCGATGCGGCCACTGCCGTGCAGGGCAAGACCGAGCTCGATGCCATCGTCGCTTACCTGCAGGGCCTCGGCACGCTGAATGTCGATACCTCCGCGCCGCCAGCAGCGGGTACCCCGGCTGCCTCGGGGCAGCCATGAACCCGCTCTGGGGGCAATTGGCCGGAATCATCACGGTATTCCTGCTGGTGGTTTTCATCGGCATCTGGATCTGGGCTTGGCGGCCACGGCACAGGAAGCCGTTTGACAAGATGGCGCAGATCCCGATGCAGGACAGGGATGCGCCAGAGAAAAATGCAGAAAGCGAGGACACCAAGCAATGAGCACCTTCTGGTCGAGCTGGATCATGTTCCTGGTGGTGTTCAACATGGGCGTGACCTTTTTCCTGTTCCTCTGGGGGCAGCGGGTGAAGATTCCGCTGCAGCCCGACGGAACCACCGGCCACGTCTGGGCGCACGGCACCATCCGCGAAAGCGTGCGCAAGCTGCCGACATGGTGGGTCTGGTTCTCCGCGTCGATGTTCGCCGCCGGCATCGGCTATCTGATCCTTTATCCAGGGTTCGGTGCAAACAAGGGCGTGCTCGGCTGGACATCGCAAGGGGAGCTGGCCCGCGACGTGGCCAGCAACAACGCCAAGCTGGAACCGATGATGGAGCGCCTGCGCACGCGCTCGGTCGAGGCGCTTTCCGCCGACGAGGAAGTCATCGACTTTGGTCGCCGCCTGTTCCTCGACAACTGCGCGGCATGCCACGGTCGCCAGGCGCATGGCAACCAGTTGCTCGGCGCGCCGAGCCTGGCCGCCGGCGGCTGGATGTACGGCGGTGACGGCGGGCAGCTGCTGGCCAGCATCAAGGATGGTCGCCGCGGCATGATGCCGCCGTTCGCCGAAACCTTCGACAAGGAAGGAATCAGCAACCTGGCCAACTACGTGCTGAGCCTTTCCGGAGCCAGGCACGATGCCAGGATGGCGGCTGCCGGCCAGCCGCAATTTGCCGTCTGCAGCGCCTGCCATGGCATGGACGGCAAGGGCAATCCGGCTCTCGGCGCACCCAACCTCACCGACGACATCTGGGTGCACGGCGGTGACCTGGCGACGATCGAGACGACGATCAGCCACGGCCGCACCGGCACCATGCCGAGTTGGGGCCCGCGCCTGGGTGCCGAGCGCGCGCAAGCGGTTGCGGCCTGGGTTTTCGCCAATGCGCAGGGCGAAGAACTGGCAAGAAAGAGAAATGCAAAAAAATGATCAACGCTGGTATCGGCAGCCGGTCGCCTGGTTGGGCGTCGCGATCCTTGCTGGCTCGCTGGCCGCGTGCATCCACCTGATCGTGTTTGCCCTGGCGCATGAGGATCCGCCGCTGCCGAGTGTCGACCAGGGCGCCAGTTTCAGGATTCCGGCAACCCGCCAGCCGGCGCCAGCGCCCGCATCGCAACCAGCGGCGACACCGTGAAGCCGATTGACCTCCGTTGCTGGCACTGCGGCGAGAAATTGCCGGCCAGCGGCGTCGTGCATGCCGAGGTCGCCGGCAGCCGGCGCGCCTTGTGTTGCGAGGGTTGCCATGCGGCAGCGGCGTGGATCGAGCAGCTCGGACTCGGCGACTACTACCGCCTGCGCACGCACCCGGCACAGAGGCCGGAGCCACGCCGCGATGGCGCGGATGCCGAACAGGCATGGCAGCGCGAGGAAGTCGCGCGCCATGTCGTGCGTGATCTCGGCGGCCATCGTCGCGAAATGGTGCTGCTGGTCGAGGGTGTGCGTTGTGCCGGTTGCGTATGGCTGATCGAACGCGCGCTCGGTGCTCTGCCGGGCGTGCACAAGGTCCAGGTCAATGCCGCCGCCCGGCGTGCCCGCGTGGTCTGGGACGAGCGCATGAGCAGGCTCACGCAGATCCTGCAGACCTTGTCGCGGGCGGGCTACCAGGCCTTGCCACTTGATGCGCAGGCGCTGGATGACGTGCGCCGACGTGAATCACGCGCCGCGCTGAAGCGTTTGCTGGTTGCCGGCTTCGGTGCGATGCAGGCGATGATGTATGCGGCAGTGCTGTATTTCGGCGCGATGGAACTCGAAGACACCTCCACGCGCGACCTGTTCCGCTGGCTTGGTTTCCTCGTCGCCACGCCGGTCGTGCTGTATTCGGCGCAACCGTTCTTTGCCGGTGCGCTGCGCTCGCTCAAGGCACGCCAGCTTGGCATGGACGTTCCGGTCGCGATTGCGGTCGCGGCGATCTATGTCGCCAGTCTGGTCGAGGCACTGCGCGGCAGCGGCCATGTGTATTTCGAGTCGGTATCCATGTTCGTGTTTTTCCTGCTCGCCGGGCGCTATCTCGAAATGCGCGCGCGCCATCGTGCCGGAGACCTCACCGATGCGCTGGCGCGCCTGACGCCGCCGCTTGCCGAGCGCCAGTGTGCCGATGGCAGCTTCGAGCGGGTTGGCGTGCATGAGCTTGAACGCGATGACCACGTGCAGGTTCGCGAAGGTGGCGTGGTGCCGGTTGATGGCATCCTCCTAAGTGTCCGCTGTCGCGTCGATGAGGCCTTGTTGACCGGCGAATCGGCTGCGCTGGAAAAGCGCCGCGGCGACACCCTGGTCGCGGGCAGCGTCCTTGTCGACGGGCCGGCGTCGCTGCGCGTCGAACGCACCGGCAACGAGACCACGCTGGCCGGCATTGCCGCCCTCGTCGAACGTGCCCAGGCCGAGCGACCAAAGTTGGCGCGCGCCGGTGATCGCGCGGCATCGCGTTTCGTCGCCCGCGTGCTGGGTCTGACCGCGTTGACCCTGCTGGTCTGGCTCATCGTCGATCCCTCGCGTGCGTTTGCCGCCGCATTGGCGGTGCTGGTGGTGTCGTGCCCGTGCGCGTTTGCCCTGGCCGTGCCTGCCGCGATCACGCGCAGTCTTGCCGTGCTCGCGCGCCGTGGCGTGCTCGTCGTGCGACCCGATGCCATCGAGGTGCTGGCTGAAGCCACGCATGTGGTGTTCGACAAGACCGGCACGCTGACCGAGCCGGAGCTGGCCCTGGCCGATATCGAGATCCTCAACGGCCAGCCACGTGCCGAGGTGCTGGCCCTGGCCGCCATGCTGGCAGGGCAGAGCCGCCATCCGGCCGCGCAGGCCATTGCCGCCGGTTGCGTGGATTCGGCCGCGGCCTCGCCGAGGCATGTGGAGATCAGCGCAGAGGCCGGGCTCGGCATCAGCGCATGCATCGACGGACGCCGACTGCGCTTGGGTCGACCCGATTTTGCCTGCGCCGGACTGATCGCCGACGCAGCATTCGACGATGCCGTCCTGCTTGCCGATGAGCACGCCGCGATTGCCGCTTTTCGCCTCAGCGAACGCTTGCGCCCCGGCGCGCTGGCGGCGGTCGCGACACTCAAGGAGCAAGGTCTTGCGGTGTCGATGTGCAGCGGCGATGCGCCGGCCAAGGTTGCCGCCATCGCCGGTCGCCTCGGTATCGAACAATGGCGCGCGCGCCAGCTCCCCGCCGACAAGCTGGCATGGCTGGCCGAGTTGCGTGCGCACGGTGCGCGCGTGATCGCGGTTGGCGATGGCATCAACGATGCGCCGGTGCTGGCCGGTGCCGATGTCTCGATCGCCCTCGTCGGTGGTGCCGAACTTGCCCAGGCCAGCAGCGACATCGTGCTCGCCGGTGAGCGCCTCGACGTGCTCGCCCCGGCGCGCACGTTGGCGCGCCAGGCATTGGCCATCCTGCAGCAGAATTATCGCTGGGCGCTGATCTACAACCTCAGTGCCATCCCGATTGCGGCGCTCGGCTTCGTGCCGCCCTGGCTGGCTGCGCTCGGCATGTCGATGAGTTCGCTGGGCGTCATCCTCAACGCGCTGCGCATCGGTCGCGAGCCTGCGTCGGCGGCCCCGGCTGCAGGCGCCCGACATCCGCTGCCACGCGTGGACAACGCATGAACATCCTGCTGGTCATGGTGCCGTTGTCGATCATCTTGCTGATCGGCGCCGGTTTCGCCTTCTTCTGGGCGGTCGAGCACGACCAGTTCGACGACATGGACACGCCCGGGTTGCTGCCACTGATCGACGTGCCGTTTGACGAGGAAGGTTCGAGTCACGCCACCGCTGAGGCACACGCGCCAGTTTCGCCGCTGACTCCGGAAGGCAACGTCGGCTGATCACGATCTGTCTGCCTGACGGCGCTCGCTGAGCGAAGCGTCTATCGGCATGCCGGCGCAAGCGTGCATTCCATTCTTGCGTTCATTGTGGATTGCGGCGATGCGACTGAGCGTCGGCATCCTGTTGCGCGTCATCCTGAACGACCGCTACGGCGCGGCAGAATCCTTTCCGCGAATAACCTATCATCAACCCGCGATGGCATGGCTTGGAACTGTTCGGTGTTGATTTCATGATCGACAATTTCGACAGTCTGAAGCGCAAGCTCGACGAACACGTTTCACATCGATCGCTGCATGGATCGAACCAGACGAACCCGATGGAAGGTGCCGACGCATGAGTTCCGAACGCAGATTGTCGCGGTCGCGCAGTGACCGCATGCTCGCTGGCGTCATGGGCGGCATTGCCCGCCGTTTCGGCTGGAATCCGACGCTGACCCGCGTGCTGTACGTGATCCTTTCGATCGCATCCGCAGCATTCCCGGGCCTTCTCGTCTACCTGATCCTGTGGCTGCTGATCCCCGAGGAATAGAGCTGGAACAGCGGCGGTCGCGACTGCGCCGTCTCACGCGAGTCGTCGATGCGCCAATTCGAAGCAATTGCCGAGCATCTCCACGCCTTGCATCAGGCCGCCCGAGCCGATGGCTTGCGCATCAAGCGCGTCATTTTCGAGAGCACTTATATCCCGAAGCTCTACGCGACCCGTCGTGGCGCGTTTATCAGGGCATCGATTCCCTTCATGCAAACGCGACCGTGGATTCGCCACGACGAGCACTATCACGTGGATTTCGATATGCCATGCAAGCGCCATTGAATGGGGAATGGCCGACAGGCGTGTCGGTCAGGTACTCCGGAAATGAAAAGCCCGGCTTGCGCCGGGCCCTTGATTTGGTGGAGCGGAGGGGGATCGAACCCCTGACCTCCACGATGCGAACGTGGCGCTCTCCCAGCTGAGCTACCGCCCCATGAATCCATGCATCCGGCCGGTTGATGCGGGTTGGGTCGCACCGGAAGCAGGCGCGGATCATATCGGATGCGTGTCGATTGCGCCAAGTGTCGAGTCTGCCGGGAGCAGCCCCGGCCGTTGCGATGACGATGCTGCCGTTGGAACCGCGCTGTCCTGGACGGCCGGCAGGGGCTTACAGTTCGGAAAGTCGGTTCATCAGTGCATCGTGCAGCAGCGGTTTGCGCCAGCCTTCGAGCGCGGCTGGCCATTGCCGTGACAGGTACAGGCTTTCGAGGTGGCGGCGCGAACAGAGCAGGCCTTCAGGCAGATCGAGTTCGCCGGCGCGGGTGGTGACGATTTCCTTCAGCGCGCGGATCACGCGGCGTTCCTCGCCATCGGCGGCTGCGGGAATGCTCTCGAAATCGAGTTCTTCGGCACTCAAGGGGCTGCGCAACACCTCCAGCAGCTCGGCGCGTTCGGTGCCGCGCAGTGCGCGCAGTCCGCGTCCGCGTTCGGCCAGTTCGTTGGCATTGGCGGGCGGGTTCGCGGCGAGGTCGAGGATGCGCGGATCATCGAGGATCCACGGTCGCGGCTTGTCGATGCGGCGCGCGGTGGCGTCACGCCAGATCAGCACTCGACGCAGCCGGGCTTGCTGCTCGCGAGTCCATTCGGCGGCACCACGATAGGCGGTCTGCGGTTGCAGGTCGGGCTCGCGATGGCGCGCGCGCGCGAGCATGCGTGCGCAATCCTCGGCGTGCCAATCGGCAAAGCCGCGACTGGAGAGGCGGGCGGACAAATCGGCATGCAGGACGGGCAGATGAATGACATCCTGGGCGGCGTACTCCAGTTGCGAAGGCGTCAACGGACGCTGCAGCCAGTCCGAGCGGGTTTCACCTTTCGGCAGGTCGACACCGCATACGATCAGCACCAGTTTCTGGTAGCCGAGGCCCGCACCAAGGCCGCAAAAGGCCGCTGCGATCTGGGTATCGAACAGCGTGCCGAGGCTGTTTGGCAGCAGGCTGCTCAGCGCATCGAGATCCTCGCTGGCGCTGTGCATGATCGAGATGGTGTTTGGATCGCCGAGGCGCCTGGCGAGCACGCTCATGTCGATGTCCGCAATCGGGTCGATGAGGGCGATTCGCGAGTCGATCTCGATCTGGATCAGGGCCAGCTTCGGCGCAAAGCTGTCGGTGCGCATGAACTCGGTATCCAGGCCGACAAGCCGACCGGGGAGGTGGTCGAAATCATGGAGTCTTTCGGTACGGTCGATCCAGGCTGCCAATTGCGCCTTCCTCTGCAGATACGGGAGTTGAACAAGGAGGCGCAATCGCGGTTGCGGATGCCTCCCGCGATAGCCTAAGGTGCTGACACGCTGCTGTCAGCCTTTCATTTCGCACCCATGCCCGGCACCGAGAACGTCAACAAGCAACGCAACTGGGGTGGCGCGCTTGGCATCCTCGTATTGGCGTTTGCGCTGGTGTACCGGTTTTTCCCGGGCATCCTGCATGTCGAGCCGCAATCCCAGGTGCAAACGACGACGACATCGCCGCAGATGGGCAAGCCTTGGGTCATCGACCGCAGCCAGCCACTGGCGGAGGCGGGTGATCGCACGCGACCGATCGTCGGAACCACGCTGGCCGAGGCCATCGCGATGGGGCCTCCGGCGCCGGTGAGCAAGGAAATCGCCGCCCTGCTCAAGGCAGCTCGCGCCCAGGAGGAGGCCGGCAAGCTGTTCGAGCCGCCCGGCAACAATGCCGTGGGCCTCTATCGCCAGGTACTCGCCGGGGACCCCAACAATCCCGCCGCACACAACGCGCTGCAGCGCATCGGGGGTGCCGTGCGCGACTGGTCGCTGGCGGCGCTGGAGCGCGGCGACGAGGCGGAAGCGCAGCGCTATGCCGCCCAGTTCGCCGATCTTCCGCACTCGGAAGCCGAGCTGGAAAACCTGCGTGCGCGATTGCAGCGGCTGGGCCAGGTCATGCCGATGCTGACGGCGGCGGCGGAGCTGCTCAAGCAGAATCGCCTGGTCGGCGAGGGCGACAACAATGCGCTGGCGGTCTATCGCAAGGTGTTGAAGATCGATCCCGGCAACCGTATTGCCGACGAAGGACTCGGCCGCATCGAGCGCGGCTACCTCGAGCGGGCGCTGGGCGCGGCAGCGCAGGATGATTTTGCCAGCGTCGACAAGATTCTCGCCGAGGCCTCGTCGATCCGCCCGGGATCGCAGGCACTGCTGGATACGCGCTCCCAGATCGAGGGCCTGCGCCGCCAGCGTGGCGAGACGGTGCTTGCACAGGCGCGATCCGCTCTGGATGCCGGAAATGCCGATTTGGCCGAAAGGCTCGGCAAGGATGCGCAGGCGATCAGCACGGATCTGGTCGGACTCGACGATTTCAACGAGCGCCTGCGCAATGCCCGCCTCTACGCGAGCTTCTCGCCCGGCCAGGTTTTCAGCGATCGTTTTCTTGATACCAGTGGCTCGGCTCCAGCGGTGGTGGTGATACCGGCCGGACAGTTCAAGATGGGTTCGCCGGCCAGCGAGGAGGGCCATCGCGACGAGGAGGATCCGCAGCGCACGGTGGTCATTCCCGCTGGATTCGCCATGGGCCAGAGTGAAATCACCGTCGGCCAGTTTCGCGAGTTCGTCAAGGCGGTTGGTTACCAGACCGATGCCGAGCGCCTGGGCACCGGCAGTGTCTATGACGAAAGCAGCGGCCGCATGATCGATCGGCGCGGAATCGACTGGCAGCGCGATTACAAGGGTGATCGCGCGGCCGAGAAGCTGCCGGTGCTGAATGTTTCGTGGAACGATGCCCATGAGTATGTCGCCTGGCTTTCGCAGCGCACCGGCAAGCGTTATCGGCTGCCCAGCGAAGCCGAATTCGAGTACGCGCTGCGCGCCAATTCGACCAGCCGCTACTGGTGGGGTGACGGCAATCCGCCGAATGTGCTGGCCAACCTGACCGGCGACGGCGATCGCTCACCGAGCAAGCGCAGTTGGGGCCACTCCTTCACGCGCTACCACGATGGCTACTGGGGGCCGGCACCGGTCAGGACTTTTGCGGCCAACCCGTTCGGCCTTTTCGACATTGACGGCAATCTTTCGGAATGGGTGGATGATTGCTGGCACGACAACTATGTGCGCGCTCCGCGCAGCAGCGCGGCCTGGATCAACCCCGGCTGCGAGCTGCGCGTGGTTCGCGGTGGCTCCTGGGGCAGTTCGCCCTTGCAGATCCGCTCGGCCTATCGACTCGGTGTCGCCGCCGGCACGCGCAGCGCACGGGTCGGTTTTCGCATCGTGCGGGAGTTGTGAAACGCGCTGTCTCGGTGTCCGCAGCCACTTGCCTGGCATGCCGGGTGTTGGAAAACAATTGTTGACCGGTCAGGCAGCGTTATGGCCGACCGGCTAAGCTGCGCGGGAAATCGAGGGCAGGCACATGGGAATCTTCGGAAATCGATCGTCGCAACTGGGCCAGCAAGGCAACCGGCGCGGCCTGAAACTCTGGCCGATCATTCTGTTTGGCCTGTATTTTGGCTACTACTATTTCAGTCACAGCAATTCGGCGTCGTTCACCGGACGCAAGCAGTTGCTGGACACATCGGCGCAGGAAGAAGCTGCGCTCGGCTTGCAGTCGTATCAGGAAATCCTGCAGCAATCCCAGGTGATCCGCTCCGGCAAATTGCCCGAGGAAGTGCAAGGCATCGCCCAGCGCCTCGTTGAAGCGGCACCGAAGGTCGAAAAATACCTTGCCGATGCCACCGGAACCCCGGCGAATACCGATTGGAGCGCCTACCAGTGGCAGGTCAGCGTGATCCAGTCCGACCAGGTCAACGCGTTTTGCCTGCCCGGAGGCAAGATCGCCGTTTATACCGGCATCCTCCCGGTGGCAAAAAATGACGACGGCCTCGCCGTGGTCATGGGCCACGAGATTGCCCATGCCTTGCTGCGCCACGGTGGCGAACGCATGGCCCAGCAGAAGCTCGTGCAGATTGGTTCGATCGCGGCGAGCATGTCGACCGGCGACATGGACCCCCAGCAGCGCCAGATGGTGATGGCGGCAATTGGCGCAGGTGCCCAATACGGAGTGATCCTGCCCTTCTCGCGCAGCCACGAATCCGAAGCCGACAAGGTCGGCCTGTTGCTCGCCGCCGCCGCCTGTTACGACCCGCGGGAGGCACCGAAGCTCTGGGAACGGATGGCCGCGCTCGGCAACCAGAAACCGCCCGAGTTCATGTCGACGCATCCCGCCGAAGGCACCCGCATCAACCAGTTGAACGAGTGGATGCCGGAAGCGATGCAGGTCAGGCAACAATTCTGCGGCACCACCCCGGTCGCGCCGTAAAGGGAAGCCCTTGTCAGTCCGCAAGCGTGCCCGTATCATTCGCGGCCCACTTCCGGAGAGGTGGCAGAGTGGTCGAATGTACCTGACTCGAAATCAGGCGTACGTTTATAGCGTACCGTGGGTTCGAATCCCACCCTCTCCGCCAGA
>Ga0073902_10000784_pt1 | contig 17822 bp, 14 predicted proteins | sample KloWWTmeKNB19Kit_FD_66667 | JGI IMG/M metagenome (GOLD analysis project Ga0073902, IMG submission 66667) | Active sludge microbial communities from Klosterneuburg, Austria, studying microevolution and ecology of nitrifiers - Klosterneuburg... | ecosystem: Engineered > WWTP > Aerobic digester >...
GATAAATTTGATCACCTGGTAAGTATGAGCACTAATGATTTTACCATGAATAATATGGTTAAAGACCTTGCCGCAAAAGATAGTTTCTTTACGGATTATGTTGACAAGCCTTTCCGGGGCAATATGAATACTACATTAATTCGTTCAAATAAAGGGAAGACAGTTATGGTGCAACATGACGTTTCAACTATCCGGCCTTATTCAAGAATTCATTTACTAAGTGGAACAAAAGGTGCCGCACAAAAATGGCCGGGGCCGCAGCGTATCGCTTTCGGGCATAGCTGGGAAAAACCGGAAGCATTGAAACAATTGGAAGAAACATATGCCCCTCCGATTGTAAAACATATCGGCAATATTGCCAAAGAAGTAGGTGGACATGGCGGTATGGATTTCATCATGGACTGGCGGTTGATTGATTGTCTTCGTAATGGCCTTCCCCTCGACCAGGATGTGTATGATGCTGCTGCCTGGAGTTGCCTTATGCCGTTAAGTGAACGATCGGTGGCAAAAAAATCAAGAACAGTTGATATTCCCGATTTTACCCGTGGAGCCTGGCAAACAAATAAGCCAGTTGACCTGACGTTAAATGGCGGAGCCACTACAAAAGTGAGGGAAATCAAACCAGAATTAAAAATGAAGTAATTGTTTAACCTGATTAAAATCGGGCGACAAACGTTAAAACAAAAAGTTTTCAATTCAGGGAATGGTGTAATTTTACAGCCTCAACAAATTTCATTTGCGTTGATTGTCAATGCTTTGAATTGGTGAAACCAAAATCATTAGCACTTTTTCTGAACTTATTAATTCTGAAATGAAGGCCCTGACAGTAATTACAGACCCTGTATATGTAGAACCACAGAAATTCACCCGGTACGAAAAATTCTGGCTGAATTATATCAATGACAAAAGGGATCTCCCTTTTATTCATCTGCTTACTGCTATACATATATTAGTAATACCAATTGCCATACTTCTATACACACCATTTTTAAAGGGTTGGTATTGGTGGCTGGCATACATCCCTTATTTCTATGTATCACAAATGTATTTTAAGGGAAGATTTGGGTTGATGCTGCACTGTATCAGTCATCGTAAATTGTTTAAAAAAACACATACCTGGCTATATCATTATGTCATCTGGTTTGTGTGCCCCTTCTTCGGTCATACTCCTGAAACCTATTTTGCCCATCACATGGGTATGCACCACGTAGAAAATAATATGCTGGAAGATGCCAGCAGTACGCTGCCTTATCAGCGGGACAGTCTCCGTGGATTTCTTGCTTATGTGGGCCGTTTCCTCATACTGGGCTTCCGGGATACTTTTATGTATTTCTTTACCCGTAAAAGAAAGAAATTTTATATGCGGCTTAGCGCCGGGGAAATATCTTTTTACCTTTTCTGTGTGGGAATGTCATTTGTAAATTTCCATGCCACACTGTTTATTTTCATTATTCCTTTTGTATTTGCAAGGGTTGTTATGATGCTGGGCAACTGGGCACAACATGCTTTTGTGAATCTTAGTGACCTCGAAGACAATACTATTAATTGTATCAATACAAAGTATAATCAAATGTGCTGGAACGATGGTTATCATTCTATACACCATGTAAGACCAGCTATGCACTATACAGATATTCCAGGTGAATTTTTAAAAACAAAGGATAAACTGGCTGAGCACAAAGTGCTGGTTTTTGATGGCATTCATTACCTGCACATTTTTGTATGGCTAATGACCAAACGGTACGATAAGCTGGCAAAAAACCTGGTTAACCTCAATAATATGTTTTCCAGCGAAGAAGAAGCAATCGCTTTAATGAAAGAGAGGACTAAAAAATATAAACTTTCTGCTTAAAAAAAGGGCTTCGATTGAAGCCCTTTTTAATTTTACTCTTTTACTTCTTTTTTCACTCCAATCACAGGCAATGTCTTTTCATGAATCAACTTGTTCAACTTTGCCACATCTTCACTCATTATTCTCTTCAGCTTGTTTAATTGTTCATCGATCTGCACTACCAATTCTGCATAAGCATCTTTAGATTGGCGGCTAAGGCCTGACTGACCTGCAGCAGCGGCATTGTAAATGCTCGATAGTTTATCATCAAGCTTTATCGGGAAATTCAGCACATCCTGTCCGCTTTTGGCTTTCGTTTGGTGCAATGCTTCTTCTATTTCCTTTATTTGTTTATTGACAGTATCAATCTGCTCTTTTACTTCTTTAGGTAAATCTTCCTTCCCGACCCTTTCACTGAAATCATTCATCTGTTGCCTTACTTCACGGATATTCTTAATGGCTTTCATTATTTCTGACGACTTATCACGGATAGTAATAAGGTGGTTGAATTGTTCTTCGTATTCTGCCTGTGATGTTTTATAATTCGGGTCTGGCAGTATGATAAAAGGAATTTCCATTGAATCTTTGCCCGATTTGAATTTTGCGGAATAATTTCCGGGGGCTGCTTTAGGGCCTCCAACAAAGCCATTCCACAATATTAAACCATCCACTTTTTCAGCCACCGGGTAATTCATATCCCATTCAAACTGGTTCATACCTTTTCCTATTTCTATTTTATTGTCTTTTGAGGAAGTAGAAAAAGTTTTAATTATTTTTTTGTTCTTATCCATTAGCTCGATGGAAAGTTTACTGGAGTCAGTTATTTCCTTCAGGTAATAATTAAATACAACTCCATTGGGCGGATTCATCCCAGCATTAGCTATTGGAGTACCACCTGCAGATCCACCACCACGGCGGCCACCACCCGGCATCCGGTAGGCTGGGTTTGCATCAAACACATGCAGACTTTTATTTATAATGGAACTGCTCTTTTGTTGTACTGTTGTAAGATCGTCCAGTATATAAATACTACGGCCCTGTGTACCCACAATAAGATCATTGTTTTTAATAGTAAGGTCTGTAATCGGAACTACCGGCAGGTTCAGTTGAAATGATTTCCAGCTGTTGCCATCATCATAAGAAATATACATTCCGTATTCAGTGCCGGCATATAGTAAGCCAGCCCGTTTTCTATCAGCTCTTATTGCCCTAGCAAAGTGCAGGCGGTTAATGCCGTTCACAATCAGCTTCCATGTTTTACCATAATCTTCTGTCTTATAGATGTAAGGTGTAAAATCATCACTCTTATATCTTGTTCCAACAAAATATGCTGCCCCTTTTTTAAAAGGATCAACCTCAACACAATTCCACATCATAGCTTTAGGGCAATCTTTTGGCGTTACATTCTCCCAGTTTTTTCCGCCGTCTTTACTCACATGTATCAGACCATCATCACTGCCTGTCCAAAGCAGATCTTTTTCAAGCCAGCTTTCCGTTGCAGTAAATATGGTACAGTAATATTCCACACTCGTATTGTCCTGTGTTATCGGTCCGCCGCTTGAAGCCTGTTTCTTTTTATCATTGGTTGTCAGATCCGGAGAAATCATCTGCCAGGTTTTTCCTTCGTTTTCGGTAACAAAAAGATGATTGCCCGCTGCATATAATTTTTTGGAATTATTCGGAGAAAAAAAGATCGGGTAGTTCCATTGAAAACGATACTTGGCTGCTTCTGCGCCGGCACCCATATTATCTACCGGCCATACATTAATTGCACGGCTTTCCCCGGTACGATGATCAAGCCGTTGCAACATACCCATATAATTTCCGCCATAAGTAATATCCGGATTTTCCGGATCTGCTACTACATAACCACTTTCAGCGCCGGCTGTAACTTCCATATCCGAAGCAGCAATGGAAGAACCGTAGGTGCGGCTTTTGATCCTGAATGCGCTGTTATCCTGTTGCCCACTCAAAATGCGATATGGAAATGCATTATCTGTACTAACCCGGTAAACCTGTGCAGTAGGTTGGTTTAAATAAGTGCTCCAGTTATTCCCCCCATCAAAACTTACCTGTGCGCCCCCATCATCTGCAACAATCATACGGTTGCCATCTTCCGGGTCGATCCACAGATCATGATGGTCGCCATGTGGTGTGTTGATCGATTGAAATGTTTTACCACCGTCATTACTCCGCATAAAATTTACATTAGGGCAATATACCCGGTTCTCATTTTTTGGGTCAACATAAACTTTGGTATAGTACCAGGCTCTTTGCCGGATATTGTTATCACTGCTTTGTAAGGTCCATGTTTCAGCACCGTCGCTGCTCGCATATAAGCCACCATCCTTATTTTCCAGCAAGCAATAAATCTTATCGGTATTAGACGGGGCTACCGCCACACCTACAATTCCCCACACTCCTTTAGGTAATCCCTTTTTTGTAGAAATATTCATCCATGTTTCTCCGCCATCAATACTTTTCCATAAACCACTTCCTTCGCCGCCACTTTCCATGGAATGAGGAGTACGTATCAACCGCCAGGTTCCGGCATACAATACATTGGGATTGCCGGGTTCCATCACCAAATCACTACAACCCGTTTGGTTATTGACAAACAATGTTCTTTTCCATGTTTTACCTCCATCCATTGTTTTATATACTCCTCTTTCTTCATTGGGGCCAAATAAATGACCCATGACTGCCACCCATACAACATCAGGATTTCTGGGATGAATTACAATGCGGATTATATGCCGGCCATCTTTCAGTCCAATATTTTTCCAGCTTTTCCCAGCATCTTCGCTACGCCATATTCCACCAAGACCTTCACTTACGTTTCCCCGCATAGTGTTTTCGCCTTCTCCGACATACACTACCATTTCATCCGAAGGCGCCACAGCTACTGCACCAATAGAGCTGCCATAATATTTGTCAGAAATGTTTTTCCAGTTGCTGGCACCATCAGTTGTTTTCCAGACGCCACCACCTGTGCCACCGAAGTAAAAAGTATTCTTGTTTTTATAACTTCCGGCCACCGCCCCGCTTCTTCCGCCCCGCCAGGGACCAATAAGCCTGTATTTGGTTTTTGACAATAAAACAGAATCAGCATTTTCTGTTTGAATAATAGGTGTGACCTTATTTTTTTGTGCGTTGAGAACGCCAATGAAGAAAAAAACAAGTGGTAATAACAATAATTTTCTCATGTCGTTAGAATTGAATGGAAATTTACGGAATGTGACGAATACAAGTGAATTAAACTTTATAGGCTGGTATGCAAATAAAAAAGGCCTGCTTATAAAACAGGCCTTAAAAAGAATAAGCTGTTTATTATATTTTAAAGAGATTTACATCCACCGGCTTATTTATTTCAATAGAAGAAAATTCAATAGTGCCATTAGCGGTAGTTTGCGAAAAAGGATAAGTATATCCATCTTCCATCTTTTTAAAATTAGAAAAAATGGTTTCTATAATTTGACCTGAAGCGGCTGAAACAGCAACTGATTTTACCCGATAATATGTTTTGCTATCAATAAACAAAGTAGTTATTCTTCCGGCAGCGGTTTCAACCTTTAATTTATAACAATCCATTCCGTCAAACATTTCTTTTCCGAGTAATTCTACTTTGTTACCTTTTTCTTTGTAGTTATAAAGTTGGCCCTGCAAATCCAATTGTGGCAATCCGGCTTTTAATTTTTCCTCTGTCATCTCTTGCACACTTGTCTGCCCCTGGAAGGGTAAGTACTCCCACCCTTTCGTCGGGGTATAAATCTGGAAGCCTTCGCCAATTCCGGGAACTACAATATCGGAACGGTAACCTATTCCGTGTGATGCAGTAATAGTTACTTCCACTTCAGTTCCCTGCACGGTAAGGGAGCCGACCATCTTTACAGTTTTGATGGCGGAGATTTTTTCTGTGCCGCCAGAGGCAGCAATGTAGTTGGCAATTATTTCGTCTGCTGATTGTGCTTTTGAAAAGGCAGTAAGAATAACTAACAGCAATGAGAATAAGATTCTTTTCATATCACTAATTTTTGTTTTATTGGTGTAATGAATTTCTACTAAAGCTAAAACCCTTTCTTTGGCCCACCCGGAATCAATCCTTCTTTTTTAAGTCCGTCAATCACAGCCTGGTCATATTTTTTTAATATTTGCTGGCTTTCCTTCTCCTTTTTCTTTACTTCCTGTTGTAATACAGTTACTCGCTGCACCTGCAGGTTAGAAGGGGCTGCCTCCTGCCCCGTTACCCCGGAATATACTTCTGTTATCTCTTCCCGTAACTTTTTCTCATCAGCAAAAACAGATTTTTGTTTGGTAGCCAGTAATTCTGACCTCAATTTTTCCAATTCGTCATTGTATGCAATCATCATTTTTTTAAGAGAAGAGTCTGTCACTTTAGAAAGGTTATCCTTTATCAGCTTCTGCCGTGCATTTATAGTATCTACAACTCCAGCCAGTTGTTCATGCATTTTGTAAATATCCATAGCAGTTTTATACTGCAGCTTACGGTCTTGCAGGGTAAAGTTTTTATCCGTAGCATCATGCACTAATTTTATGACAGAGGTATAAACTGAATCACCCACTTTTAGTTTTACGGTATAATCACCCGGCAAAACCATTGGTGCAAGAAAGGCGGAAAAATCTAATTTAGAACCACCACTGGCAATTTTTGGTGGTTTCATACTCAGGTTCCAATCAATCATATTCACTCCTTTTCTTTTACCCCCGGGTATTGATTGCACTAATTTACCTGCCGGGTCATAAATGTCCATTTTTACTTCGCCGCTGCTGACCCTGTCTTTCAGATAATATTTTATAGGAGGTATTGAAGGTGGATTAGGAGCCACCCAACCGCCGGTACTGGGAAAACCACCGCCGCCAAACTGCCCCATGGTTAACGTAATGGGTGTATTGGGAAACAATACAACATTTTTTTCTGCTGTTTCTTTCTTCAGATTTCGAATGGGTGAAATATCATCTACAATTAAAATACCCCGGCCATGAGTGGCAATTATCAAATCATGTGTGCGGGGATGAATTTGAATATCTCTTGCCAATACATACTCCGGTATTTTATTTTTCATCCGAAACCAGTTTTGCCCGCCATCTAACGTAGCAAACAAACCCATTTCTGTTCCAAGAAACAATAAGTCTTTGTTCAACGGGTCTTCTTTTATTTTATGGGCAAAGCCAGTAAACTCTGAACTGCTGAGCAATGTCCATGTTTTGCCCATATCTATTGAACGGGCCACATAAGTTTTATGATCGCCATACATATGATTATCAAAAGTAGCGTACACTATTCTTTTATCAAATTGGGATGGCTCAATACTGCTGATCCATGTTTGTGAAGGAATGCCAGCTTTTGCATAGTTAGCTGCCACATTAATCCATGTTTTACCAGCATCTGATGTGTATTGTAAATTACCATCATCGGTTCCTGCCCAGATTAATTTTTCATCCAATGGTGATTCTGCAACGGTGAAAATAGTGCAATGATTTTCTGCCGAAGTATTATCGGCACTCAGGCCGCCGCTGTTTTCCTGTTCCTGCTTCTTTTTATCGTTGGTAGTAAGATCGGGTGAAAGTCGGGTCCAGTTTCTTCCCTGGTCTGTTGATTTGTACAGGTACTGGCTGCCCATGTATAAATTCTTTTTATTAGCCGCACCAATTACTATAGGTGTATTCCAGTTCCAGCGGAGTTTATCATCACCCGGTGCCTGTTGAGGTTTTATATTAACAGCTTTATTATTCACAAGGTTGATGCGGTTTATATTTCCGCCTTGTGATTCTGCATAAGCCGTATAAATATCATTCGGATCGGGTTGCACCCAAAAACCATCACCACCATTCAACGATTTCCAATTTGCATTGCTTACACCGCCGGACGCAGCTGAGGGGCCAGTCCAGCTTCCGTTGTCCTGCAAACCACCATATATATTATATGGTTTTCTATCATCTACTGCGGCATGATAAAATTGTCCAACAGGAAGACTCTGCACAAAACTCCAGGTGGCACCTTTATCTAAACTAATATAAACGCCACCATCTGTACCGAGGTAAAGCTGATTGGTGTTATTGGGGTTAATCCATAAAGCATGGTGATCGCTGTGTACCCAACCACCTTCATTACTGGCATCAGCAAATGAATAACCTCCATCACTTGAATAAGAAAATGATAAGGCAGGACGATACACTCTTTTTGGATCTTTCGGGTCAATAACAATAGTGGAAAAATAAAAAGGCCGTGACACTACATTGAAAGTGGCACTTTGTTTCTTCCAGTTTTCTCCCCCATCGGCTGAAATGTATAATCCAGTTTCATTTGCTTCTACTATGGCTACTAAATTTTGCGGAGCACTTGGTGCTACTGTAAACGCAATTCTGCCAAATGGTTTGGCAGGTAATCCGTTCTTTATTTCTTTCCATGTTTTTCCTCCGTCTGTACTTTTCCAAAAACCGCTGCCATTCCCCCCGGAGTTAAAAGCATATGGTTTGCGTCGAAACTCCCAGGTAGATGCATACACCGTGTCGGGATGCTGTGGATCTACTGCTACATCGGCACAACCAGCATCTTCACTGATAAATAAAATTTTTTCGAAACTTTTTCCTCCGTCAGTTGATTTATACAATCCTCTTTCTTTACTGCTGCTCCATAACGGACCGGGTACCGCCGCATAAATTGTATTAGTATTGGTTGGATTTATTACCAGCTTAGCAATATGTTCAGTTTTTTCAAGACCGAGTTTGGTCCAGTTCTCGCCAGCATCGGTTGATTTATAAATACCATCGCCGATAGAAACAGAATTCCTCATATTACTTTCGCCAGTGGCAGCATATATAATCTTCGGATTTTTAGGATCAATAGCAATGGCACCAATGCTCTGGCAATATTTATCAAAAATTGGCTTGAACGAAGCCCCTGCATTGGTCGTTTTCCAAATACCACCTCCGGCTGTTCCCACATAAATAGTTTTGCCATCTTGTGCCACTCCTTCTATTGCAGTAATGCGGCCACTCATAGTACCGGGACCCAGCCACCGGGCTTCCATCATACCAAAAGTGCTGCTATTAACTGTTGTCTGACTGTAAGAAACAGTGGCAGATATGATGAACAAGATTGACAGAAAGATTTTCATATATAAAAATTGAACTTGAAAATTAATAACAAACCCCGACTTTTCAATCGGGGTTTGCTTGTTTTACTATTATAAAGTCATATTAATTCAATGGCTTACTTTTTAAAAATTGCTTCATCAACCGCCCCGTTGATGGTGATTTTACTGATGTTAAGTTCCCCAAATGGAAGGGTCATTGACTTAGCAATCACAATTCCTTCTGGCAGTTTTTCATAGTTGCTGTAACTGGTAACCACTTCTGCTTCCTGGCCATTTGCTTTTCTAACGGCAACACTTTTGATAAGATAATTAGTTTTAATTTCAAAATACATGGTTTCGGGACTACCATTTTTCTTATTCACCTTTAGTTTATAACACTCGGTGCCATCTACATCATCTTTACCAAGATATTCTACTGAATGGCCTTTTGCGGCATAATCAATTAAGCTGCCCTGAGCATCCAATTGTTCTTGTGATTCAACAAGGTCTTCTGCGGTCATCGCTTCGGGTGCCTGCTGACCTTGAAATGGCATATAATTCCAACCTTCTGTAGGTGTAACGATCATGTAACCTGTCATACCCATTATTGAAATATCCTGGCGGGAGCCTTTTTTGTGTAATATAGTTTGTACAACCGCAATTTCGGCCCCCTGAGCCTGCAATGTGCCTTCCATTTTTACAGAATTTACTTTTCTCCAGGCATCGGCACCACCAATAGCTTCGATATGTTTATTAATCACCTCATCAGCAGTTTGAGAAAAAACAGAAAAACCTGCTGATAATAAAAGCAAAGAGAAAAGAATACGTTTCATATTGTATGTTTTTGTTTTAAAAATTGAGTTCAAATGTAAAGATTAGCAGTTGCCAAATGAGTATTTTAGTGTGAAATAACAAAATAAGCAGATGAAAGGTTCATTTTTAATAACTGGCCGATTGGTGGATGTTCACTCACAGACGATTTATCCGGCTGAAGTAGTTGTAAAGGACGAAAAAATAAGTTCAATCAGGGAGATTCCTGACTCCGGACTCCTCACCCAAGACTATATTCTCCCGGGCTTTATAGACAGTCATGTACATATTGAAAGTTCGATGCTGGTTCCGTCCGAATTTGCAAGACTGGCTGTAGTGCATGGTACTGTGGCCACCATCAGCGACCCGCATGAAATTGCCAATGTATGCGGCATGGAAGGTGTGGAGTTTATGATTGAAAATGGAAAGACCGTTCCCTTCAAATTTAATTTTGGCGCACCAAGCTGTGTACCCGCTACCATTTTTGAAACGGCAGGAGCAACATTAGATTCAGCCGATGTAGAAAAACTATTGCAAAGAGAGGAGATAAAGTATTTGAGTGAGATGATGAATTTTCCGGGTGTATTGTTTAAGGACGAAGAGGTAATGAAGAAGATAGCAGCAGCACATCGATTAGGCAAACCTGTAGATGGGCATGCCCCTGGGTTAAGAGGAGAAGAAGCCAGGAAGTATATTGAAGGGATTTCATTTCGTTCGGAAACCGAAATCCCCCCGGCGGGGGGATTTAGGGGGGCCACCGATCATGAATGTTTTACTGCTGAAGAAGCACTGGACAAACTACAATACGGTATGAAGATTCTTATCCGGGAAGGAAGTGCAGCTAAAAATTTTGAGGCATTAATTGATTTACTGAATGACTGGCCGGACATGATGATGCTTTGCAGTGATGATAAACATCCGGATAGTTTGGTGCTGGGTCATATCAACCAACTTTGTGCAAGAGCCGTTGCCAAAGGCATTGATATATTTAAAATTTTAAAAGCTGCTTGTGTAAATCCTGTGCTCCATTATAAATTAGATGTTGGCTTGCTGAGAGAAGGTGACCATGCAGATTTTATTATAGTACAAGATTTAGAAAATTTTGAAGTGGTAAAAACATTTATCAATGGTGAGTTAGTAGCGGAGAATGGAGTATCAAATATCAAAACAACAAAATCAGCTATTGTAAATAATTTTTCGTGTAGCAAAAAAGAAGTAGCAGACTTTGAAGTCTCACTTCTTGCTAACCAAACCCAACTACACGTTATTGAAGCATTAGATGGACAGCTTATCACCAACAGCCTTTCAATTGCACCTAAACTGATTGATGATAAAATTGTAAGCGAAGTAGAGAATGATATTTTAAAACTGATAGTGGTGAACCGTTACCGTGAAGCTCCGGTGGCTGCAGCATTTATCAAAAACTTTGGATTAAAAAAAGGAGCCATCGCTTCTTCGGTTGCACATGACAGCCATAATATTGTTGCGGTAGGTGTGGATGATGAAAGCATTTGCAATGCTGTAAATTTTGTGATTGCCAACAAAGGCGGCATCAGTTGCGTATTCGCCACCGAACCAGCAGGTAGCTGGACTCAAATGGCACTCCCCTTACCCGTAGCCGGATTAATGAGCAATGAAGATGGATATATGATAGCTGCACAATACACCGATATTGATAGAATGGTAAAAGAAGAACTCGGCTCTACATTAACTTCTCCTTTTATGACACTTTCTTTTATGGCTTTGCTGGTGATACCACATTTGAAGTTGAGTGATTTAGGATTGTTTGATGGAGATAGGTTTGAGTTTGTGGGGTGATTAAACATAATTATTTATGATAAAATTTGAATTAGTTGGCGAAAAAATTGACATTGAAGATCTACAATATGTACTAAATGAATCAGAATGGAGTATAAAAAAAGAAGATTCGAAATATTATCTGTGTACAAAAACATTAAATGCAACTAGTGAAAAAAAAGAAATTGTCTCAAAAACCAAACATTTTCTGGATTTATTAAATGGTGCAGCATCAATAGTATATAAAGACCATCAAACGGTCGGATTAGGTTCATTAATTATATTAGACGATAATGGTAAACGACATATCACTGTTTTTACAGGCCCTATTATTATAAGAGGAAGAAGTAGAGCAAGAGCAAACTTAACATTGATAAAAGACGGTATTGAAATAAAAGATAGTCAGCCAACAACTGTAGAATCGTGGTTAATAAAAAGTCAGAACAGCAATGCTGTGCAAGATGCTCTTCATTTTTTTAATCAAACGACTTGGTGGAATTTGTATAAAGTCTATGAAGTTATTCTTGATGATGTTGGAAATGAGAAAAGGCTTAGCAAATTCGCAGATTCGCAGAAACTAAAAGTATTCCGAAAAACTGCCAACAGTAGAACATCAGTAGGAGATCATGCAAGGCATGCAAAAAAAGAAATTTTTCCTCCAAAAGAGACAATGGGCTTAGATGAAGCCTATTCCTTAATGAAACAGTTATTTGAAGCTTGGATACGAGATAAATAATTTAATACCCTTCTCCCTAATATTCCCAACTTTCACATTCCCTTAGTAAGCAAACAAAGCTATTCCTGCATCTTATACGTAACTAAAGTAAATATCCCCGCAGCGCAGGCAAAAGTGAAGAGAGAAAGGATACTACCTCTAAAACTTTTGTTATGAAACAGACGCTACACATCTCCGCCGCTTTCGACGAACCCGAATTCGTTCAGAACCTGGTAGAACGTTTGGCCTACCGCCGTTATGAATTTGGCTTTGGCAATGAAAAAATGCCTGCTGGTTTAAAAGCATTAGAAACCTCCTCTACTGAAACATATGTAAGTGGTACCATGGCCATTGATTTTGAGAATGGGGAAGAAAGAATCAATATGCCTTTTATCACTTGCTTCCTGTTTACCTGCATCAAAGGAAAAACTGACCCTTATCAATTAATATGGAGTAGTTCGTTGAATTAATGGCCCGTTTTAAAATCCGGTTGCTTTTTCACCCCACCATTCCTGCCATTCACCGACTTAAAGCTGCACAGCACCCATTCTCTATTGACCAATCACTTTTCTCACTTTAGATTTGTTTAAAATTAGAATGTTATGAGAGAGGATTTTGAAAGCAGGTTTAAAGCCCGTTGGGAAGATAGGAGAAAAAGGTGGGAAGAAAGAAGAGAACACCGCAGTCGTCACGGTCATATTTGGACCGGTGTTTTTATACTGCTGGTTGGTGCGGCAGCATTGGTAAAAGCAACGGTTACCGACCTGCCCGATTGGGTATTTAGCTGGCAAACTTTTTTAATACTCCTGGGATTGTTCATAGGTATTAAACATGGTTTTAAAGGCGGTGCATGGTTTATCCTGATATTGATTGGCGGTGCTTTTTTGTTACGGGATTTTTATCCGGATGTAGCTATCCGCCGTTACATCTGGCCAGTTGTACTGATGATTATTGGTGTACTTTTTATTATAAGGCCCCGGCGCAGTCTGCATGAAAAATGGCAGAACTGCGAAAAAAAAAAGACAACAGCTACCAATTCAGGAATAGATGAAGCACCGATAGTTGATGAAACTTATGAAAGTCAGAAAGATTATAAAGAAGACTTTGTAGACAGCACTTCCATTTTTGGCGGAGCAAAAAAGAATATCATTTCCAAAAACTTTAAAGGCGGTGATTTAGTAAACATCTTTGGAGGAACCGAACTGGACCTTACCCGTGCCGATTTTACAGGCACTGCTGAAATAGAACTTACTACCATTTTCGGCGGCACCAAACTGATCATACCTTCGAACTGGACTGTAAGGTCCGAAGCTGTTACCATTTTCGGCGGCCTGGAAGATAAACGGAACATGCAGACGATGATTGATAATCCGGATAAGGTTTTGTTGCTGAAAGGGACAGTGATTTTCGGCGGAATTGAGATCAAAAGTTTTTAATGAATGACAGGTAATAGCCTGTCATTATCATACATACCAAACACCAACCTTTATGAACTGGTATCTTACAAAAATGGTCTTTCGCATCGTTTGCGGTGATGGGAACCATACAGCCCAATTTGATGAACAACTTCGCCTGATCTCAGCCGGGAGTAAAGAAGAGGCTTTTCACAAAGCACAGGTATTGGGCGGTAAAGAAGAAGAAATGTTCTTTAACCATAACCAGCAATTGGTACAATGGCAGTTTATCAGCATTAGTGAATTGTACCAGCTCAACGACCTGGTGGATGGTGCAGAAATGTATTCAAGAATTGAAGAAAAAGAAAATGCTGACAGCTACCTGCATATTATTTATAAAAAAGCTGAGCAAATACGTTTTGGTAATACACATGAAATACTGAACCTGGCGTAAAATGTCAAACTCACCGCTGTCTATATTGAGATTTCGAATCATTTTCATCATTGCCTGGGTAGTCATGGTAGCAGATAATGCGATGGTCCTTAATTTCTTTGGGCTACCATGGAAAGCAGCTATCATTGACAGTGCGATTAGCAACACCTTATTATTATTGGCCTGCCTGCTGGTGATGAACACTCTCCGTTATTATTTGCCCCGGGGCAAGCAGTATATCAATATTTTTTCCATTTGTCTTTTCCTTACTATCATTTGGCTGCTGCTTGCCAAACTGTTACTACGCATAGCACTGAATCATTATCCCGGTTATGCTGATCTGCTGCATCATTCTTTATCCATTCGTTTCAGTATTGCTTTTCTATTACTTGGATGCGTAACAATGATCAGTATACTCTGGTATAATCAGCAGGAGCAAAAAGAAATGAATGAACGAAAAATTGATGCTGAAAAACTGGCCAAAGAAGCAGAGTTATTCAAACTGCGTCAACAATTGCAACCGCATTTTTTATTCAATAGTCTGAATTCCATTAATGCATTAATTGGAAGCAGACCAGAAGAGGCCAGGAAAATGGTACAGCAGTTATCTGACTTTTTAAGAGGTACAATAAAAAAAGAAGAAACCCAGTGGGTGACATTACAAGAAGAACTACAGTACCTGCAATTGTACCTTGATATAGAAAAAGTAAGATTTGGTAACCGCCTGGCCACTGAAATCGAAGTAGATGAAAATATTAAACAACTAAAGTTACCAGCACTCATCTTGCAGCCCATTGTTGAGAATGCCATCAAATTTGGCCTATATGATACAACCGGAAACACCGTAATACGTTTGTTCGCCACCAAAGAAGGGGATAACCTGGTCATCAAAGTGTTAAACCCTTTTGACCCGGAAACTTCATCCCCGAAACAGGGAACTGGATTTGGATTGAAGTCCGTACAACGAAGACTGTATTTGTTATTTGCAAGAACTGATCTGTTGACGACCCATGGAAAAGAAAATATCTTTACAACCATAGTAAAAATTCCCCAAGTACAATAATATGAGCAAAGTAATTATCATAGACGACGAACCGCTGGCAAGAAGTATCGTAACCGAATACTTACAAAAACATCCGAATTTGGTATTGATGCAGGAATGCGGCGATGGCTTTGAAGGTCTGAAAGCTATTCAGCAGCATCAGCCAGATCTGATCTTTCTCGATATTCAAATGCCGAAGATCACAGGCTTTGAAATGCTTGAATTAATTGAACAACCTCCTTCAGTTATTTTCACTACCGCCTTTGATGAATATGCCATCAAAGCATTTGAAGCACATGCGGTGGATTATTTATTAAAGCCGTTTGATCAGCAGCGGTTTGATAAAGCCATTGCCAAATGGGCTGAACAAAAAACAAATATTACGGAAAAAGCCACACAAGATTTATTGGATTCCGCTTCATTATCCCCTTCACAAAGTCAACGTATCGTAGTAAAGAACGGCAGCAAAATAAAAATCATTCCGGTGCATGATGTACAGTATTTAGAAGCCGCAGATGATTATGTGAAAATTCACACCCAGGAAGGATATTTTCTGAAGAATAAAACCATGACTCATTTTGAACAATCATTGGACAGTCAGCAATTCGTCCGTTCCCACCGTTCGTACATTGTAAATGTGCAACACATCACCAGGATTGACCCCTATGAAAAAGATAATCATGTAGCCATTCTACGTTCCGGAGCCAAAGTGCCGGTAAGCAGAAGTGGATATGGCAAATTAAAAGAGGTGCTGGGATTATAGCCCATATTAAAAATTGAATTATTGAGCACTCAAAACTTCGAAAACAAAGGATACCCAATTTGCACCCAGATAAATACCTTTAGCCCCCCAGGGTTTATAGGTGGTAGAAAAATATAAAACTTTCCCAGGGTATTGTGCCGAAGTATAATGATAGGCCCGGGCTTTTGTAGGATAATAATAGCCTGAGTCTTGTAATGAAAACCCTTTTGCGGTAAATTCATTTAATAATTGATTGCTGATTTCCGATTTATGTACTGTATGTGCCACTCTCCAATCAGCACCGGGATCGGTTGAAAAATAAAGGGTGGAAACAGGCATTATCATTTCCTGACCTGCGGTATCCTTTATGGCTGATCGGGTAAGACTTGCAAATTCGCCTTTTTTTGCATAAACAAAATCCGTCGCTAAATCTTTCATGAATAATTGCACACAAGCTGCATCGTTACAGTCACTTACTTTTATCAGTTCATCTGCAGAAAGGTTATTACGTACAGGGCCTGCTGGTGCATTTTTTGCTTCTTCCGCCATGATGCTATCAAGATCTGCAGCATTGACTGCTTTCTTATTTGAATTACTGCTACAGCCAGTCATTACTAACACAAGAAAAAACAAAGTACACCAGTTAAAAATTAGCCGCATATAAAGACATTTATTGTTTAATTCTGTAAAAAACATATTCAATAGTATCGAAAACGCTGTTCGGGCTTAACACCATTTTTGAATACTTATCAACGGTAGAGTTATAAGGAGTGACATATCGAATATAATAGTTGAACAGTGTGTCACCACTTTCATTAAAAGTGCAGAGTCTGGGGAAATAATTAAGATTGCCGCCCGGTGAATTTAGTAACTCGTACTTCCCTGTTATTTTAGTGGTGTCCTTTACCGGATACGCTACCAAAGAATAATGGAAGGCACCGTCGCGACGAAGACGAAAAGCTATATAGGAATTCTTTGTTTTACTGGCCCATGAGCCAAGGTACTCTTCATCTTCCCTTACTATTTCTTTACCTGTAATTTTTTCTACTTTACGGTCTGCACAGGTTCTTAGGAAGAGAAAAACAGCAACAATAGCTCCAAGAAGAAACAAGTAAACAACCCGCATATAAAATTCGTCTATCTGTGAAAGTTACTGAAAAATAAATGAGCTGAAGTACCAGGTCTTAAAAAGATACCAACTTAAGTAGGATTTCAGCCCCTTCGTAATATTTCCCCAAAAATATCTGTATAGATGATGCCTGTTTTGATTGCCTTTTCAGCATATTATCTCTATATTTAGAGACCGTTTTGCCGAACACCCCACTCTACAGAAAACTAGTATTATCCATTCTGACTGACTAACCAGGCTCATTTTCAATAACTCATTACTATTATTATGGTTAAAGACGCATTGCGCATAGCAGAATTAGAAAAATTACTGGCAGAACGTACCGCTGAGTTAATTCAGCAGGGAGAAGAACTGGCTGTGATCAACAGTGTACAGGAAGCTCTTGTAAAAGAAATGGATATGCAGGCCATTTACGATCTGATCGGTAACAAGATCCAGGAGCTTTTTGATGCGCAAGCGGTCATCATTTCCACTTTCGATCATGAGAATGGGCTGGAACAATTTCAGTACACCATTGAAGATGGAGAACGATTTTACCCCGAAAGCCGCCCCATTAATAAATTAAGAGCACACCTGATTGAATCAAAACAGAAAATTATAATTAATACGGCAGCAGAAGCGACCGAATGGTTTGGAAAAGAAGTAGTACCCGGAACCAAATACATGAAATCAGGAGTATTTGTTCCGCTCATCTCCGGTGAAATAGTGACGAGCTATGTCAGCTTACAAAATGTAGAAAAAGAAAATGCCTTTAGCATTTCAGAAATCCGTCTCTTAGAAACATTAGCCAACAGTATGAGTACGGCATTGCAAAATGCCCGCCTGCTGAAAG
>Ga0073902_10000792_pt1 | contig 17782 bp, 19 predicted proteins | sample KloWWTmeKNB19Kit_FD_66667 | JGI IMG/M metagenome (GOLD analysis project Ga0073902, IMG submission 66667) | Active sludge microbial communities from Klosterneuburg, Austria, studying microevolution and ecology of nitrifiers - Klosterneuburg... | ecosystem: Engineered > WWTP > Aerobic digester >...
CTGAGCGGAGCGCAGGCTTGGGAGTGCAACTCCCCAGGTGAGAAAGCATCCTGAGCGGAGCGCAGGCCCGGGAGTGCAACTCCCCAGGTGAGAAAGCATCCTGAGCGGAGCGCGGGCCCGGCTTACGCCGGGCCCAAGCGCAGTCGAAGGACGCGCTCGTAGCCAAAGCAGAATGAGCCGATCATCTATCGCGCTGTCGCCTGGATTTCTCCCGGCGCTTTCTCTCAGCGACAACAATCTCGTGGATGCCGACGAAATCACCCCGGATAAGGGCTTCTTTCTTTGCCCGTGACCAGCCCTTGAGCTTGCGCTCCAGCTCGAATGCCTGGTTAGCCGTCTGAACCTCCGCATGCCATACAAGCACTACGGGCCGGCGCGCGGCGGTGTATCCGCCGTAGGTGCCATCCACGTGTTGCGCGTAACGAAGCTCGAGGTTCTCGGTCATGCCGACATAGAGTGATTTGTCCGAGCAGCGAAGCATGTAGACCCAGGGCATGGCAGCCAACTTTAGCTGAGGGCGCGTCCTTCGACTGCGCTCAGGAGGACTCCTTCGACTGCGCGCATCGGCGCCCAGGCGCCGATGCGCTCCGCTCAGGATGCTTTGTCATATTTGTACTTGGGCCACCAGACAGACAAGAGGACGATCTGCGTGGCTATACTTCTCTTGCTAGCCTTTTCGCCAGGATGCTTCACATCAGGCGCGTCCGCGCGCCATAGCTGATCCGCGAATGCGGCTTGAGCAAGGAAGGTTCCGACATGCCGGGCAAATTTCGGTGGACCCTCTTCTCGTTGTTGGCGCCCGCCCTCATGGCGTGTTCGCTGAATATGTGCGCCACGGACGTTGGGATGCCGCTGCCGCCACCCACGATCGAAGCCAGCCTGATCGACTGCGCCACGGCTGAGACTGCGGATCCCCTTGTGGTTTTTGAAACGTTGACGGCAACGCCGATTTGCGCGAAGTGGAAGGGTTATGGCCTGTCAAAGGAATCGGCCATCAACGTCGTCATGCGCGATGCGAACGGCGCGCCAATCGAGTCGCAGAGCGCACCGGCCGGAAGCGATTCGGGAATCCTGCGTATGGGCGCTGCGCCGCGCGGAGTGAACCGACTCGTCTTCGAGCTCGACAACAAGGCCATCGGCGAGCTTCGCTTCGTCACCGTGGTTGAAGGAGCCCTCAATTTCGGCTCCAAACCCAGCCACTTTGAAGCGCACAAGTACCGTTTGCTCGAGCTTCAATATCGCCCCGACGGCCGCGCATTCGTGAGCGGCGCATGCAGCGATATCGGCCGCGGCCGCGCCACCTACGAGCCGTACTACTGCCGCGAGGCGGAGTTCAAGATCTGGGATGTCGAGACGCTCGGCCAGATCGGACCCACGCTGTTGATCTCGAGCAACGTGCACAGCCTGGCCTTCTCGCCGGATGGCGCGTTGCTGGCCGAGGGCGGCGGCGAAGGTCAGATCGCCCTCTGGCGGCTGGGGTCGAATGGTCCGCCCCGGTTTCTGAAGACCGCCCATCAGGACGTCTGGCGCCTGGTCTGGGATCCCACCGGCGAGCGGATTGCGGCGGCCAGCCGCGAGCCGACCGGCGCCGAATATGCGATCGAGATCTACTCGGTGTCGTCCGGAGTATCGGTTCGGGTTCCCATGGCAAACGCCAATGGCGCGATGGTCTTCGGTCGGTCAGGCAAGCTTCTTGCCCTTGGCGCCAAGAACGGCGATGTCGCATTGCTGGATGGCGCTACCTTCAAGATACGCGCGAAAATCGCGGGGGATTCGTCGGACACAGCCCGAGTTATTGCCTTCAGCCCCGACGGGCGCTACATCGCGGCGGAAGTCTATCGGGGAATCGCCCTGTACGACCTGAGCGATCTCGACGAGATTCGACGTGTTGCCACCGCGTACGAAAATAGCAGCGTTTTGCAGTTCAGCGCCGATGGCACCCGCTTGTTCACAGGCGGGTCCAGCATCCTCAGCCTGCGGGTACCGGAAATGACGGTGCTTGGCAAGCGCACCCCAACGTTTACGAATGAGGCGAATCCGAACAAGAGCGGCTATGTGAGCTGGATCACCCCCGCGCCGGATGGTCGCACATCGTTTGCCGCCATGACGACCGACCTGGACAAGCCCACCGTGATCGTGGTTTGGCGTTAAAGTCCGTCCATGGGAAAGGCGACACAAGCCCTCATCACCCGCTGGACGCGCTTCTGGAACAGCTACGACCTCGATGAACTCGAAGCGCTGTTCGTGATGGACGAGCGGGTGACCTACTTTTCGTCGGAGAAGCAGGGCCTGCTGCGCGGGCCTGAGGCGCTGCGCCAGCACCACACCGGCTTCGGGTTTGCGCCCGGTGGCAAGGTCTCGGCCAACGCGCTCTGGCTCGAACAGCTCGCCGAGGACCGCCTCGACCGGGGCACGGTCCTGGTAACCGCGATCTGGTGTTTCCGGCGCGCTTCCACGCCCGATATCGTCCAACGCGGGCCGGTGAGCGCCGTCGTGATCCGCACCCCGCGCGGGCCGCGGATTGCGCACATGAACTTTTCGTCGTATCTTAAGAACTCCTAACTGAATAGCACGTGTCGAGATCACAGTCCCCGCGCTAAGCGCGGGGACTGTGATCTCGACGGATATTGAGGAAGATCATGCCGACAACAAACGGACATACCCTGACCAGCGCCGAGGACATGCGCAAGGCCCGGGAGTGGGCCGGCCGCTTTCTGGATGGCCCGGGTAGCGTGCCCATCTCCTTCGTCTATGACGGCAAGCTTGTCCGCGGCATCCCGGCGGACTGGCAGCCCGTCTCGACCCGGCGCCGCGTCGACGCCAACATCGTCGAAACGGTCTTCGAGGGCGCCGATCCCGCGACCGGGTTGCGCATCCGAGTCGAAGGCGTCATGTATGAGGACTACCCGGTCGTGGAGTGGACGGCCTGGCTGACCAACGCCGGCCACGGGCCAACGCCGATCATCAGCGACCTGCTCGGGCTGGATGGCGTGTTTGGCGGCGCTTCGACCGGGCTGTATCACTGCAACGGCGACTTCAACAGCGCCGATGGGTATACCCCGCAGGAGAGCCGTCTGCGCCCGGGCGATGCGCTCGCCTTTGCCCCCACCGGCGGCCGCCCGTGCGATGGCGCCTTTCCCTTCTTCCGAATCCTGTTTGAGGAGGGCGGATTGACCCTCGCCGTCGGCTGGCCGGGGCAGTGGTCAGCCTCGTTCGAAGGCCTGGCAGATGGGGTGCGCGTTCGGGCGGGCCAGGAGAAGACCCATCTGCGGCTCAACCCGGGCGAAACCGTGCGCACGCCGCGGATGACCGTCCTGGCCTGGTCGGGCGATGCTTCGCGGGCGGTGAACCTGTGGCGGCGCTGGTATTTCGCCCATCTCCTGCCCCGGCCCAACGGTCAACCTCTGCAACCTCATCTGGCCTGGTCGGGGCCGGGCGAGGGGATCGAGTTCACGGCGGCCACCGAAGAGAATCAGATCGAGTACATCGACCTGGCCCGGCGACGGGGCATCCCCTTTGACGTGTGGTGGATCGACGCCGGCTGGTATCCCTGCTACGACGCCAACCATGAACGCAAGTGGCCGGTCACCGGAAGCTGGGAGCCAGACCCCGAGCGCTTCCCCAACGGGCTCAAGCCCGTCTCCGACCATGCGGCGGGCAAGGGGGCCGATCTGCTGATCTGGTTCGAGCCCGAGCGGGTCCGGCCCGGCACCCGGCTCGATGTCGAACGCCCGGAATGGTTGCTGCGGGTCGAGGGCGCGGAGAACCGGCTGCTCAACCTGGGCATCCCGGAATGCCGCCAGTGGCTGACCGATCACGTGTGCGGGCTGATCCAGGACAACGGGATCAAGATCTACCGGCAGGACTTCAACTTTAAGCCGTTGGACTACTGGCGCCTGAACGAGGGCCCGGAACGCGCGGGCATAAACGAGAACCTGCACGTCCAGGGCTATCTGCAGTACTGGGATGACCTTCTCGCGCGCAATCCGGGCCTGTGGCTGGATTCCTGCGCGAGCGGCGGGCGGCGCAACGACCTCGAAACCCTGCGCCGCTCGGTGCCGCTGCACTACACCGACCACGGATATGGCGATCACGCCACCAAGCTCGCCTTTCAGCGCAGCATGCACGAGTGGATGCCGTATTTCAAGGAGTCCGATCTCTCCTGGGACCTCGACGGCAAGAACCGCTTTGTCCAACGGGTGGACAGCTTCTCCTACCACTGCGGGCTGGCCGCGTTGTTCGGCACGGGGCTTGATGTGCGCCGCGACGACCACGACTACGGCCTGGCCCGGACCATGCTCGGCATCGTGATGCGGGCGGCCGGGTTGTTGCTGCGCGGCGACTACCATCCGCTCACGCCATTTCACCGCAGCCCGGAAAGGTGGGTGGCCCGCCAGTTCGACTGTCCGGAGGACGGGAGCGGTTTCATCCAGGCGATCCGCCTGCAGCAGGCGCCGGAAGAGAGCGCCACGTTCCATCCGCGCGGACTGCGCCCGGATGCAGCCTATCGTCTGGAGAATCCCGAAACGGGCGAGACGCGGGCCGTCGCGGGCGCGGTGCTGATCCGCGACGGGCTGACCTTGGCCCTCGCCCGACGCAGCGGCGCCATCTGGTTCTATCAGGAGACCCATGGGGCCTGATCTGCTCCCCTGGCTCCTCGAAGGCGACCCGGCGATCCGTTGGCAGACGCAGCGTGATCTGCAGGGTAAGGCGCGGCGGGTCTGGCAGGCCGAGCGGGCGCGCACGGCCACTGAGGGTTGGGGGGCTGACCTGCTCGCCCGCCAGGATGCCAACGGCGGCTGGGGCGGCGGGGTGTATTCGCCCAAATGGACGTCGGCGACTTATACGCTTTTGACGTTGTGCGACATCGGGTTGCCGGGCGACAACGCCGCTGCCCGGCGCGGGGCCACCCACGCCATCGACGCGCTGCTGGGCGAACGGGTTGACGAGGCGTTCAATCGCAAGCTGGCCGAGCTCGACCGATGCATCGTCGGGATGATGCTGCGGATCGGCATGATCTACGGCATCGACGCGGCTCGGATCGAGGCCATCGTCGCCAATCTGCTGAGCGAGGGCATGCCCGACGGCGGGTGGAACTGCCGCAAGCACCGCCGCCCGTGCCCGCATCACAGCTCGTTCCATACGACGCTGAACGTGCTGGAGGGTCTGCGCGAGTACATCGAGCTGGGCGGCCCGCGGGCGACGGAGGCAAAGGCAGCCGAAGCCGGCGCGCTCGAACTGCTCGCCCAACACCGGCTATTTCGCTCCGATCACACCGGCGACATCATCCGCCCCGAATTCACCCGCTTCGCGTTCCCACCGCGCTGGCACTATGACGCCTTCCGGGCGCTGGAACTTTTTGCGCGCGCCGGCGCGCCGCGCGACCCGCGTCTGGGCGAGGCGATTGAGCTGCTGCGCCAGAAGCGCCAGGCCGATGGGCGGTGGCGGATCCCCTACAAGTACAGTGGGCGGGTGTTCTTCGATATGGAGAAGGGCGGCGTCCCAAGCCGCTGGAACACCCTCCGCGCTCTGCGCATCCTGCGCTGGTGGGGAGACTGAATAGTTCCCGAGACGATATCCCCCCGCTTCGCGGGGGGATATCGTCTCGGGAACAATGGGGCTTTTTATGGCCGGAATGAAAACGAAGAAGACCGAAGAGAGCGTCGACGCATTTCTGAACGGCATCGCCGACGAACAACGGCGAAAGGACAGCATCGCGGTGCTGGCGTTAATGAAGGCGGCGGCAAAGGCCGATCCGAAGATGTGGGGAGGCGCCATTGTCGGGCTTGGACAGCGCACAATCCGTTATCCGAACGGGCGCGAGCTCGATTGGTTCTCGATCGGCTTCTCGCCGCGCAAAGACGCGCTGGCCCTCTATCTTGCCGGCGGCATCGAGACCCACGCCGAACTGGTGGAGAAGCTCGGAAAATACAAAACTGGAAAGGGCTGCCTGTATATCAAACGCCTGGATGATATCAACCTGCCGGCGCTGAAGGCGCTGCTTAAGGCGGCTGTGGCCGCCGCCAAGGATTCGTAGAGACGCGCGGTGAAACAGGTGGGCCGCACCTTGGAGGTGCGGCCCACCTCGCGCGCCTCGAGGCACTGTGAAACATGAGAGCACTTATCTTCGACACCAAACGCTACGATCGCGACACGCTGACGGCGGCCAATGCTGGCCGCCACCAACTCCACTTCACCGAGGTCATGCTCAACGCCGAGACGGCATCCCTGGCCAAGGGCTATGCCGCGGTCAGCATCTTCGTCAACGACCACGCCGACGCAAGAGCGCTCGAGATCATGGCCGAGGGCGGGACAGCCCTGGTCACCCTGCGCAGCACCGGGTTTAACAATGTCGATCTGGCCGCCGCCCAACGGCTGAACATGACCATCATGCGAGTGGCCAACTACTCGCCCTACTCGGTGGCCGAGCACGCGGTCGCGCTGCTGATGACGCTCAATCGGCGGATTCACCGGGCCTACAACCGCACGCGCGAGAACAACTTCTCGCTCGAGGGATTGCAGGGTCACGATATTCACGGCAAGACCGTCGGGTTGATCGGGACCGGCCGCATCGGGGCGCTCTTTGCCCGAATCATGGCCGGCTTTGGCGCGACACTCCTGGGTTATGACGTGGCGCCCAACCCGGACTGCCTGGCGCTGGGCATGACTTATGTGCCGCTCGATGAACTCCTGGCCCGCTCCGATGTCATCAGCCTGCACGTCCCGCTCCTGCCGAGCACCCATCACATCATTAATCGGGATGCGGTTGCCCGGATGAAGCGCGGGGTGATGCTGGTCAACACCAGTCGTGGCAAACTCGTTGACACCGAGGCTGTCATCGACGGCCTGAAGTCGGGCCAGCTCGGCGCGGTTGGGCTGGACGTCTACGAGGAGGAGGATGGTCTGTTTTTCCGGGACCGGTCGGACCAGATCCTGGGCGATGACGAATTCGCCCGCCTGGTCAGCTTCCCCAACGCGCTGGTGACCGGGCATCAGGCGTTCTTCACCCATGAGGCCCTGAACGAAATCGCCGCAACAACGATCCAGAACCTGACCGACTTCGAGACGGGGACGGACAACGCGAATGTGCTGAAGCCGAAATAGCGCAACCCAGACCCGGTCTCAGCCGTAAGTGCTGTCTACGGCAGATGCCACGGCGGGTTCGGCCAATGGGTCAGGTTTGGCGGATGCTTCGTTTCGAGCGGTGGGAGGACCGGACACACATGAACTTTGATTCCGTGCGCGAGGGGGTTTGGGTCCCAGAGACCCCCCACGCCCCCCAGCGCCGCCCGCGCAGCGAAATCGACGCGCTGAAAGCGCTCCAGTGTTTTCGGAACGCCTCGCGATCCGCCCGCTGGACGCGCCTGCTGGCCCGGCTCGGCGCGCCCAAGCGGACGCTCGCCGACCTTGATGACATTGCGCGCAACGAAACATTGACCGGGAGTGTGTCACGCGGCCTGCAGATCGTCGCCGTCAAGGCGATTCGCGGCAGCAGCGGGCGCTCGACCGACTTTGACGCGGACTTTCACCCGCTCAACGAGAACACCCGCGATCGCTGGTTGAACATCGCCACGGCTACGATCCGCGGCGATCCGCTTCCACCGATCAGTCTGGTCCAAATAGGCGACCAATACTATGTCCAGGACGGAAACCACCGGGTGTCGGTCTACCGCGCGGTGGGACAGGAATTCGTCGACGCCGAGATCGTGGAGTGGCAACTCGCTGCGCCGCCACCCGAGCGGGAAACGGCTCGAGCGTCCCGCCCGACGGGATTGCGTCGACTCGTCCCGGACCGCTAGAGGGCGAGATCACGATCCCCGCGCTTCGCGCGGGGATCGTGATCTCGCCGAAGATGCAATGTATCCCGCGCCCGATCGCTCCAACTACGTCCCACGCCGGCAGTCGACGACCGATGACGGCAGCGTCGATATCGGCTGGGACGCCGGCGTTCTGGCCGACGGACGGTCGTGGCGGGCTGAGGCCTGGGCCGATTCCGGCATGACGATCCTGACGTTCTTCTTCTCGACCCTGGGTCTCGAGCTGGCCACCGATGCGGATCTGGCCGCGCTACTTGCGCGCGAGGGACTGATCCGCTATCGGACCGCCCCGGGCCGCGCGAACGGGACCGTAATCGACGATGCGGCCGGAAATCCGATGTGGTCGGTGAGCGTGGTGATCGGGACAGAGGACGAGACGCAGGTCGAGGACACGACACGTTTGCGCCCGTACTGAACGCGCGGATACTCGTCCGCAGATTTCGCAGATTGGCGCCGATTCTGTTTTCTTGACAAAGACGCAAGGACGAGGTCGATAATGAGACATCATGACCAAAGAGCTTGCATTTGAGGTCCAACTCTCCGTTCCATATGATCAGGCCCTCGAGAAGGTCGCAGCCGCGCTCAAGACCGAAGGCTTTGGGATCCTGACCCGCATCGATGTGCGCGCCACGCTCAAGGAAAAGATCGGCGCCGAGTTCCGGCCGTACGCGATTCTGGGCGCGTGCAATCCGCCGCTCGCGCATCGGGCGCTGTCGCGCGACGGGCAAGCGGGCCTGATGCTGCCGTGCAATATCACGGTCGAGGCGACCGGCGACCACAGCAGCCTTGTCCGCATCGCCGATCCGGACGTCTTTTTGCGGGTGGGCGGGTTCGAGGCGGATGAGACCCTGCTGGGCATTGCCGCCGAGGCGCGCGCCCGGCTCCTGCGCGCCGCGACGGCGCTTGGGGTGTGATTGGGCACAACGCTTTCTTTTGACCCGTTAGGCTGGCGATGGGCTGGACGCGGCCGGGTGGCTGGGCTATCGGGTGATTGAGGCGTTACGGGTCGGCTTCAGAGCCGGCCTCGGCGGCTTGCACGACGCGGGGAATTGATTGGTTTGCGTGAGATGCGTCCTCGCTTGAGAGAGATTCCAGATTAGCCCGCATGCGCTCCAGAACCGACAACGCCATCGAGAGCTCGCCGGGCTCGATGCCGCTCAGCGCGCCTTCCAGCGCAACCCGGCTGCCGGCCAGCAATCCTGCCCGCGCGGCCTGACCCGATTCGGTCAGAAAGACCTGCTTGATCCGGCCGTCGCTCTGGTGACTGGTTCGGGTCACAAGCCCGCGTTTCTCGAGCACATCGACCATGCGGGCAATGGTCGGCTTGTCACGATCGGTCAGGTCAGCCAAAGTCTGCTGCGACGGGCCGTCCGCCCGCCATAAATGCAGCAGTACGGACCACTGTTCCGGCGTGACGTTGTAGCCCGCGGTGGCGAATCGCCGTCCGAGCCGGCGCAACATGGCCCGATAAACACCACCGATCACCATTCCAAAGCGTGTGCCCGGGTCGTCTGGCAAGTTATCCATCGCTTGTTGTTGAGACAACGGTTAGTGTAGCAACACGCATGAGTGTTTTGTGAGTGATCGCACATGGTTTGCATAATTGCAAAATCGTATAATTCCGCAACAATGCCCGATATTTGCGACTACGAGGGTTCCGACTATCAGACCCGCTTTTGGAAAAACGCCGATCGACATTACGAGGACGCCTCCGAGCGCGTGGCGCTGAAGCGCCTGCTTCCCCCAACCGGCGGGCGCATCGCCGAGTTCGGCGCCGGTTTTGGGCGGCTGGCCGATCTTTACGCCGGCTATCGCGAGGTCGTTCTGGTGGATTATTCGCGCACGCTGCTCGAGGAAGCCATGCAGCGCTGGGGGTCGGACCCGCGCTTCACCTTTGTCGCCGCCGACATCTACCACTTGCCCTTCGCCCCGGGCGCCCTCGATGCGGCGACCATGGTGCGGGTGCTGCACCACCTGGCCGATCCACCGGCCGCCCTGGCCCAGATCCGGGCCGCGCTGGTCCCCGGCGGCGTTTTTGTCCTGGAGTATGCCAACAAGCGCAATTTGAAGGCAATCGCCCGTTATGCGCTGGGCCGCCAGGCGTGGAGCCCGTATGCGTTGGAGCCGGTCGAGTTTGTCAAACTGAACTTCGACTTCCACCCGCGCTACGTCGCGCAGGCCCTGCGCGAGGCCGGATTTTCGCCCGGGCGCAGCCTGGCCGTGTCATATCTGCGGGCCGGCCTGCTCAAGCGCGCGCTGCCGGTGCAGGCGATGGTGGCCATTGACGCCGCCCTGCAGCTCAGCGCGCCGCTGGGCGCGCTGTCACCCAGCGTCTTCATCCGCAACAACGTGCCGGGCGCGGCGGTTGCTGATGCCGAGCGCGCGCGCTTTGTCAGCCCGCGCTCAGGGGCGCCGCTGCGGCGCGAGGGCGATGTGATGGTCTGCGACGGGGACGGCACGCGCTGGCGAGTGAGCGGCAACTTCTACGATTTCAAGGAGCCGCTCGCATCATGAACCTGTCCAATTTCCTGGTCCTGCCCCGGATTCTCAAGCGCGAGTTCGCTGGATATACGATGGCCACCTTCCAGCGGGATGCGATGGCCGGGATCTCGGTGGCGGCCGTCGCGTTGCCGCTCGCCCTGGCCTTCGGCATCTCCGCCGGAGCGACAGCGGCCGCGGGCCTGGTCACCGCGATTCTGTCCGGGCTGATCATGGGAGGCCTTTCAGGCGGGCCCTTCCAGATCAGCGGGCCGGAAGGGGCGATGTCGGCAGTCCTGATCATCATCGCCACGCGCTTCGGTCTGAACGCAATGTTCATTGTCGGTCTGCTGTCCGGCCTGATCATTCTTGCCGTCGGGATCTTCCGGCTGGGGCGCGTCGTCGGGTTGATCCCGCGGCCCGTCATCACCGGTTTCACCAGCGGCATCGCCATCATCATCCTGGTAGGCCAGATCGACAATCTCCTCGGCGCGCCCACACCGGTCGCGTCAAGCTCGATCCAGAAGCTGTTCGGCTATTTGCGGGGCGGCTTCACCGTGAACTGGCAGACGCTTTTGTGCGGTGGGATCGTGCTGGCGGCCATGTTTCTGCTGCCCAAACGCATCACCCGGGTTGTGCCCGGCTCGCTGATCGGCCTTGTCCTCGCGACCGCCCTGTCGCGGATTCTCAATTTCAATGTGCCGGTCATCGGGGACATTCCCCGCGCCATCCTGCTCAATGATCGCCTGACGCTGAGTCTCGACCTGCTGCCATCCGTCCCCGATCTGATCGTGCCGGCTTTCAGCATCGCCGCCCTCGGCTCGATCCAGTCGCTTTTGTGCGGCGCCGTGTGCGCGCGCGCCACCGGCAGGAAGATCGACAACGATCAGGAGTTGGTCGCTCAGGGCATCGGCAATATTCTGATCCCTTTCTTTGGCGGCGTACCCTCGACGGCGGCGGTGGCCCGCTCGGTCGTCGGCGTCGCCAGCGGCGGCCAAACCCGGATGGTGAGCATCATTCACGGGCTGTTGTTGCTGGCCTGCGTGCTCGTGTTCGGCCCGGTCATCGCCATCGTCCCGCATGCGGCCCTGGCCGGCGTCCTGGTGGCGACTGCCATCCGGATGAACGAGTGGACCGAAATTCGCTGGATGATCGGCCACCGCTTCAAGAGCTCGATCCTGGCCTTTGCCGCGACCATGCTGGCAACGGCATGGCTCGACCTCACAGAAGCGATCCTGATTGGGATGGCGCTCAGCGCCCTGATCTTCGTGTGGCGGGCCAGCGACGTTGAGGTTGAGCGGCGCGAGGTCAGCCTCGAGGCGATGCAGAAGCAGGGGCACGCGATCGAACGGATCCACGACTCGATGAGCGTGATCTACATCACCGGCCCGATGTTCTTTGCCGCGGCCAGCCCGCTTCGCGCGGCATTCGAAGAACACCCGGAGGATCGCGTGCTGATCCTGTCGATGCGGGGTGTGCCGCTGATCGATGTCAGCGGGCTCGAGGTGATCGAGGAACTGATTGACAAGCAGAGCGCCCGAAAGGGATTGCTGATGCTGGCGGCGGTGCAGCCAGCCGTGCGCGAAATGCTCGACCGGGCCCGGCTGACGGAGCGAATCGGGGCGGACAACATTTTCTGGAGCGCCGACAAGGCGATTCTGGCCGCGAATCTGCGGCTTATGCCTGCCGCATAACGTCAGGCGTAACGACATCGTCAAGGGCGATGTCGTGGGCCTCGATCGGGAATTCATCCAGGCGCTGTTCGGCGAACGCGATCCCGATCTTGCGGGTGCGGGGGGCGAGCCGGGCCAGAAAGGTGTCGTAGTAGCCGGCCCCGTAGCCGATGCGCTGCCAGGCCCCATTCATCCGGGCAAAGCCCAGCAGCGGCACAAAGACAACGTCGATCTCGGCCGGATCGAGGCGGGCGCGGGTGCGCGGGTGGCTCAGCCCAAAGACGCCCGGCTCGAACTCGGAGGGATCGAGCGAGGTGATCAGGGCGCAGGGCGTCTCCTCGCTCTTGCGCAGGAAGATGGGCACGGCCACCCGTTTGCCGAGGGCCAGGGCGGCCGTGATGAGCGGGCGCGGATCGACCTCGCTGCGCATCGGCAGGTAGCAATGGATCGTTGTGGCTTTGGAAAACGCGGGCAGGCCGGCGGCCCGGGCGCACAGGGCGGCGCTCAGCGCGGCCCGGGTCTCGGGCGGGATGGCGTTGCGGCGGGCCTCCAGCGCGGCGCGCAGGGCGGCCTTGCGGATGGATTCGGGAGAGGGCATCGTTTGGGTGGTCAATCGTCAACCAGACGGCGGTGCCCATGGGGGCACGTACCGTGGGCGCAATCGTACCAGCCCGGCAAGCCCTCATCGTTCTCAAATGTCATCTCAACCCGCCAATGCTCGCCACAGTAAACGGCCTTGCACTCTGGACAGTAGAACGGCGCCCAGAGCGGGTTGGCCGCGAAGATTGCCGCTGCGTCGCCCCGGGTGATGCCATCGGCCAGCGCGTCGCGGTCCTGGCTGTTGGTGCGCTCAGTGATCTGGCCCATGAAATGGACGTGCTCGTACACGCCCTCCGCGTCCAGCGTGAGTGTCGCTGCGAGCGCGCCGCACACCGCGCAATGAAACTCGGCATGAAGGGGCGGGACCATGGCGAATTGCTGCCTCCCTGGCTGCGTTGTTCGAGGATTATAGATGTTTTCCGAGTCGATGCGCCCCGGCGTACGCCGGGGCGCATCGACTCGGAGCACTACTGGCGCAGCCGGCGGGCGAAGTCGACGAAGAAGTCCAGCGCGCGGGGGTTGGCCATCGAGCCCGGGCTGACCGCCTTCTCGATTGGCTGGCCGAGCAGGATCTTCTTGATCGGGACCTCCATCTTCTTGCCATTCAGGGTTCGGGGAACCTCATCGATGGCGAAGATGTCATCGGGGAGCTGGCGGGCCGACAACATCGCCCGGATGCGGGCCCGGATCGCGGTCTGGAGCGCGTCGTCAAGGGCGACGCCCGGCTGGGTGACGACAAAGAGCGGCATATACGACGGGCGGCCCAGCATCTCGAGGTCGATGACCAGGCTGTCCAGCACCCCGTCGACGGCTTCGACCGCCCGGTAGATCTCGCTCGTGCCGATCCGCACGCCCTGGCGATTGATCGTGCTGTCGCTGCGGCCATAGATGATGACCGTGTCGCGCGGGGTGACTCGAATCCAGTCGCCGTGCCGCCACTTGCCCGGATACAGGTCAAAATAGCTCTCGCGGTAGCGCTTCATTCCGGGATCGTTCCAGAAGAAGATCGGCATCGAGGGCATGGGCTGGGCGACGACGAGCTCGCCGACCTCGTCCAGGCGCGGGTTGCCCAGATCGTCAAACGCCTGAACATCCGCACCCAGGCAGCGGGCCTGGATCTCGCCGCTGTAGACGGGGAGCAGCGGCACGCCACCGACAAAGGCGGTGCACACATCCGTGCCGCCGCTGACCGAGGCCAGCCACAGATCGCGTTTGACCTCGGCGTAGATCCACTGGAAGCCCTCGGGCGAGAGCGGCGAGCCGGTCGAACCCAGGCATTCCAGCCGACCAAGATCGAATTGCGCGCCCGGCCGGACCCCGGCCTTGATGCAGGCCCCGATATAGGCGGCGCTCGCTCCAAAACAGGTCACGCCCATATCCTGGGCGAGCTTCCAGAGCGTCCCCATCCCGCCCAGGCTGGGCGCGCCCGGGCTGCCGTCGTAGAGGACGATGCCGCTGCCGACCAGCAGCCCGCCCAGCAACAGATTCCACATCATCCAGCCGGTGGTCGAGAACCAGAAGAAGCGATCGCCGGGCTTGAGATTCATGTGCAGGGCGATCTTCTTGAGGTGCTCGATCAGGATCCCGCCCTGGGACTGGGTGATGGGCTTGGGCAGGCCGGTCGTGCCGCTCGAATACAGCACCCACAGCGGATGCGCGAACGGGACCTGGGCGAAGGTCAGCGGCTCATCCTTCCGCCCAACGATCTCCGCCCAGGCGTGGGTGTTGGGCAGGGTCTGGCGGGCGAGCGTGACCGGGGCGTCGGGAGCGTGCAGATACGGGATGTGGATGACCTGGCGCAGGGTCGGCAGGGCCTTGCGCAGGTCATCGACGACTTCGGCCCGATCGAAGGGCTTGCCGCCATAGACATAGCCATCGATGGCGAAAAGCACGGACGGCTCGATCTGGGTGAAGCGGTCGATGACGCTGACCGCCCCGATATCGGGCGAACAGCTCGACCAGACCGCGCCGAGGCTGGCGCAGGCCAGAAAGGCGATGACGGCGTGGGGAGTGTTGGGGACATAGGCGACGACTCGGTCGCCTACGCCGACGCCCATCTCGCGCAGGCTGGCGGCCACCGAGGCCACCGCTCGGTGGAGTTCAGCCCAGCTCCAGGTCTCATCCGGGACGGTCTCGGAGCGGAAACACAACGCCGGGTGTTCATTCGCGTTCCGGAACACATGCTCGGCGTAGTTCAGGCGGGCGCCCTCAAACCAGGCCGCGCCGGGCATCTCGCGCCCGACCAGCACGCGCGTGTAGGGCGTCGACGCCTGGATCTGGAAGTAGTCCCACTGCGACGCCCAGAAGTCCTCGAGATGCTCGACCGACCAGCGCCACAGGGCCGCATAGTCGTCGAAGACGAGACCGCGTTTCTCGGCCAGCCAGCGCATGTAGGCGGCCAGGCCGCTGGCCTGCTTGAAGGCCTCCGAGGGGGTCCAGAGGGGAGTAGGCATATGGAGGTTCAGGCTGTTTGGTCAAGATTTTCACCACAAAGACACAAAGGCACAAAGAAATAAAAGGGTTCTTTGTGTCTTTGTGCCTTTGTGGTGAAAACATCAGTGCTTCGGGGCGAAGTACTCCTTCATCGGCTCGTAGTAGGAATCGATCCAGCCCTGGCGATATTGCATGCCGTGGGCGGGCAGTCCGGAGTGCTTGATCGTGACCGTTGTGCCGCCCTTCTTCGGCTTGAACAGGATCTCGAGGCGCGAATCGGGCTCGCTCTCGGTGAACTCGCTTGTGCGCCAGGCCTGCAAGATGCGGGCGCCCGATTCAAGCTCAAGGTTGCGCCCGCTAATGTAGCCATCCCAGGCCTGGAAGGTTGCCCCGACCCGGGCATTGACGGTTGCCGCGCCGCCGGTCATGGCGGCATGGCTTTTGCTGGTGAGCCAGGCTTTGTAGACGGTCTCGGGCGGGGCGGGAATGAAGGTGGACACCTGGAATCGAAGGGCCATGTCTATGCCTCCCACTTCTGGTTGAACTTGCGCGCGTTGGCGCCGCTGAGCGCGGGGCCATGCCCGAAGCACACCGCGGCGAACGTGAGTTTGGCGAGCGCGGCCAAGGTGCGCCGGCCCTGGGCGTGATCGTCGTAGACGATGGACAGGGACAGCCCGCCCATGTTGCTGCACGCGTCGGCGGCGAAGAGCAGCCCACCGTCGCGCTCGAGCAGGAAGGCCATATGGCCGGCGCTGTGCCCGGGGGCGGCGATGGCGCGCAGCCCGCCGCCGAAGGGCAGCACATCGCCGTCGGCGATCTCGTGCTCGATCTCGGCCTGATCGACGATGCCCGAGCTGCCGGCGATGAAAAGGCGATACATGATCTGCTGCATCAGCCCGCGGGAGGGGGTCGAGCGGTTGATAACGACCTTGCCGCGCACGACCTCGGCATCGGCAAGGCTCATCCAGGCGCTCGCGCCGGTCTGCTTTTTGAGGGCTGCCAGGCCGCCGGCGTGATCGGGGTGGCAGTGGGTGACGACGATGTTTTTGATGTCGCTCGGGCTGCGGCCGAGGGCCTGGATCGCGGCGAGAATCTTCACATCATCCTTGCCATAGCCGGTGTCGATCAGGGTGAGGGCGCTTCCGTCCTCGATCAGGAAGGCATTGACGGGTCCGAGGCCAAGCGCATAGACGCCGGGGAAGATGAGTTTGGCGGGCATGGGGGAACAGTATAGACAAGAGTCCTATAATTGCTGGCCGCTATGCCAGTTTATCAATACGCCTGTCCCGACTGTGGCCACCAGTTTGAGCGCCAGCAGAAATTCACCGATGAGAAGCTCAAGGTGTGCCCGAATTGCCACAAGCGCCACATCCATCGCGTGGTCGGCCAGGTTTCGGTGGCCTTTCGCGGGTCGGGGTTTTACGTCAATGACAGCCGCGGCTCGAACCCGGCCGGGGTGAAGCCCAAGACGCCGGACAGCAAGCCGGCCGAAGGCGCCCCGTCGGAGTCGACGCCGGCCGAAACTAAGACCGAGACAAAGGCCGAGGCCAAGCCCGACGCCAAACCCGAGTCGAAATCGGAGTCGAAGTCGGAAAGCTCGGCGCCGGCGACGAGCGACAAGAAGCCGGCGGCCGGCGACGCGAAGAAGTAGGGCCGCGGCGACGGACAGCAGGTGGAGCCCACCTTGAAGGTGGGCTCCACCTGGCCAACGCCCTACCGCCCCACCATCGGCAGATACACCCGCGCGACCGGGCCCGTGATGGCCTGGCCAGTGATGTCGCTCAGCGCGCCCTCGGTCAGCGCCGGCATGCCCGCCCCGGCAAAGACCACCCGCGCGATCGGGCCTGTCCCCGATGGCCCGGCCGGCGCCGCGCCCATGCTGTAGGCGGCCACGCTCAGCGCGCCGGCATGGTCATCCTCGGTCAGCGGGTAGAACGAGCGCCCGCTTTGGGTGACAAACGGGCCGAGATCGATCGAGGACACGCTCAGCCCAGCGGGATAAGTCAACCCAAGCTGGAAGGCCCCCAGGTTGAACACGTCCTGAGCAAAGATCGTGGCCGTGACCGGCCCGCCTGGCCCGCCTTCGACCTGCATCGACAGCGCGTTCAGCCCCGCTGTCTGCGGCGCGCGCGGGAGCGCCCACTGGTTGCAGTCGGTGTTCCAGCGCCCGGCGATGGTCTGGACGTCCGCGATGTCCACCCCATTCTCCGAGTTTAGGTCGAACCACGTCTCATACAGCGGATCGCCGAATTGGGCACTCCAACGGTAAGCGATCATCTGCACATCATCGACCTGAATGTAGCCATTGGGGACGTTGAACGGCCCGGTGTAGTCGCCGACGCAGCCCGGCACCGGCGTGCCCGTCGCCGTCGGCGTGGGCGTGTGGGTGCGGGTCGGGGTCGGGGTGCGGGTCGGCGTCGGCGTCCGCGTCGGCGTCGCGGTTGGCGTCTCCGTTGGGGTGTTGGTCGGCACCGGCGTCAGCGTCGGCGCGGGCGTCTGGGTCGGGGTGTTGGTCGGGCGCGGATGCTGCGGAGCGACGATGACGACGGTCCGGCTGTAGACGTTGACATTCCCAAACGGATCGCGGGCAATGGCGACCAGCTCGCGCATCCCGGTTGGGCCGTCGAGGGTCCAGAACGTCGCGCTGAAGGTGTCGCTCAGGCCCTGCGTTGCGACCAGGCTCTCGTCCGAACCCGTGATCACACCCGAACCATCGACGTCGAAGAACAGGCGGGTCTCGACCGCGCCACTGTCGTCGGTGACGACCATCGTGACATCCAG
>Ga0073902_10000798_pt1 | contig 17721 bp, 18 predicted proteins | sample KloWWTmeKNB19Kit_FD_66667 | JGI IMG/M metagenome (GOLD analysis project Ga0073902, IMG submission 66667) | Active sludge microbial communities from Klosterneuburg, Austria, studying microevolution and ecology of nitrifiers - Klosterneuburg... | ecosystem: Engineered > WWTP > Aerobic digester >...
GAGCGCGGTATCACGATCAAGGCGCAGTCGGTATCGCTGCCGTTCACCGCGAAAGACGGCCAGACCTATCTGCTGAACTTCATCGACACGCCCGGTCACGTCGATTTTTCCTACGAGGTTTCGCGCTCGCTTGCAGCCTGCGAAGGTGCGCTGCTGGTCGTCGATGCAGCTCAAGGTGTCGAGGCGCAGTCGGTCGCGAACTGCTACACCGCAGTCGAGATGGGTCTGGAAGTACTGCCGGTATTGAACAAGATCGATCTGCCGACCGCAGATGTGGAACGCGTCAAGAAGGAAATCGAGGCGGTTATCGGCATCCACGCCGAAGACGCGCTGCAGATCAGTGCCAAGACCGGACTGAACGTGCGCGATGTGCTCGAAGCGATTGTTGAAAAAATTCCGCCGCCGAAAGCCGGTGAGTTTCCGCAGTTGCAGGCACTGATCATCGACTCCTGGTTCGACAACTACCTCGGCGTCGTGTCGCTGGTGCGCGTGATGCAGGGCGAGATCAAAGCCAAGGACAAGATCCTGGTGATGTCGACTGGACGCGTCCACGATGTCGACCACGTCGGCATTTTCACGCCCAAGCGCAAGACCACGGACCGCCTCGGTCCGGGCGAGGTGGGTTTTGTTTGTGCGTCGATCAAGGAAGTGCACGGGGCGCCGGTCGGCGACACCCTCACCCTTGCGAAAGACCCGGCAGCGAGTGCGTTGCCGGGTTTCCAGAAGATGCAGCCGCGCGTCTTCGCCGGGTTGTTCCCGACCAATGCCGATGACTATCCGGACATGCGCGTGGCGCTCGAAAAGCTCACGCTGAACGATTCATCGTTGTATTTCGAACCGGAAAGTTCTGATGCGCTTGGCTTCGGCTTCCGCTGCGGCTTTCTCGGCATGCTGCATATGGAAATCGTTCAGGAACGGCTCGAGCGCGAATACGATCTCGATTTGATCACGACGGCGCCGACCGTCGTCTATGAAGTGCTCGACACCGACGGCAAGATCCTGACGCTCGACAATCCGTCGAAGCTGCCGCCATCGAACCGGATCGAGGAATTCCGTGAACCGATCATCCAGGCCAACATCCTGACGCCGCCGGACTACGTCGGCAATGTCATCAAGTTGTGCGAGGAAAAACGCGGTGTGCAGCGCTCGATCACGTACATGGGCTCGCAGGTCCAGATCGTCTACGAAATGCCGCTTGCCGAAGTCGTGCTGGATTTCTTTGATCGCCTGAAATCGGCCAGTCGTGGTTACGCCTCGCTCGACTATCACTTCCTGCGTTTCGAGGCCGGCAGCTTCGTGCGCCTGGACGTGATGATCAATGGCGACAAGGTCGATGCGTTGTCGACGATCGTGCATCGCTCGCAGTCCGACCGTCGTGGCCGCGACCTGTGCGAGAAAATGAAAGAGCTGATCCCGCGTCAGATGTTCGACGTTGCGATCCAGGCCGCGATCGGTGCGCAGATCATCGCGCGCTCGACGGTCAAGGCGATGCGCAAGAACGTGCTGGCCAAGTGCTACGGCGGTGACGCGACGCGCAAGAAGAAGCTGCTCGAAAAGCAGAAGGAAGGCAAGAAGCGTATGAAGCAGGTCGGTCGCGTCGAGATCCCGCAGGAAGCCTTCCTTGCGGTTCTGCAGACTGATTCCAAGTAAATCCAGCCACGGACGCCCGCATGGGAAACATCAAACTCGATTTCGCACTGATCCTTGTTGTCCTGACCGCAGTAACCGGCGTCATTTGGGCGATCGACCACCTGCTGTTCGCGAAGCAGCGCGCGTCGCGACTGGGAGACAAGGCCAAGGAGCCGCTGTTAGTCGAGTATTCGCGCTCTTTTTTCCCGGTGATCTTCGTGGTGCTGATCATCCGCTCATTCGTTGCCGAGCCGTTTCGGATTCCGTCCAGTTCGATGATGCCATCGTTGTTAATCGGCGATTTCATTCTGGTGAACAAGTTCTCCTACGGCATCCGCATCCCGGTACTGAACAAGGAAATCATTGCGATCGGAAAACCGAAGCGTGGCGACGTCGTGGTGTTCAAGTATCCGGGTAAGTTCCCGGGCGACCCGGCAGCCGGTACCGATTACATCAAGCGCGTCATTGGCTTGCCGGGCGACACCATCAGTTACGTTGAAAAGATCGTCTACATCAATGGCCAACTAGTCGAGCAGGTGGCCATCGGTCGCTACGAAGGCGTAGGGCAGGGTGAAGGCATGACCGGTGCGCTGCGTTCGATCGAGAAACTGCCGGGCCGTGACCACGAAATTCTGCAAAGTCCTTATGCCTTTCCGCCGCCCCCACTGGGCGACACCTGGACTGTTCCCGAGGGGGGCTATCTGGTGCTCGGCGACAACCGTGACAATAGCGAAGACAGCCGCTATTGGGGTATGGTTCCTGAGGCCAATCTGGTCGGCCGCGCCTTCTTCATCTGGATGAACTGGGACTTCGAGAATGGCGGTGTCGACTTCGGACGAATCGGTTCTGTCATCCGCGGAGGAGAATGAAATGACTATCGTGCGTTCGCGTCAGTCGGGTATTTCACTGATCGGGTTTCTTATCATCCTCATCGTGCTGGGTTTTTTCGCATTCTTGTTCATGAAGTTGTATCCGGCGTACTACGAGTACTACAACGTCGTCGGCGCGATGGAAGCGATCAAACGCGAACCGGCTGCGGCACGCTGGTCACCGGCTGAAATCCTCACATCGCTCGACAAGCGCATGTATATCAATTACGTCGATGAGAAGTTCGTCAACAAGCGCAGCTTCACGATCAAGCGGGCCGGCACCGGCTATACATTGTCGGTTCATTATGAGCGACGCGAGCCATTGATTTACAACCTCGACTATGTGGCGACGTTTGATCGAACTGTCCAACTCGGCACGAATCTGGGCACTGACTGAGCAGTGAGCGCTTCACTCAGCGAACAAGCCCTGGTGCACCGCAGCGCCCGCGGTGCAAATAACGAACGCCTCGAGTTTCTCGGTGACGCGGTGGTCGGGTTGGTGGTCGCGGAGTTGCTTTACGATCGCTTCCCGAAAGTCGATGAAGGCGTGTTGACGCGGATGCGCGCGCACCTTGTTTGCGAGCGCGGTTTGGCGGAGGTTGCGCGCACGCTCAAACTTGGCGAGCGTTTGCAATTGGGGCCGGGCGAACTGAAATCGGGTGGATATCGCCGCGACTCGATTCTTGCCGATGCGCTGGAAGCACTGGCGGCGGCGCGTTATTTCGAATCCGGATGGGATGCGTGCCGGGCCGAAGTGCGATCGTGGTTTGAGCACGCGCTTGGCAGTCTGCATACCGACGATTTCGGTAAGGATGCCAAGACCCGGCTGCAGGAATGGATGCAGGCGCGCGCGTTGGGACTGCCGGAGTACGAATTGGTCGACGCGACCGGCCCCGAACACGCACGCGAATTTCTTGTTCACTGCCGTGTCGCTGCGCATTCGCGACAGACCGAAGCGCGCGGTAACAGTCGCAAGCTGGCCGAGGCACGTGCTGCCGAGGCCATGATCACTCAACTTCAAGCTGACGAACGCAAGGCGAACCCCGCATGACCGAACATCGTTTCGCCACTGTTGCAGTGGTGGGTCGCCCGAATGTCGGCAAGTCGACATTGCTGAACGCACTCGTCGGATTTTCACTGAGCATCGTTGCACCGAAGCCACAGACCACACGCCATCGTTTGCTCGGCGTACTGACACGCGACGACGTGCAATTCGCGTTTCTCGACACCCCCGGCATTCATCGTGCTCAGTCGCGGGCATTGAATAAAATGCTCAATCGGACGGCGTTCTCGGCACTGGAAGAGGCCGACATCGTGTTATGGCTGCTTGATGTAATGCGGCGCACCGACGACGACGAAATGGTCGCCGCACGCTTGAAAGGGCGAAAGGTGCCGGTGGTGATTGCTTTGAATAAGGCCGACAAGATCGCCGACAAATCTAAGCTGCTACCGATGATCGCCGCGTTGCAGCAGGCCTATGCACCGGATGCAATCGTACCGATTTCGGCACTGAAGAACTCCGGAACGGAGCAATTGATCAAGGTGTTGGCGGGACTTGCCCCACTCGGCGATGCACAGTTCGATGCCGAGGAAATCACCGATCGCAGCGAACGTTTCCTCGCCGCTGAACGCGTGCGCGAACAGTTGATCCTGCAACTGCATGACGAGTTGCCGTATGCGACCAATGTCGAGATCGAGCGCTGGGAGCAGGAAGGCAATCTGGTCAAGATTGGCGCCGTGATCTGGGTTGAGCGCGATGCGCAAAAGGCGATCGTCATCGGTGCCGGCGGTGCGCAACTAAAGGCTATTGGTACACGCGCACGCAAGGTGCTGGAAAAGTTGCTGGATGCGCGGGTACATCTCGAAACCTGGGTGCGTGTGCGCGAGAACTGGTCGGATGATGAGCGCGCTTTGAAACGCATGGGCATCGACCAAGCCTAAGCCATGGCCGAGCGCGTCGAACGGCAGCCGGCCTACGTGCTGCATGAACGTGCGTATCGTGAAACCAGCGCCATCCTTGAGTTGTTCACGCGTGATCACGGCTGTGTCGCGGTGGTCGCACGCGGATTGCGAGCAGCGAAACCTCGGTTTTCACGTGGCAGCCTGCGCGCCCTGCAACCGCTCGAATGCGCGTGGCTGAATCAAGGTGATCTCGGCCAATTGACGGCGGCCGAGGCGTGCGGGCTGCCGCTGGCGCTTTCCGGTATACGCCTGCAATCGGCACTGTATTTGAACGAGTTGCTCGTGCGTTTGTTGCACCGCCATGATCCACATCCGCTGCTGTTCGATGCCTATGCGCGTCTGTTGGTGCAGTTACCAGAGAGTGCGGATGCACTCGGGTTCCAACTGCGTTGTTTTGAGGCGCTGCTGCTGTCGGAACTAGGCTACGGCATCGAGTTCACGTTTGATTCCGCCGCGCAGGCGCCAGTTGATCCGTGTGGCCGTTATCGTGCATTACCGGAGCATGGCGTAATCGGTGTGCACGATTTAGAGGTCGATACGATCTCTGGGGCGGCGCTGCTGGCATTGCAAGCAGGGCAGCAGCCCGATGCCGTGGGATTGCGCGAACTACGCCGGATGATGCGCGCGCTGCTTCTGCACCATCTCGGTGGACGTGGCTTGAATGCTTGGCGGGTGCTCAGGTCGCCAGCGCCGCCTGCAGATCGGGCATGAGTACTGAGCAGGCTTGATCGTAACGATCGATCAGCGTCGTCCACGCATCGGATTGTCGCGCCGTGTCATCGATAAACCGGATCAACGGTATCGCACCGCAAAATCCTGCTGAGGACTTCATCCGGTGTAAGGCATCGCGCAGCGCTTGCAGGTCGCGCGTCATGGCGGCCGCTTCGAGCATGCCGCGATATACCGGTAACTCGTCACGCAGCATGCCACGCAGTGTGCGCACCGTGTCGATGCTGCCCCAGATTGCCAACGCGGCGGCATCATCGAGGCTGGCGGCGGGCGAGGGCGAGTGATCCGATAAAACATCGCGCAGTCGCCCGATCGCGATCGGTTTCTCGAGCGCAGCATCGAAGCCGCGCGCTAATAAGTTCTGTGCGCGTTGATCGTCCAGATCAGCGCTGATGGCGATCATGCGCGCGCACCGCGTTTCATCGATTTCACGCAGCGCCGGCAACAGGGCGCTGCCATCCTCGCCGTCAAGTCGCTGATCGATCAGCAGCAAATCGAAGTGTTGACTGCGTGCCGTTGCCAACGCTGTCGCAGCCGTTGCTGCAACCGCTACGGTGTGGCCCAGCGCCTGCAATTGCGATGACACCACCTCGCGCACGATCGGGTCATCATCGACCAACAAGATGCGCAGGCTCATCGGTAGACCTCGATTCGGGCATGGCGGCGGGGCTGCCGGTAGACTACACGGCCCGAACCATCGTCCAGTATCCCCTTGAATCGTCGTGTCTCCGCTGAGCCAATCGCGCTCGACATCGAAAATTTCACCCATGACGGACGCGGTGTTGCGCGCGTCGACGGCAAAGCAATCTTTGTATCCGGCGCATTGGTCGGCGAACGCGTAGTCGCGAAGCTGACTGCAAAGCACCGCCAGTACGATGAAGCAGAAGTCATCGAAATCCTGCAAGCGTCGCCCGATCGCGTCGTCCCTGGCTGCGCCCATTTCGGCATTTGCGGGGGCTGCGCGCTGCAGCATCTGGCGCCGGCGGCGCAGATTGCGGCGAAACAGCAAACGCTGCTCGACAACTTGAGCCGTATCGGCGATGTCACGCCGAAACGCATTCTCGAACCCTTGCAAGGCGATGCCTGGGGCTATCGCCGTCGCGGCCGCCTGTCGGTGCGCCACGTCGAGAAAAAGGGACGCGTGCTCGTCGGATTTCGCGAAACCAATGGCAAGTACGTCGCCGATCTCAGTCGTTGTCCGGTGGTGTTGCCTGCAGTCGGCGAGCGCCTCACGGCAATCGCTGAATTGTTGGCCTCGATGGATGCGGTGCGCGAGATTCCACAAATCGAATTTGCCTGTGGGGATGCGCTGACCGCGTTGGTATTCCGCCATCTGCAGCCGCTATCGGACGGTGATCTCGGAAAACTCAAGGCATTCGCCGAGCGCGAGCAGCTTGCCGTGATGCTGCAGCCGAAAGGGCTGGATTCGGTGCATACGCTGTGGCCGGAACACGCCGATCTGTACTTTGATATTCCTCGCTTCGACTTGCGCCTCGATTTCGATGCGCTCGATTTCATTCAGGTCAATGCCGCGATCAATGCGCGCATGATTGATCATGCGCTGGCGCTGCTTGATGTGCAGGCAGATGAATCGGTGCTCGATCTGTTCTGTGGGCTCGGCAATTTCACCTTGCCGCTGGCGCGCGTTGCCAAGTCGGTTGTCGGCGTCGAGGGTGACCATGCACTCGTTGCCCGCGCACGGCGCAATGCCGAGCGCAATGGCATTCGCAATGCGGAATTCTTTGTCGCCGATTTGTCCGAGAATCAGCGTGATGCAGCTTGGGCAAAGCGACACTACGACCGCGTTCTGATCGATCCGGCGCGCGCGGGTGCCGACAAGCTGATCGAGTGGTTCCCGTTCAAGCAGGTCAAGCGCGTTGTTTACGTCTCTTGCCACCCGGCATCGCTTGCCCGTGATGCCGGTCTGCTGGTGCGCCAGCATGGCTTCAAACTCAAGGCGGCAGGGGTGATGGACATGTTTCCACACACGGCACATGTCGAATCCATCGCCTTGTTCGAGCGTTGAGATGGGCGTCGAGATCGAGCGCAAGTTTCTGGTCCGCGGCAATGCTTGGCGCGGCCAGATTGCGCGCAGCATTGCGATCGATCAAGGCTATCTCGGTGGTGAGCGCTGCTCGGTGCGCGTGCGTTTGCAGGACGAGGTCGCGATGCTCAACATCAAGTCGCGCGAGGCCGGTGCGCAGCGTCTGGAATTCGAGTATCCGTTGCCGGTCACCGATGCGCTGGAATTGCTGGAGCGACTATCCGGCCCGCGCGTGACCAAGACTCGCCATCACGTCGTCATCGATGGCGACGTATTCGAGATTGACGAGTTTGCCGGTGCGAATACGGGTTTGGTCGTAGCTGAAATCGAGTTGGACGCCGTCGATGCGGTATTTCCGCACCCAGCCTGGCTGGGCCGGGAAGTCACCGACGAGGTTCGCTTCTACAATCTGCGCCTGGCCGAAACACCATTTTCCGACTGGCTCGACCGCGACACATTGATCAAGGAAATCGCATGCTGATGATCGGCATCGCCGGCACGACGCTGGCTCCCGAAGAAAAAGACTGGATCCGCGCCCCGATGGTCTGTGGCGTAATCCTGTTCACACGGAATTTTTCGTCGCGCGACCAATTGGTCGCCTTATGCAACGATATCCGTGCCGCGCGTGCTGGTGAATTCTTGATCGCCGTGGATCAAGAGGGTGGCCCGGTGCAGCGCTTTCGTGAGGGGTTCACCGCGTTGCCGGCGTTGGCGCTATTTGGCGAACGTTATGCGACTGATGCCGCTGGCGCGCTCGATCTGGCCGAGCAGCACGGCTGGTTGATGGCCTGCGAGATCCTTGCACTTGGTATCGACTTGAGTTTTGCACCCTGCATCGATCTCAAGCGCGGCAATCGCGCCATCGGGGTGCGCGCTTTCCATGATGATCCGGCGGTGGTCGCAGCGTTCGCGGCCGCTTATGTGCGCGGCATGCATAAGGCCGGTATGGCGGCGACGCTGAAGCATTTTCCAGGGCATGGTTCGGTGCTCGAAGACACGCATTTCGACGTTGCGGTCGATCCGCGACGCTTCGATGTGATCGAGCGCGAAGACCTGTATCCGTTCAGCGCCGGAATCGCCGCGCAGGCCGAGGCAGTGATGATGGCGCACGTCACTTATCCCGAAGTCGCGCCGGAACCCGCCGGTTACTCGCCGCACTGGATACGCAACATCCTGCAGCGGCAACTCGGTTTTACCGGCATCGTTTTCTCCGATGACATCGGCATGGCCGCAGCAGAATCTGCCGGTGGCATCAAGGCGCGCATTGACGCGCATTTGGATGCGGGCTGCGACATCGTGCTGGTCTGCGCGCCAGTTCTGGTGTCCGAAGCCATCCATGCCGTGTCGCAACGCCAGCCGTTGCCGATGTCGAAACTGGCATTGTTACGCGCGCGCGCCACACCGCAATGGTCGCAGTTGCTTGCGAACGATGATTTCATCCAAACCCGCGCTGGTCTCAGCGCGCTCAGCCAGGAGTTCGTGGCATGAATGCCCATCCCTTATCCGAAGCACTGAAGCATTCCGATTGTCTGTGGTCGCGCGAACAATTGTTCGTTGAGATCGCGCGCCTCGGCCGCGAGTTGAATGCCGCCTATGCAGATTGTCCGCAGCCGCCGGTCTTCCTGACGGTGATGAACGGCGGAATGTTCTTCGGCGCTTATCTGGCGCATGCCAGCAGCGTCGATTTCCACTTCGATTATGTGCACGCCACGCGCTACCGCAGTGGCACCATGGGCCACGCGCTGGAGTTGGTGAAGGCGCCGCGAACGCCATTTATTGGACGCGACGTACTGATCGTCGATGACATCCTCGACGAAGGCAAAACCCTGGCGATGGTGCGTGACTGGTGCCTGGCGCAGGGTGCCGCGTCGGTGCGTATTGCCGTGCTCGCGGTTAAAAATCACGACCGTTGCGTGCCCGGTTTCAAGGCGGATTTCATCGGTGTTGAAGTGGCAGATCGCTACGTTTATGGCTTCGGCATGGATTATTACGAGCAAGGTCGCAATCTCGACGCGATCTACGCATTGAAGGATTGAGTCGATGAGCGTTGAACTGGGGCTGATCGGCGGCACCGGCCTATATTCGTTCGCAGGCCTGACGAATGTAACCCGCGTGGAGATCGATACGCCGTTCGGCTCGCCGTCGGCTGCCTACGTCTGCGGTGATCTCGATGGACATCGCGTCGCCTTCTTGGCGCGTCATGGCGAATCGCACACGATCGCGCCGCACCGTGTGAACTATCGCGCGAACGTGTACGGCTTCAATCAGCTTGGCTGTCGTCAGTTGATCGGCATCAACGCCGTCGGTGGCATTCGCAACGACATGGGGCCACGCGTTGTGGTGATTCCGGAGCAAATCATCGACTACACCGATGGTCGCTTGAGCAGCTTCAGCGACATGCCGGAGACGAAGGTCGAACATATCGATTTCTCGCATCCGTACACGCCACGATTGCGCGCACGTTTGCTGGCCGCGGCGGCGCAGGCCGAGGTCGAAGTGATCAACGGTGGTTGTTATGGTGCGACCCAGGGGCCGCGACTGGAAACTGTGGCCGAGATCGCGCGCCTGCGTCGAGATGGCTGCGACCTGGTCGGCATGACCGGCATGCCGGAGGCGGTTCTGGCACGCGAACTCGGTCTCGATTACGCCTGCATCGCGCTGATCGCCAACTGGGCCGCGGGTTGCGGCGACAAGGGCGAGATCAGCATCGAGGAGATTTATGCACATTTGGCCGCTGCCACAGCCCACGTGGCGCCTGTCATTCGCGCTTTGTTGGCAATGAATCTGCGCTGACAGCTTGTAATTATTTTCAATCTGGGAAAAACTCTGGTCGCTGCGCCGTCGTGGCCAGCCGTGTTTCCTTTCAAAGGTTTCTCCAGCAATGCGTACCGGTACCGTGAAGTGGTTCAACGACGCGAAGGGCTTTGGCTTCATCGCGCCTGATGACGGCGGCGAAGATGTCTTCGTCCATTACTCTGCCATCACCGCGAAGGGCTTCCGCAGCCTTCAGGAAGGCCAGAAGGTGAGCTTCGAAGTCCAGCAAGGACCGAAGGGCGCACAGGCCGCTGGCGTCGTTCCGATCGGTTGATCCGAGTCCGCAACGATGCAGGAAGAGCCCCGCTCCGGCGGGGTTTTTCTTTTTCAGTGATCGGACATCGTGAATTGCAGGCGCGCCAGTTCGGCATAGAGACCACCGGCTTGCATCAGTTCAGCGTGCGTACCGATCGCCTGGATGCGGCCGTGGTCGAGTACAACAATGCGGTCGGCCTTCTGCACGGTGGCGAGTCGGTGCGCGATGATGATCGTCGTGCGGCTGCCCATCACCGCATCGATGGCCTTCTGGATCGCCGCCTCGGATTGCGCGTCGAGTGCGCTGGTGGCCTCGTCCAGCAGCAGGATTGGCGCATCGCGCAACAAGGCGCGTGCGATCGCGATACGCTGGCGCTGGCCGCCGGAAAGGCGAACGCCACGCTCACCTAGTTCCGCCGCATACCCGCCAGGTTGCGCAACGATGAACTCGTGCGCCTGTGCCGCCTTGGCAGCGTTTTCAATGTCGGCTTGAGTGGCGCCGTCGCGGCCCATCGCGATATTCGACGCCGCATCCATTGCGAAAATAACCGGGTGCTGCGGCACCACGGCAATGCCGCTCCGCAGATCAGCGAGGCGGGTGGCATCGATCGATTGGTCGTCGACCAAAATTCGTCCGGATTCAGCTTCATGGAAGCGCAGCAGCAACTGGAACAAAGTGCTCTTGCCGGCACCGCTGGGGCCAACCAGCGCGATTGTTTCGCCAGGGCGAATGTCGAGTGAGAAATCATCGAGTGCGATCTGTTCCGGGCGGCTTGGATACCGAAAGTGCACCTGTTCGAAGCGGATCGCGCCGCGTGCGGGCTGCACCGCCGGGAGGGCATCAGGGCGATCGCGCACTTCGGGTTCGGTGTGCAGCAATTCGGCAATGCGCTCCATCGCACCCGCGGCGCGTTGTACTTCGCCCCAGACTTCGGTCAGCGCACCCACCGAGCCGGCAGCAGTGACCGCGTAGAACACGAACTGCCCGAGCGTGCCGGCGGTCATCGTGCCGACCAGCACGTCCTTGGCGCCAATCCACAGCACCAGGGTGATGGCACCGAAGACCAGCAGGATCACCATCAGTGTCAGCCAAGCGCGCGTGCCGATGCGGCGACGGGCAGTAGCCAGCGAACGCAGGATGGTGCCGTCAAAGCGCAGCGATTCGGCCGCCTCGCGGGTATAGGCCTGCAAGGTCTGGATTGCCCCAAGGGATTCCGCCGCCTGGGCGCTGGCGTCGGCGATCCGTTCCTGCGACTGCTTCGACAATCCGCGTACGCGGCGGCCGAAAAATATGATCGGCAGGATCGCCAGCGGAATCACCAGCGCTGCCAGTCCGGCCAGTTTCGGACTGGTGACGACCAGCAGGACACTCGCGCCCACCAGCATCACCGCACTGCGCAAGGCAACGGAGACCGACGAACCGATCATGGTCTGCACGAGTTCGGCGTCGGCAGTGATGCGCGACAACAGTTCGCCACTACGGCTGCGTTCGAAGAAGGCGGTATCGAGCGTCAACAGGTGGGAATAGAGCCGCCGGCGTAGGTCTGCAACCACCGATTCGCCGAGCATCGCGATGAACCAGTAGCGCAGCGCGGTTGCGAATGCGAGCGTGCCGGCAACGACAAACAGGCCGAGGAAGCTACGGTCGATGGCGGATGGATCGGCACCGGAGAAACCGTGGTCGATCATTTGACCAACCGCCCATGGCAGTGTCAGCGTGGCGGCGGTCGAGATCGCCAGGAACAACAGCCAGCCGACCGCGAGCCGGCGATATGGCTGGACGTAGGGCAGTAACGCGCGCAGCGGTTTCAGGCCGGGTTTCGGCTGGACATCGGAGTCGGACATCGGCTGATTGTGGGGGCATGGCGCGGCGACGCAAGGGTTGACGTGCGATTCAATCGAGCAAGCGCAACATTGCCTGGCCACGAGTGGCATCGCGGAGGCCGCTACCGAGGCGGTGCAACAGGTCGGTGCGCAGGTTGATCTGCAGCGTGACGCCATTGGCATCGAAGGTTTCGTCGGTCTTCTCTGCCGCGAGCGCGTCGATCAAGGCATGCACTGCGCCGAGGTGCGCGAACCCTGCCGTGATCGTTGCCGCCTGCATCGCCACGCGCTCAAGGCGTTGTGCGGTACGCAGGCATTCGGCGGCGGTGCCGCCATAGGCCCGGACCAAGCCACCGGCGCCAAGCTTGATGCCACCGAACCAGCGCGTGACGACGACCGTGACCAGATCCAAACCCTGCCCATCGATGGCAGCGAGAATCGGCCGCCCGGCGGTGCCGGCTGGTTCATCGGCATCGTCCGACCGGTACAACTCGCCGATGCGGTAAGCCCAGCAGTTGTGGCGGGCATCGGCGTCACTGACGCTGGCAATGAAGGCAAGGGCTGCCGAGACATCCGCGGTCGCGGCAGCCTGTGCGATGAATCGGCTTTTTTTGATCTCGATGTCGAAGCGGTGCGGGGCTGCCAAAGTCGGCCGCAGGCTCATGGCTGGTAGCGGCGCAGGTCGGCTGGAATCACGATCTCAGGGTAGGCCTGATGGAATCGGTGCAACTCGCTGCGTGCAGCCGTGTGGCGACCGTCCTGTACGAGTTGGCGGATGCGCTCCAACCACGGTTCTGGTGGCAGTAGATCAGCCTTGCGTTTGGCGGTGGCATCGCTTCCGGCTGCCTGTTGATCAACTACGCCTTGTGTCCGTTCGCTTTCAGCGTCGGCGGATAGGCCACCAACGACCTCGGCCGCCGTCGCTGCGGTGGCCGATGCCGGCGCCGCAATGTTTTGACGTCGCTCCGGGCTGGCGGTTGCGCCGCCATGATCGGCGCGCTGATATCGATCCGGCTCACTCGACTTCGTCGGCGCCGGTGGTGGCGCGGCCAATACCGGCGCCTCAGCGGTCGTTACTGACATTTCCTGCTTCGCCAGTCCGTCCTTGAACGCTCGCGGCTCGCTCATTGCTGGCGGTATTGGTGCCGGTGGAGCACTCGGCAACTGCGCCATGTCGAGGCCGTTATCGCGGTTGCGACGGTCGCTCGACTGTACGTCCACTTCGAATACTTCCTTGCGTGCGGTCGGTACCGCAACGGCCGCGGATTCCTGCATCTGGCGTGCCTCATACACGCGCCAGCCGATGCCAGCAGCGAACGCGACACCGACGAAACTAGCCGCGAACGCGATCCATCGCGGTGGGCGGTGGCGGGCCGGCGGCGCATGTGCGATTGCGGCACGTGCTTTGGCCAGCACGGCGCGATCAAGCAGAGCAGTCGGTTCCGATTGCGGCAGACGTTTGTACGCGGCCAGCTCGGCCGCGTAGTCGCGCATCAGGTCATTGAGTTCCTGGTCATTCATGCGTAGGACCTCAAGCTCACGCGCAGTTTTTCAAGGGCGTAGCGCAATCGCGATTTCGCAGTTTCGCGGCCAACACCCATGACCTCACCGATTTCCTCGATGCCGAGCCCATTTTCAACTCGCAGCAGGAAGGCACCACGTTGGTCTGCCGGCAGTTCCGCGAGTGCGTCCTGCAAGCGGCGCGATTGTTCGAAGTCGCTAAGCACACGATCCGGGCGCTCGTGCTCGTCATTCTCGGCAACCCGGAAGGCGTTTTCGGCGGTTTCGCCATTGTCTTCCGGGCGCTCACGGCGGTACTGATCGATCACCAAGTTGTGCGCAATTTGGAGCAGCCAGGTCGAAAACTTGGCTTCGACGCGATAGCGCGTACGCGCCTGAACCACCCGCCCCCAGACTTCTTGGAACAATTCGTCAGCAAGTTCGCGTCGCTTGATGCCGCGCAACAGGAAACGAAACAGCGGCCCGCGATGGCGCGAGTAAAGCGCCTCGAACGCACGCGCATCACCGCTTGCGTAAGCCAACATCAATTCCTCGTCACTGCGTTCAGTCATCGCCAGTGAGCGTAAACGATGTGCCCGATGCGGCATAGCCTCGGGGGCACAAAATTCGAACGGGTATAGGGCGATGGCTGCGTTCACGAGCGGTGGAACGCAGCGGTCGGCGCATCGGGGTTACTTCAGCGCCGCGTCGACGACTTTCAGCGCGAGCGCGTCGGTCTGCTCGGAGATCGTGTCTAGCACCAGTTCCGCCTGTTGCGGGCGTTCGTAGGGCGAATCGATGCCGGTAAAGTTCGGGATCAGCCCGGCGCGCGCTTTCGCGTATAGGCCTTTGACGTCGCGTTGTTCGCAGACCGCGAGTGGCGTATCGACGAAGATCTCGACGAATTCGCCGTCGCCAAAGCGTTCACGGGCCATACGCCGCTCGTCGCGGAACGGCGAGATGAACGAGACGATGACGATCAGGCCGGCATCGACCATCAATCGCGCCACTTCGGCGATACGACGGATGTTTTCGACACGGTCCTCTGCGCTGAAACCGAGATCGCGGTTCAGGCCATGGCGGACGTTGTCGCCGTCGAGCAAATAAGTGTGATGGCCGAGCGCCAACAGCCGCTTCTCGACCAGATTCGCGATGGTCGATTTGCCCGAGCCGGAGAGCCCGGTGAACCATAGGCAGCGCGGTATCTGGTCCTTGATCTTGGCGCGCGCCGCCTTGCCAACATCCAGCGCCTGCCAATGCACGTTGCTGGCGCGACGCAACGCAAATTCGATGCGGCCCATCGCGACGGTTGCATGGGTGGTGCGGTCGATCAGAATGAAGCTGCCGAGTGTGCGATTTTCTGCGTAGGGTGCGAAAGCGATGTCCTGATCCAGCGCGATATTGCATTGCGCGACTTCATTCAGAAGCAGTCGTGTCGCCGCGAGGTGTTCTTGGGTGTTCACATCGATTTTGTGTTTGATGCCGGTGATCTGCGTATTCACTGTACGCGTTCCGATCTTCATCAGGTAGCGGCGACTGGGCATCAACGGTGCATCATGCAGCCACAGCAGTTGCACCGCGAACTGGTCGGCGATGGCGCATGCTGAAGCCGCGGCAGCGAGCACATCGCCGCGACTGACATCGATCTCGTGATCGAGTGAAATCAACGCGGACTGGCCGGCTTCGACGGATTCACGCGCGCTGTCGCCGACGGAGAGCGTGGCGACGCGCGCATGCCGCCCCGAAGGCTGTGATACCAACTCATCACCAACCTGTACGCGGCCGCTCGCGATCAGTCCGGCATAGCCGCGAAAGTCTTGATCCGGTCGGCAGACCCATTGCACCGGCATGCGGAAGGGCGCGCCGGCATCATCATGATCGACCGCTATGGTTTCGAGATGTTCGAGCAGCGGTGGTCCGGCATACCATGGCGTCGCCGCCGAGCGTGCGACGATGTTGTCGCCGCACAAACCGGACATCGGAATTGCGCGTACTTGGCGGATGCCGAGCGCATCCGCTAGTTCGGTATAGGCCGCGGCGATGTCGTCAAAACGCGTTTGGTCGTAGCCAATCAGGTCCATCTTGTTGACCGCCAGCACAATGTGGCGGATGCCGAGCAGGGCGACGATGTAACTGTGTCGACGTGTTTGCGTGAGCAGGCCTTTGCGCGCATCGACCAAGACCACGGCGACATCGGCGGTCGAGGCCCCGGTGGCCATGTTGCGTGTGTATTGCTCGTGGCCGGGGCAATCGGCGACGATGAACTGGCGACGGTCGGTGCCAAAGTAGCGATAAGCAACATCGATGGTGATGCCTTGTTCGCGTTCGGCCGCAAGCCCATCGAGCAGTAGCGCGTAGTCGATGGCTTCGCCTTGGCTGCCGTGACGGGCGCTGTCGCGTTCGAGCTTGGCGAGTTGGTCGTCGTAGAGTTGTTTGCTCTCGTACAACAGCCTGCCGATCAGCGTGCTTTTGCCGTCGTCGACGCTGCCGCAAGTGATGAAACGCAACAGCGGCTTGCGCTCGTGGCGTGCGAGGTAGTCGGCGATGTCGGTTGCGTGCGTCATCAGAAATAGCCTTCTTGCTTTTTCTGCTCCATCGACGCCCCGGCATCGCCGTCAATCAGGCGGCCCTGTCGCTCGGAGCTACGTGCTTGCAGCATCTCGGCAATGATTTTTTCCAGGGTGTCGGCATCGGATTCGAAACCACCCGATAGCGGGTAACAACCGAGTGTACGGAAGCGGATGCGGCGCAACTGTGGGGTTTCGCCGGCATGCAGTGGGAAGCGTTGATCGTCGACCATGAGCAGCGAGCCGTCGCGCTCGACCACTGGACGTTCCTTCGCGAAGTACAGGGGTACAACCGGAATGTGCTCGCGCAGGATGTAGAGCCAGATATCGAGTTCGGTCCAGTTCGACAACGGGAACACGCGCACGCTTTCACCGTCGGCAATACGCGTGTTGTAAAGCTGCCATGGCTCGGGGCGCTGCTGTTTCGGGTCCCAGCGATGTTGCGTGCTGCGAAACGAGAAAACTCGTTCCTTGGCACGCGATGCTTCTTCGTCGCGGCGCGCGCCACCAATCGCGGCGTCGTAGCAGCCGGCGTCGAGCGCTTGTTTCAGGCCTTCGGTCTTCATGATGCGTGTGTGTTCGGCCGAGCCATGTGTGAATGGCCCGACGCCATCGCGCAATCCATCCGGATTGATGTGCACGCGCAGATCAACGCCGTAGCGTGCCGGCACGGCGTCGCGCAGCGCATACATGTCGCGGAACTTCCAGGTGGTGTCGACATGCAGCAGTGGAATCGGCGGCGGCGCTGGATAGAACGCCTTGCGCAACAGGTGCAACAACACCGACGAATCCTTGCCGATCGAATACAGCATCACCGGCCGCGAAAATTCGGCCGCAACTTCGCGCAAAATATGCAGGCTCTCTGCTTCGAGCCGGTCGAGATGGGTCAGCGTCATCTGTACATTGTGCGTGAAATCGCAGCGGCGTGGATATGACGCGAAGCGGCCCATGCCGTGCGCCAGGACATAAGCCGATCGTGCCCTGCCCAAACTCGCGAACGGGCGTTTGGGTTGCAACCGGTTCAGCTTTGATGAAGCAACAAAACGGTCACTGCGGGGCGTATCTATTTGCGCCACTCTGATCGATCGACATGTGCGACCGACCTTTCGCCGGACGTGTGTCTGTAGATCTGGTTGTTCCGTTCTGTGCGCAAACCGACGATATGATTAGTAGTCCATCGAGCAGGAGGAGCAGGCCGTGGCGTCGCACCAGTGCACGCCCCATTCGCTTTCGTGCTTGCAACTACCCGCAGTTTCACACTTGCAGGTGACGCGAGCCTTGTCGACGAAGATCGGTTCCGACATGGCTAGACCCATCGCGGCCATCGGGCGGATTTCGGCCGACTTCCCGAGGTCGACATCGCTACGGGACTCGATGGCCGCGATGTGACCGAAAATCTTCACCATGACCATGTCGTTCCCGGCCGATACGCCGGTCTTGGCATCATTTCCGAAGGCACGATGCCATCCTGAAATTGCCGCGCGAACATCCGGAACCTCAAGCATCTGCGCGTTGAAGCGGGGCAGGG
>Ga0073902_10000803_pt1 | contig 17685 bp, 12 predicted proteins | sample KloWWTmeKNB19Kit_FD_66667 | JGI IMG/M metagenome (GOLD analysis project Ga0073902, IMG submission 66667) | Active sludge microbial communities from Klosterneuburg, Austria, studying microevolution and ecology of nitrifiers - Klosterneuburg... | ecosystem: Engineered > WWTP > Aerobic digester >...
CCGGCACGCTGGCCGCGTCGCCTTCAAACCGCACAAATGTGTTGATGACCCAGCCCAGCCCGCCCGGCCCGCTTTGGAAAGTTACCTGCCACCATTGGCCGTCGGCGCTTTTGCCTTTTACCGGCACGGTTTGGTTTTGGGTGAGTTGCCCCACCTGAGCGTAACCCGTGCCCGGCCCGGTGCGCACGTTCACAAAAGCGTTGGTCACCACAATTTGCGCCCCAGAGGCCGCCGTTGGGGCGGTGGTTGGGGCGGCGGTGGGCGCAGCCGTTGGCGCGGCAATGGTTGGCGCAATCGCGGTGGGCGCAACGGCAGATGTGGCCGTGGCCACCGGCGTGGCCCCAACCGCAGTTGGCGCAGCGCCTGCGATGGGCGACCCATCGGCTTTGACCACCGGGACGGATGCGGCGTCACCGCTCAGCGAGACCAGCTCGCCCAGAACCCAGCCTTTGCCGGGGTTGCCCGCCCATTGAATGAACCACCATTTTCCATCTTCGCTTTTGCCCAGCACGGTGGCGGTTTGGCCTTTGTCAAACCGGCCCACCAGCGTGGTGGTGGCGTCTGGCCCCTGGCGCACGTTGGCAAAATCGTTTGTCACCGTGATCGCCAGCGCGGGCTTTGGCGTGGGTGTAATCAGCGCGGCGGGCAGCGGCGTTGGCGTCACGGGCGTGGCGGTGGGGATGGGCGCCGCGGTGGGTTGCGGCGCCTTGATTTTGAAGAAAGACTCGGTGGCGATCAACGTGTCACCCTTGTCGTTTAGCCCGCGCAATTGAATGACATGCGAGCCGGTTTGTTGGGTGGCCCAGTTTTGGCTGATGGCGTACTCGCCGGGGGCGGTGGCGTTGCTAATCGTGGCAATCGTGGTGCCATCGCCCAGCACCTGCACCGATTTGACCGCGCCGCCGGTCACTTTGCCGGCGATGACGACTGGCGCGCCCAGTTGTAGTTCGGTTCCATCGGCGGGCGAGGTGATCGCCGCGCTCAGCGCCACCTGCGGGTCGCTTGAGCCGCCGCAGGCCGTCAGAGCCATCGCCAAAACGAGGAACAACGTTGAGATTTTTTTCATGGCAGTATCCGGCGAGTATTGTAAACGTAAACGCCTGCTTTGTTGAAATACTTTGGAATGGCTTTCATGCGCCGGGAGTTTGGAATGCGGAATGATTGGCCATCCAGTTGGCCGACCATTCCTGAACACACCATGCCCGCGCCAAATCTGTTAAAGTTGCCAGTCCGTAAGAACGCATGACAACCAACGATTACATGAACCCTGAATTGCGCGATTGGCTGCTGGCCGCCAGCTTTGGCGAGGGCTGGTCGCGAGAGAGCGAGGCGGCGGGCGAAAGCCGCGATGTGCCGGGCGAGATTTTTGAAGCCCCGGTTCTGCCCTTGCGCGAGACCACCGTTTTTCCTCGCGCCATTTCTTCGCTGGAAATTGACCGCCAGCGCTCTTTGTTTGCGCTGGAAGCCGCCAGCGAAAACGGCGGGGTGATTTTGTGCATTCCGCAAAAAAACACGCTGATTGAAGACCCGCGCCCGGCCGAGATGGCCGAGTTTGGCGCGGCGGCCCGGCTGGGGCGTTGGTTGCGCCTGCCCGAAGGCGGCGTGAGCGCCCTTGCGCGCGGGCTGGTGCGGGTGCAGGTGCTGGAGTGGACGCAGGCCACGCCGTTTTTGGTGGCGCGGGTGAAGGCGCTGCCAGAGAGCGCGAAAGTGAGCCAGTCTACCGAGGCGATGATGCGCGCGGCCATGTCGCTTTACGATCAGGTGGTGGAGCTGGATGAGACGATCAGCGAGGACGCGTTTGTGTATGCGATGAATATAGATGATCCGGGCTGGATGGCCGATTTCATCGCGCAAAATGCGTCGTTGACGTTTGAGGAACGCGCGGGGCTGCTGGCTACCCCAGACCCATCCACCCGGCTGCAAAAACTGAGCGGGCTGCTGGCCCGGCGGCTGGATGTTTTGAAGCTGCAAAGCCAAATTGAGAACCGGGTGCAAACCGAGCTGGACAAAAACGGGCGCGAGGCGTATTTGCGCGAGCAGCTCAAGCAAATCAACACCGAGCTGGGCGAGCTTGACCCCGATGCCCGCGAGAATGGCCCGCTGCGCGAGCGCATCCGCAACAAAAAATTGCCAGAGCCGGTGAAGGCCAAGCTGGATGAGGAAATGGCGCGGCTGGCCCGCACGCCCAGCCTCTCGCCAGAGCAAACAATCACCCGTGGCTACATTGAGTGGATGCTGGATTTGCCCTGGGTGGAGCGCACCGAGGATAACCTGGATGTGGCCCGCGCCGAGAAAATTTTGAACACGCGGCATTACGGGTTGAAGAAAGCCAAAGAGCGCATTTTGGAGCACATCGCGGTGCGCAAGTTGAACGCCGGGCGCAGCGATTTTCGCAGCCCAATCATTTGTTTTGTGGGGCCGCCGGGCACGGGCAAGACTTCGCTGGCGAACAGCATCGCGGAATCGCTGGGGCGCAAGTTTGTGCGCATTTCGCTGGGCGGCGTGCGCGATGAGGCCGAGATTCGCGGGCATCGCCGCACGTATGTGGGCGCGCTGCCTGGCCGGATTTTGCAAACCATGAAGCGGGCAGGCTCCATCAACCCGCTGTTTGTGCTGGATGAAATTGACAAGCTGGCCAGCGATTACCGCGGCGACCCGGCGGCGGCCTTGCTGGAGGTGCTGGACCCGGAGCAAAATTTTGATTTTGAGGATCACTATTTGGATTTTCCGTATGACCTCTCGCAGGTGATGTGGATTACGACCGCGAATAGTTTGTATACCATTCCATCGGCGCTGGAAGACCGCATGGAAGTGATTGAGTTCCCCGGTTACGTGGAGGAAGAGAAGATTCATATTGCGCGGCAGTTTTTGGTGCCGCGCCAAATTGAGCGCAACGGGCTGAGCGGCAACCCGCTGGTCTTTGGCGATGACGCCCTCAAGCGCATCATCCGCGAGTACACCTATGAGGCGGGTGTGCGCGACCTGGACCGCCAAATTGCGCAGGTGTGCCGCAAGATCGCCCGCCGCCGCGCGGAGAACGAGAGCGCCCCCGCGCGGATTATGAGCGCGTCTTTGGACAAGTTTCTTGGCCCGCCGCACAGCGACATCACCCGCATTGAGAAAGAAGACCAGATTGGCGTGGTGAACGGGGTGAGCTGGACGCAGGCGGGCGGCGACCTGCTGCCCATTGAGGTGATTTTGATGGAGGGCAACGGCAACCTGACCCTGACCGGGCAACTGGGCGATGTGATGCAGGAGAGCGCCAAAACTGCCTTTAGCTATGTGCGGATGATGGCCCAAAAAGAGGGTGACTTCAAAGCCAGCTATTTTGAGAAAACCAATATTCACATTCACGCGCCGGAAGGGGCTGTGCCAAAAGACGGCCCCAGCGCGGGCATCGCGCTGGCGACCGCCATTGTGAGCGCGCTCACACGGGTGGCCGTGCGGCGCGATGTGGCGATGACCGGCGAGACCACTTTGCGCGGGCGGGTGCTGCCCATTGGCGCGTTGCGAGAGAAATTGCTGGCCGCGCACCGCGCCGGGATCAAGACGTTCATCATGCCAGAGAAGAACCGCAAGGATTTGGCCGAGGTGCCGCGCAATGTGCTGCGCGATGTGAAGGTGGTGATGGTGAGCGAGATGGAGGAAGTGCTTAAGCACGCGCTTGTTGAGCCGTTGCCAACGCCATCAAAAGAAAAGACGCCCGCCAAAAAGCCAGCGCGCAAGAAGGTTGTAGCCAAAAAGAAACCCGCGCCAAAAGTGACGAGGAAGCCGTTGCGAAGCAAAAAGAGCTGATTTTTGTTTGAGGAGTTGGAGAGGTTAAATAAAGGGGAGATTGGATAAAAAACCCGCTCATCCTGAGCGCGACTGCGAGGAACGAGCAGGAGCAGTCGAAGGATGTTGCGAGTAGTGGGCAGGCAACCGCCCTTCGACTGCTCGCTTCGCTCGCGCTCAGGGCGAACGGGTTATTCATTTTGCTTATCCAAAACTGGCATTAACTAGGATGGGGTTTGTTCCTCGTTTGGCTGAGCAAAATTAACCCGGTGGGTTGGCCCAAGCCGTTTTGGAAAGCTGGGGTTTTGCGGGTCAACCTGCGAGAGTGTGATGCCCTATTTCCTTTCCGCGAAACGGTTGGGTTTTAATCTTTGTCATTACAATACCCCGATGCAATTTTTTCGTTCCTTTGGCATTTTGGCCGCGCGGGTTTGCGCGGCGGCGATGCTTTTAACCACGGCTTCGGTGGCGCAGGCCGCGCCGGGCGAACCGCTTCAGCCGGAAAATCCAACCGGCGTATACCCATCACCCGGAAACACCGTTTTTGGGGTGGAGATGGCCTACATTAACACCGAGTGGGGGCTGGAGTATGTGAAGCAAACCGATGTGCGGATGGTGCGCAAAAACGGCCTGATTTGGTCGCAGGTAGAGGCCAGCGAAGGGCAGCGCAATTGGGATTCTCAGGCCGCGCTGGAGCAGGAGCTGCGCAACGCCGCCGCCCAAAATTGGGAGGTGATGCTGGTTGTTCGCTCTGCGCCAGCATGGGCGCAGGCCGACCCGCCCTGGCATTGCAGCACGGTGCTGGATAACAAGCTGGCCGCGTTTGGCGCGTTTGTGCATGATGCCGTTGCGCGGTATAGCCAGCCGCCTTTTTCGGTGAAGTATTTTGAAATTTGGAACGAACCGGACGTGGATCATCGGCCATTTTTTCCAAATACCCCTAATTTCCAAAGCTGGTATTGGCCGTTTGGCTGCATGGGCGATTACACCGATAGTTATTACGGCGGCGCGCATTTTGCCAAAATGATGCAAGCCGCGTATGCCCCGGCCAAGGCCGCCAACCCAACCGCCCAGGTGCTGGTGGGCGGGCTGCTTTACTCGTGCAAGCCGCCCATCAACTTTGATGTGAACAATATTTATTGCAACATGGGCCGGTTTATGGAGGGGGTTTTGCGGGGCGGCGGCGGCCCATATTTTGATGGAATCTCGTTCCACGCTTACGATTATTACTGCAACCGCAACACCTCGCCAATGGTGGGGCATTGCGAAAGTTACACCACGTCTGATTACGCCAACCGCGATTGGCAGACCAGCTCGCAAACGCTGCCCAGCGTGATTGTGGCCAAGGCCCGCCAGCTAAAAACCACGCTGGCGAATTACGGCCTGAGCGGCAAGACGCTTTACGCCTCCGAGTCAGCCATCATTTGCGAGCTGGACACTGGCGGGCGATGCGCGGCCATCCCCGGCCAGCGCGACGCCGATTATGAGCTGATGAAGGCTTATTACACGCCGCGCCTGATGGCTGGCGGGATGGTTGAGGGATTGCAGGGCGTGTTTTATTATGATGTGCGCGATTATTGCGAGAATCAGGATCCTTTTGGCTCATCGCTGCTTAATTGTGATGGGTCGTATCGCCCGGCGGCGTATGCGTTTAAGTTTGCCACGCAAAAGCTGCACAACGCCACATACAAACGCGAGATCACCGAATACGCAGGTTTGACCGGGTATGAGTTTGACCGCGCCGGGCGCAAATTGTGGGTGATCTGGACAAAAGACCGCGCCGCGCATTCCATCCGCCTGCCGCGGTTGCCGGTGGGGATGTGGGATGCGCAGGGTAACGCGCTTGCCCCCACGCCGGTTGTGTCTATTGGGCAAAACACAACGTATGTGGAGTGGGCGCGTTGAGCCGCGTTTTCATCGCGCTCTCACAAAACCATTTGCAAGTTGACGGTATGGAACGTTTGCGCTAATCTACGCCAGTTTTTAAATAACAGGAGAAAAAGATGGCAATACATACCTTACCAAAAGCCGATGGCGCCCCCACCTGGCTTGACCTCATGTCTACCGACCCGGCTGGGTCTCGCGCGTTTTACGCCAAACTATTTGGCTGGACTTATGATATTTCTGGCCCTGAGTTTGGTTATTACGCGATGGCTAAACTAAACGGCAAAGAAGTGGCGGGCATTGGCGGGCAGCCGCCGGGTGTGCAAATGCCCTCGGTTTGGAACACCTACTTTGCCACCAGCAATTTGGCTGCGGATATTGATAAAGCCACCTGGCTGGGTGGTCATGTGATGATGCCAGCGATGCAAATTGCGGATAATGGCAGCCTGGCGATGTTGACCGATCCCACCGGCGCGTCGTTTGGTTTGTGGCAGGCAGGCAAACACATTGGCGCGCGCCTGACCGATGAACCGGGCACAATGACCTGGCACGAGATGTATTCGCACGACGCCAAAAAGGCCGTTGCGTTTTACACCAAAATGCTAAACGCCATCTCCAACCCCGTGCCCGGTGGCATGGAGTATTACATGCTTCAGCATGGCGAGGCGAGAATTGCGGGCATTATGCAAATGACGCTCGACATGGGCAAGATACCATCCATGTGGTCAAACTACTGGGTGGTGAAGAACGCCGACACCGCTGCAAAATTAACCGTGGACAACGGCGGCCAGTTGATGGGCGAAATTTTGGATATTCCCTTTGGCCGCATGGCAATGCTGTTTGACCCGCAAGGCGCTTTGTTCAAAGTGTTGCAACCAAACTAAAAAGGTGAGGGGTGAAGGGTAAAGAGTGAAATCTCACCCTTCACACTTCACCCCTCACACTTAAATTCCTTCAGATGCTTTTTCCAGCGCGGCAATATCCAGCTTGCGCATTTGCAGCATAGCCTGCATGGCCCGCCCAGCCTTCACCGGGTCTGGGTTGTTGAGCAGCCGCCCCAGCGCCTCTGGCACAATTTGCCAGGAGAGGCCAAACTTGTCCTTCAGCCAGCCGCACTGGCTTTCTTCGCCGCCATCTGCGGTGAGTTTTTGCCATAGCTCGTCCACCTCGGCCTGGGTTTTTACGCTGACAAACAGCGAGATCGCCTCGGTGAACTTGAAAATTGGGCCGCCGTTCAGCCCCATCAACCGCTGGCCGTTCAGCTCAAACTCGGCGGTGAACACCTGATCGCCATTGCGCGAGACGTTCAGAATTTTGCCGTTCTTGAACACCGAAAGGTAAAAATTCATCGCCTCTTCCAAATTGTTGTCGAACCACAGACAGGGGGTAATTGTTTGCAAAGTGTCTCCTAAAATTTATTTGTTCTGGACTTGTGCGCACTTCAAGATCGTCTTGCGCAAGCCCGGTCTTGATCAAATTGTGTTGAGCGCATTAAACGCCACCATACCATCAATAACGGTCATCACGACTTTAATTTTGCGAATCTCATCCTCGTCACATGCAAAGAAGTCGCGATCCAGCACGGCCACATCCGCCAGCCAGCCCGGAGCCAGAATGCCCTTGCGATCTTCCTCGCGGGTGAGCCACGTGCCCGCGTGGGTGTACGCGTAAAGCGCCTCTGCGCGGGTCACGGCCTCGTGCGGCGCAATCAACGTGCCTTTGTGTGTTTTGCGCGTGATGATGCTGTACATGGACACAAACGGGTCGTAATGCACCGTGCTGGGGATGTCGCTGGTGGCGACCACGCGGATGCCGCGATCCAGATACGTGCGCATGGGCTTGTAGCGGTGCGCCCGCGCCGCGCCAACATCGCGGAACAAATCGTCCCCCTCGTAGTAAACAAACGTGGGCTGAATCACCGCCGTGATGTCAAACTCGCGCATGGCCCGCAAACTTTCCTCGCTGGCAAAGTAGGCGTGAATCATGCTGTGCCGGTGCTCGCGGCGGCTGGATTTGGCCAGCACATCCGCAAAAGCCAGCACACCCTCATGGTGAGCGCGGTCGCCGATGGCGTGAATGCCAATATCCCAGCCCAGCTCGTGCCCGCGCGAGAAATGCGCCCGCAATTGCGCCGGGTTGAGCCGGTTAAAGTCGCGCACCTCGGTCTCGCCTTCAAACGGCTCAAACATCCACGCGGTGTGGCTGGTGGTGCCGCCGTCAATCGCCATTTTCAGCCCGCCAATGCGCAGCCAGTCATCGCCCAGCCCGCTCACCCCGCCAAAGTTGATGGCGCGCTGGTCGAGTTCGGCCCCGTCCTCGTCCTCGTAAAAACCGTGCCAGCTCACCATCACGTTAGAGCGCACTTTGAGTTTGCCCTGCCGCTGCGCCAGGTTGTACCCGCGCAGTTCATACGGCCGCATCCCCGCGTCCAAAATGCTGGTGATGCCCACTTTCAAATACGCCTCGCCCGCTTTTTCAAGCGCATCGGCGCAATCTTGCTCGGTGGGTTGGGGAAGAAGCTTGCGGCAAAACACTTTGGCCGCCGCCCGCAACTGGCCGTTTGGCGTTCCATCACCCTCGCGTTCAATTTTGCCGCCGTGCGGGTCTTGGGTGGTCTTGCTCAAGCCAGCCATTTGCAAGGCCGGTGTGTTCACCACATCCATGTTAAAAAAACGCTTCACAATGACCGGATGCAGGGTCGTGGCCGCGTCAAGATCGTGGCGGGTGGGTGGGCGCTTCTCGGCAAATAAACTCTCGTTCCAGCCCTCGCCAATGATCCACTGGCCGGGCGGGGTCACTTTGGCGCGTTCGCGCACCAGCTCAATCATCTCGGCGATGGAGCCGCAATGCTCCAAGCCAATGTATCCCATCTTTTGGCCCACCTGCAATTGGTGGTTGTGCGCGTCATTTATTCCGGGGATGGCCCGGCGGCCTTGCAAATCCACCACGCGGGTGTGCGTGTCGCGTAGGCCAAGAATGTCCTCATCATCCCCCAAAGCCACAACGCGGCTGCCTTTTATGGCGATGGCGCTGCATTCGGGGCGGTCTTTGAACTGGGTGGTGATTTTTCCGTTGTGAAGAATCAGATCGGGCGCAAGGGCATGTGTGTACATGCGGGGATTATAAAGAAAGAAGAAACGAGAAGCGAGAAACTAAAATTCGTAATTCGTAATTCGTAATTCGTAATTGAATCTCACCCCAGCACCATGCGGTTGATGGCCTCGCGCGCGGCGGGTAAAAACTGCATCATGCGGCGGTCTGCCAAAAATGACGCGGCGTAATCGTGCGCCAGAGCCATCGCAAACGGGTCTTCATCTGCCGGTTTGCCCGCCGCTTTTGCAACCTGCCAATGCGGCTCAAGCGCGGCCTGCCAGCGCGGGTATTCCTCGCTCAGCCACGCCCGCAAGGCCCGCCAGTCCTGCTCATCTTGCGGCGCGGCGCGGCCAGACCGATACACGCGAATGATCAGCCCTTCCACTTCATCCCATTTTTCAATGAAATGGTTAAAGTCATCGCCCTCTTTTTTGATGGATTTTGTGAGCGGGTTGTAGCGCATGGGAATTTAGAATTCTGAATGAAAAATTTCAGCATTCAGAATTCGGCATTCAGAATTCTCATTGTCTTGTTCCAAAAATGGCGCGGCCCAGGCGAACCATTGTCGCGCCTTCGGCAATCGCGGCCTCAAAGTCGTCACTCATGCCCATCGAAAGCGTATCCCAATTGGCAGATGGAAACTGGTTGCGCAGGCCATCGCGCAAATGCCGCAGCGCGGCAAACACGGGCCGCGCCTGCGCCGGGTCATCCACAATTGGGGCCATCGTCATCAGCCCGTGAACGCGCACAAATGGCAGCGCCACAATTTGCGCCACGTCGCGCATAAACGGCTCGGCGCCGGTGGACAGGGGGAATCCATCTTTGCTGGCCTCGCCGCTCATGTTGCACTCCAACAAAATATCCAGCTTGTGGTTGATGGCCTGACCGCGGGCGTTGAGTTTTTGGGCCAAATTCAGCGAATCCACCGAGTGAATCAGCCCAAACGCCGCCGCGTCTTTGGCCTTGCGCGATTGCACGTGCCCAATCAGATGCCAGCGGATTCCGTTCGCGGCGGTTTCCACCTCGCGCATTTTGGGCAGCGCTTCTTCCACGCGGTTTTCGCCAAAATCGCGCTGGCCAGCGTGAAAGGCCTCCAGCACGGCGGCGGCAGAAAAGGTTTTGCTCACCGCCAGCAGCGTCACTTCGGCGGGGTCGCGCCCCGCGCGCAGGGCCGCCTCTGCAATGCGCTCCTTCACCCGCGCCAGATTTTGCGCGATGCCTGATGCCACGTCTTTGGAAATGGGTATTGCCACCTTGTCACCCGCTCATCCGTGTCAAATTTCTGGCGATGGCGGGACGATTTTGTATTTGTTGGCCAGTTTTGCGGCCTCGGTGCGGTTTTGCGCGCTGAGCTTGGACAAAATGCTGCTGACATGAAACTTGACCGTGGGCAGGGTGATGCTGAGCGCCGCGCCAATATCCGCGTTCGAGCGGCCATCCACAATGAGTTTGAGCACATCGCGCTCGCGGTCGGTCAGGTCCTGGCCAATGGTGCCCGGCTGACGTTTGCTTTGCACAATGGCCTGCACCACTTCTGGCGAGAGCGCCATCCGGCCCAGCACCACCGAGCGGATGGATTCCACCAGCTCCTCTGCGGTGGCGGTCTTCAGCATAAATCCCGCCGCGCCCGCATCCATGGCTTGCTGCACTTTGTCTTCCTCGTTAAAGCTGGTCAAAATCAACACCTTGACCGTGGGCAATTTGCGGCAAATGGCGCTGGTGGCATGCACCCCGTTTAGGCGGGGCATTTGCAAATCCATCAACACCACATCTGGCCGCGAGCGTTCGGTCATGGTGATGGCATCCAGGCCGTGCATGGCTTCGCCTACCAACTCAAAATCTTCGGTGGCGTTGATGAGAGAAACCAGCCCGCGCCGCACAAGGGGATGATCGTCTGCAATAAGTATGCGAATCATTTTGTGTTTTTAAAAGGATTTGTTTACCGTCTGACCTATGAGCGCGCAGGTCTGGCATAAGAATACCAGAGATGTATTTTCGCGCTGCCTGCGCTCATCATAATCCCTGATGCTTCACCGATTTAGGCCGGTGCGCTTACCGAAATGCGCGTTCCTTTTCCTTTTTCGCTATGAATAACTATATTACCCCCCAATGCGCCAATGCGCTCGCGCATATTAGAAAGGCCAAAATGCCCCGGATGTTCTTGTGATACGTCAAAACCGGCGCCATCGTCCTCAACGGCCAACAGCAGCATGGGGTTTGCGCCTTCTTTGCGGTTGAGGGAAATCGTGACGGCGGTGGCGTTGCTGTGCCGCGTCACGTTGCTCATGGCTTCTTGCGCCACGCGATACAAAGCCAGTTTTGTGTCTGGGGGAATTTTTGCGGTCTTGCTGGTCAGCGTATTTTCATCTGGCTCAAACACCAGCTTTACCGGCGCGGAAAGACGGCTGCCAATGGTTTGGGTGAGTTGCTGCAAAAGCTGAACAAGCGTCACTTTCTCAATGGAGGCCGGGCGCAGCTCAAACATCAACATGCGCAGCTCGCCCAGCGCGGTCTGGTTCAGGTCAATCACATCTTCAATCGCCGCGCGGGCTTCATCCAGGTTCTTCTCCATCAAGCTTGGGATGGTTCGCGCGGTCATATTGGCCGCGAACAAGGTTTGGGTCACCGCGTCGTGAAGCTCTCTCGCCAGCCGCTCGCGCTCCAACTGCACCGACATTTGCCTGGCTTGCGAGAAAAGCCGCGCCTGCATAATTGCCATTGCCGTTTGGCTGCCGATGGCTTTTAGCAGGTTCGCCCGCTCTGGCGTAAAGAAATCCGGCTGCGAGTTATCCACCCGCATCATGCCCACCATGTTGTCCTGGTACATCAACGGCACACCCATCCACGAGCGTGTGCGGCGATAAAAACGCTCGCTCAGGGGGTCATCTGTTAATTGCGAAAGCAGCCACGCCAAAAACGGCTTGCGCACCTGGTTCATGATGATGGGCTGTTTGCGCCGCTCCAGCATTTGATAAATACTGACATGGCTGGCGGGCAAATGCCAAATCCCCGGATCACCCGAAGGCTCGCTTGCTCCGGGCAAGTAGTAGCCCAGCAAATTCACATGTGTGTCTTTTGCTTCGGTTGCTTCCTGACGCACGCTAATCGTGGCGCTGCTGAAATCTACTGCGTGGCGCAACTGCGAAAGAATGCCGTTTGCCATCGAGGTGATCTCGGATTGGCTGGCAAGCTGGGTGGAAATATCCAGAACGGTGTTCAACTCGCGGGTGCGCGTTTCCACGTGTTCGCCCAGCGTGGCATTCATGGCCTCCAGCGAATTTTGCACATCCAGCAAATGCGCCATTGTCTGGCGCAGCGAAAGCGAAAGCGTGTTGATCTCTGCGCCGCCAGCAAACTGAGGCATAAACGGCGCGTCTTGTCCCACCCGAAGTTGATCCGACGCGGTTTCCATCTTGCCCAGCACCCGCCCCAGCGCGCGCCCGCTTTGCCAGGCGGCCAACATGGTGAGCAGCGTCATCACCAGCCCGCCAACGGTCAATTTGGTGATGAGGGCGTCTGGCGCGCGCTCTCCACCTCCCATCCCCAGCGCAAGGGCCAGTGTCAGAGCAAAAGCAAGCAAGGCCAGCCCTCCAAAAATGAGCAAGGCCAAAAAACGCAAGGGCAGGCGCAGCAATCGTTGAAATATCCTCATCACGTTGATGGCTAGTTTAACGCGAATTGCCAATCTGTTCAAAGATCTCTCGCAAAGAGCGGCGTTCGCTTTGCGAGAGATAAAAGGGAAATTCCTTCGATTTTTTGTTGAGGCGCGTTTTTTTACGCTGGTCTTACGCAAAAAATCCCTTGAACGCGTGGAATGGCTGGTAGGGGCGAGGCATGCCGCGCCCCTACGACTAAACCTTCAGTTTATTTCATCATTTTTACGAGATTAAACCCGTTTTGCGCAAGCCCGCTCACGCTTTCTTCAACCCGCTCAGCATGGCCGAGAGTTTCTTCGCGCCCACGCCCTCGAAAAACACATCCACTTCTTCGTCGTCGCGCACCACCATGCTGCGAATGACGATGCCCGCGCCAAAGCGGGCGTGTTTCACACGGTCGCCGGGTTTGAACTTTGCGCCGGTTTGCAGAGAGGACGCCGCAGGCCGCGCGGGGGCGGGGGAGGGCGCATCCCAGCGGGTTACATCGCGCTGAATCTCGCTGTTCTTCTTCAGAACGCCATCCACCAGCGTGTTGGGCAGGTCGCGCAAAAAGCGGGATGGCTCAAACACATCGCTTTGGCCCCATTGCCCGCGCCGGAACGAGCGCAGCAAATACAGCCGTTCTTTGGCGCGGGTGATGCCCACGTAAAACAGGCGGCGCTCCTCGGCAATTTCTTCGGGGTTGTCCAGCGTGCGGCTGTGCGGCAAAACGCCATCCAGCAGCCCCACGATGAACACCACGCGAAACTCCAGACCCTTGGCCGCGTGCAGGGTGAGCAGGGTGGGCGCGGCGGCGGCTTCCTCGTAGTTGTCGGTTTCGCTCACCAGCGCCACATCGTTTAGGAAATCGCTCAGCGGGGCGTCGCCCGCGCCGGCGGCCACGTTGCGCAATTCCATCACGTTGGCCCAGCGATCCTCGCCCTCATCCGTGCCATCTTTGCAAAACTCGCGGTAGCCGCTGGTTTTAACAATCTGGTCAAACAGCTGGCCCACGCTCACGTCATCGCGCAGGGCCACCCACTTCTCCCAAATCGCGCCAAACTCGGCCAGCGGTTTGGCCGCGCGGCCCTGCACCAGCCCGCGTTTGATGGCCTCCAGCGGGGGCAGACGCGCCGCGCGCGAGGCTTGCTCCAGCGCGGCAAAGCCACCCTCGCCAATCCCGCGCGTTGGCGTGTTGATGACGCGCTTCAGGCTGACAAAATCGGCGGGGTTGTTCACGATGCGCAAATACGCCAGCACATCTTTAATTTCTTTGCGGGCGTAAAACCGCGTTGCGCCCACCAGCTTGTAGGCCATACCTGCGCGCACAAACGCATCTTCCATCGCCCGGCTTTGCGCGTTTGTGCGGTACATGATGGCGATCTCGCCGGGCTGGGCTGCCTTTTGCTTCAGCACCTCGCGGATGGTGTCAATCACATATTGCGCTTCCTCGTCCTCGTTGAACATCTCGCGCACCACAATTTTTGGCCCCGCGCCGCGCTCGGTAAACAGGTTGATGTGTTTGCGGTTGGGGTTGCGCTTAATTACCGCCATGGCCGCATCCAAAATGGTTTGCGTGCTCCGGTAGTTTTGCTCCAGTGGAATAACTTGCAAGTTGGGGAAGTCTTCTTGCAGGCGCAATACGTTGCGGTAATCTGCGCCGCGCCATTTGTAAATTGATTGATCTGGGTCGCCCACGCCCATGAGGTTGCGATGTTTGCCCGCGATAAGTTTTACCAACTCGTATTGGGCGATGTTGGTGTCCTGAAACTCATCCACCAGCACATGCGCGTAACGCTCTTGCATGCGCTCGCGCACGGCGGCGTTGTTGCGCAGCAGCTTCACGCTCTCCATCAAAAGGTCGTCAAAATCAACGGCGTTGTTGGCGCGCAGCGTTTTGTTGTATTCGGCATACACGCGCCCAACAATTTCGTCCAGGTAACTTTCGGGTTTGTAATCCTCAGGCGCAATCAGCTCGTTTTTGGCGTTGCTAATTTTGGCGTGGATGGAAGCTGGTTTGTATTTCTTCTCGTCCAGATTCATGGCGGCCAGCGCGGCCTTCACCACCGCAATTTGGTCATCGGTGTCGTAAATCACAAAGTTGTGATCCAGCCCGGCGTGGATGGCATCGCGGCGCAACATGCGGGCGCAAATGGAGTGAAACGTGCCCATCGCCACCTCATCTGCCGCGCTGCCCACCATGCGCGTCAGGCGGTCGCGCATTTCGCGAGCGGCCTTGTTGGTGAACGTCACCGCCATGATGCGATACGGGAACACGTTGCGCGCGAGGATGAGATACGCCACCCGCGCCGTGAGCACCCGCGTTTTGCCGCTGCCCGGCCCCGCGATGATGAGGGTGGGGCCGTCTTTGGCCTCCACCGCCTTGCGCTGCTGCGGGTTTAACCCCTCCAGAATAACTGTGATTGGACTGACTGTTTGAGACATGCGTGAGGAATTATACGGATTTGGGGCGTCATCCAACTCACCCCATCGTCGCAAGACTCGCCCTGTCTTTGACGTTAGAATACATCCCATGTCCGAATCAGCCAATACCATTGAGATTGTCGAGTGCAAAACCAAAGCCGAAAGAAAGCAGTTCATCACTTTTCAGTGGGAAATTTACAAGGGCAACCCGTATTGGGTGCCGCCGCTGATGAGTGAACGCGAGGCTTTCTGGGACAAGGAAAAGAATCCGTTTTTTGAGCATTCCGAGACGGCCATGTTTTTGGCCAAACGCGGTGGAAAGGCGGTGGGCACCATTGCCGCCACCCGCAACGAGCAGCATCTCAAATTTCATCCTGATGGCGCCGGTTTCTTTGGCGGCTTTGAGGTGATCCGCGAGTACGCCGTGGCCGAAAAACTGTTTGACGCCGCCAAGGCGTGGGTCAAATCGCGCGGGCTGAGCGTGATGCGCGGACCCGCCACGCTGGACATGAACGGCGAATGCGGCCTGCTGGTGGATGGCTTTGAGATGGAGCCTCTGGTGCTGATGCCTTACAACCCGCCGTATTACCAGGAATTTATTGAGCGATACGGATTTAAGAAAGCGCAGGATTTGTGGGCGTGGTGGAACCCAATTGAGGTGGCCGTGAAGGCGGTGGAAGGCCGGTTTATGCGTTTGGCCGAGGCAGCCCAAAAGCGCGGCAAGTTCACCATCCGCACCGCCAACCTGAAAAACATTGACCACGAAATTCAGGTGCTGAAAAAAGTATACGCTGGCGATGACAGCGCGTGGAAGGACAACTGGGGCAACATCCCCATGACCGACCACGAGATTGATCACACGGTAAAAGGGTTAAAGCAGTTTGCCGATTCCGACCTGATCTTCATCGCCGAGAAAGATGGCGAACCCATCGCGGTTTCCATCAGCCTGCCCAATGTGAACCACCCGTTGCGGCTGGCTTACCCCAGCCCCAACACCCTTGAGCCGCTCACCCTGGCAAAATTTTTGTGGCATCGCCGCACATCGGTCAGCGCCGTGCGATTCATCATTTTGGGCGTGCTGCCAGAGCATCGCATGTCTGGCGTAGACACCTGCCTCATCATGGAAACGTTGAAGGCGGTGGTGAACAAAAAATACACCGGCGCAGAGCTGAGCTGGATATTGGAATCCAACGACGCCATGAACCGCGTGGCCAAACTGGGCGGCGGCAGCGTATACAAAACCTACCGCATGTATGACGTTGAATTATGAATTTAGAGAGCAGAACGCAGAAAAAAATTTCTGAATTCTGAATTCTGACTTCTGAATTCCAAGATGCTGCGCTCACGGCTCTGGCTTCTGGCCCTCGATGTTGTCCTGGTGAACATCGGGTTTGTTTTGGGTTACCTCATGCGCTACGAATGGCGCTTTTTTTTGGAGGTTGGGTTTGACGCGCCATACAGCGTTTATATTCCGTTGCAGCTCATTTTTACCCTCGCATTCGTCGCTTTCTTTTTGGTGGATGGGGTGTACTCCGACCGCCGCTCGCCCTCCTGGCTAGACCAAATGTATCCCATTGTCAACGCCGCCACCAAAGCCACCGTGCTGGCGCTGGCAATCACGTTTGTGTTCCGCCCGTTGGTCTACTCGCGGTTGATGATTGCCGAGGCGGGCGTGATCGTCATCGCCCTGGTTGGCCTCTCGCGATTTATTTTGATTGAGGCTGCCGCCGCCGCCCGGCGCAGCGGAAAAGGCGTGGCCAATGTGCTGGTGGTGGGCGCGGGCGAAATTGGCCGCTCGGTGTTGCGCACGCTGGTGGCGCGGCCAGAGTTGGGCTACCGCTGCGTGGGTTTTGTGGATGACGACCCGGGGCGAGGAAGCGCCGATATTGGGCGTTTTCCCGCGCTGGGCAGCGTAGACAACGTTCCCCAGTTGCTCAAAGAGCACAAGGTGGATGAGGTCGTGGTGACATTGCCCTGGTGGGCGCAGACAAAAATTTTGGAGCTTGCCCGCGTGTGCCAGCGCAGCAACGTGCGCATTCGCGTGGCCCCCTCGCTTTTGCAACTCAATCTCAGCCGCATAGATGTGGATGACTTTGGCGGCATTCCCATGATTAGCCTGCGCGAGACGCGCCTTAACCCGGTGGGGCTTTTTATCAAACGGGTGATAGATATCGCATTTGCCGTGCTGATCTTGCTTGGCCTTTCGCCCTTTCTGGGCCTCATCGCCCTGCTGATTAAGCTGGAATCGCCGGGGCCGGTGATTTTTACCCAGACCCGCATTGGCAAAAATGGCGAGCCGTTCAAGGTTTACAAAATGCGCTCCATGGTTGTCAACGCCGAAGAAATTAAAGATGAGTTGCGGCCATATAACGAGGCCGATGGGCCATTGTTCAAAATCAAGCGCGACCCGCGCATCACCCGCATTGGCGGGTTTATTCGCCGCACCAGCGTGGATGAATTGCCGCAGTTTTGGAATGTGCTGCGTGGCGAGATGAGCGTGGTTGGCCCGCGTCCGCAACTTCCCGAAGAAGCCGCCCATTATCAAGATTGGCAAAAAGAGCGCTTGCGCATGCTGCCCGGCGTCACCGGCCTCTCGCAAATCAGCGGGCGCAGCGAGCTTTCGTTTGATGACACCTGCATGTTGGATGTGTATTACGTGGAAAATTGGTCGCTGGGCATGGATGTCATGATCGCCCTCAAAACTCTGCCCTATATGCTGGCCGCGCGCGGAGCCTACTGACCCTGCCTGTGCGTTGGGCGCAAACGTAGCCGTAGACGTGAACGTAAACGTAGCCGTAGACGTGAACGCAAACGTAAACGGGACGTGAACGTAGACGTAGACGTAGACGTAAACGTAGACGTAAACGTAGACGTA
>Ga0073902_10000809_pt1 | contig 17633 bp, 11 predicted proteins | sample KloWWTmeKNB19Kit_FD_66667 | JGI IMG/M metagenome (GOLD analysis project Ga0073902, IMG submission 66667) | Active sludge microbial communities from Klosterneuburg, Austria, studying microevolution and ecology of nitrifiers - Klosterneuburg... | ecosystem: Engineered > WWTP > Aerobic digester >...
ATCCTGAAGCTTTCCACCCCTGTAAGTAAAGAGGTATTAGGATGTCTTTTCAGAAACGACCACAATGGGTTCAGGAAAAAATTTTCCCGCATATTTTGTTCATCAATGCCATTTCCCATGTACAAGGCTGTTTCCGGCCAAACTACCAAAGTCGTATTGTTGTCAATTTCTTTTTCACTGATGGCGATCAGTTTCTGTAATTGTGCCTCAAAAGTGCCGGCAGCAATTTTTTCATAGGGATCGATATTGGGCTGAACGACCACAATGTTAGATTTAGTTGCAGGTAATAATTTACTGGAACTGGTTGGTGTAAAACCAAGTAATGAAAAAGCAACCGGAGCAATCAGGATAAGAATGCCGGCTACAAGATTTTTATATCTCTTTGTGCCCTCCCTGTTGAAATTATTTTTTATATGCCGGAAAAGAAAAATATTAACTACTAAAATCCAAAGGGATCCTCCACTTGTACCGGTATACTCATACCATTGAATCCATTCAGGATGAATGGCAAAAGCATTGCCAAGTGTTAACCAGGGCCAGCTAAGCCCCCAATCCTGTAAGTGTATATATTCAAAACACATCCAGAAAGCAATAAGTGCAATATAGCCGGGTAATTCTCCGAGCCATTTTTTAGCGATCTTAAAACCCAGCCAGGGCAGGCACATCAGCAGGCTGTTGGCGAGGAAAGCAGAAACGGCTCCCGGAGCCGATGCGTTCCATATCCACCAGGTGGTAGATACATTCCAGATGAACATGGTTACATACGTTAGCCCGAAGAATTTTTTCCGGCTTTCTATTTTAGATTCCAGCCAGAGTAAAGGGAGCCACGCAAAGAAAATTATTACACTAAGTGATGAGGCGGGCCAGGCTGCCCAGAGTAGCAGTCCCCCGGCTATGGCTATGAAAAGGTTGATATATCGTTTCAAGAGTTGGTTTTCAGAATGAAAAATAATGTAAAGAAAGAATTTCTTTTTTGACTTTAACGTAATATATAGTAATCTAATTTATAATTTTATAGTATCAATTACCATTAACACCTGCACATCATGAAAAATTATGCCACCGCCATTATCATTGCTATCGCCATTATTGCCGGCGTTTTGTTACTGGGCAATGCATATAAATACAAATATAAAACCACTGAAACGATTACTGTAACTGGTCTTGCGGAAAAAGATTTTGTAAGTGACCAGATCGTATGGACAGGCGACTATAGCCGTAAAACAATGGATCTGAAATCAGCGTATGCACAATTAAAAGTGGATGAGAGTAAGATCCGGAACTACCTGCAGGGAAAGGGTGTGACAGATGCGGAAATGGTCTTTTCTGCCGTATCTATTGATAAAGAGTTTTCGAACCGCTATGACGAAAACGGAAGGATAACTGGGAGCGAATTTACCGGGTACAACCTGAAGCAGAAAGTGACTGTTGAATCAAAGAATATTGAGAAAGTTGAAAAGATTTCAAGGGAAGTAACAGAGCTTATTGAGAGCGGGATAGAGTTTAATTCATCTTCCCCCTCTTATTTTTATACCAAGCTGTCTGAATTAAAGATTGACCTGCTTGCAAAAGCCAGTGCAGATGCTAAACAAAGGGCAACTACGATCGCAAAAAATTCCGGCAGTGGATTAGGCAGTATCAAAAAAGCTAATATGGGGGTGTTTCAGATCACGGGTCAAAACAGCGATGAAGATTACAGCTACGGCGGGGTATTTAATACTACATCAAAGAATAAAACAGCATCAATCACTATTAAAATTGATTACGCAGTAAAATAATTTCTTTCAATAATAAAACAGCCTGCCATATAATAATGGCAGGCTGTTTTAGTTAAATGTATTTGTTGGGGATGCGATATTAATTCTTAAAATCTATTTTCATTTCCAGGGAGCTTGTTTTTTCTACCAGGTCTTTCAGGTTTGTTTCCAATTTCACCGTTTTATTATTTTCAATGGTAGCTTTTTTATTTGACACTGATTTTACACGTCCGGGCAGGTTAATTACCAGCTTGTATTTCATATCACTGAAAAACGTTTTCATCATTTCCATATTTTCATCATCCTCTCCCTCGCCCAGCAAGTCACCTGTACTTCCCAATCCTGTCCTGCTCACCGACTTTTCTGCTAAATTGTAAACATTTGCCTGGGGACTGTCTTTGCTTTCTGCAGCAATAGCTTTGTTCAGTGCTGTTTCACTTTCAAAATCATAATTAAGGGTAAAAACATAACCGGCCGTATCTATAGTAACATTACTGAGTCCTTCCATATTTTTAATAGCATACCATTCTTTGGCAATTGACTCTGCGGGGTTATCCGAATTTTCTGTTCCGGAATTAGTTGTTGAATCTGTTCCTTCTTTGGCGGCTCCGCCCAACATCTCTTTCATGCTCAGTAATTGGCTCATATCCATTGTTTTTCTATAGTGGCCCTTCCCGTCTTTTGTGACAGTCAGTTCTTCTATAACTTCAATACAGCCGGTAAAAACAGATAAGAAAAGGAAAGCGGATAGTACGGTAATAATTTTATGCATGTTATATTTTCTAAAGGGTGAAACGAATTAATAAAAAATCTGTGCTGCAAGATAGCGTCACAGATTGATAAAGCCAAACCGGGGATTATTTATTATTATCTCCTGCTGTAGTTAGGTGCTTCTTTTGTTATTTCAATATCATGAGCATGGCTTTCTCTCATTCCAGCATTGGTGATCTTGACAAATGTGGCTTGTTGCAGTTCAGCGATATTTTTCGCACCGCAATACCCCATTCCTGCCCTTAATCCACCCGTGTATTGATAAACTATTTCTTTCAATGTTCCTTTGTATGCAACCCGGCCTTCAATTCCTTCGGGTACAAATTTCTTCACATCGTCTTCTACATCCTGGAAGTAACGATCACTGCTGCCCGTAGCCATAGCACCCAAAGAACCCATCCCACGATATTCCTTGAATTTCCTTCCTTCGTAGATGATTGTTTCACCAGGACTTTCTTCAGTACCGGCAAATATGCTTCCCATCATTACACAATCAGCGCCTGCGGCTAACGCTTTTACCATATCCCCGGTGTAGCGGATGCCTCCATCTGCGATCAGGGGAATATTTTTTGGTTTTAATACGGAGGCTGCTTCCATTATAGCGGTTAATTGCGGTACACCAGCACCTGCCACGATCCTGGTTGTACAAATGGAACCCGGACCGATACCGACTTTTATTGCATCAGCCCCGGCTTCCGCTAAGGCTTTGGCTCCGGCGGCAGTTCCTACATTACCGGCAATAACACTGATACCTTTGAAATTCTTCTTTACATTTTTCAACGCATCAATCACACCTTTACTGTGCCCATGTGCACTATCCAGTGCAATAATATCTGCGCCTACAGCCTGTAAAGCAGCAACCCTGTCTAACAGATCTTTGGTAATGCCCACACCGGCACCCACTAACAGTCTTCCAAATGCATCTTTTACCGCATTAGGATGACTTTTCAATTTCAAAATATCACTGTAGGTAAAAAGCCCTGTCAATTGGCCCTGCTTATTGATGATAGGCAGTTTCTCCACTTTGGTTTTTTTGAATAACTGTTCCGCTTTTTTAAGATCAGTTCCTTCAGGAGCGGTATACAGATTTTCCTTTGTCATTACCTCACTCACTTTTCTTTTAGGATTGTCTTCAAAACGAAGGTCCCGATTGGTAAGAATGCCTACAAGCTTACGGGTTTTATCAATAATAGGAATACCGCCAATTTTGTTTTCCCGCATCAGTCGTAATGCATCCCCAATTGTGGCATCTTCCAGCAAAGTGACAGGATCAATGATCAGCCCGCTTTCACTTCGTTTTACTTTTCTTACCTGTTCAGCCTGCTTATCAATTGGCATATTTTTATGCAGGATACCAAGACCACCTTCACGGGCCAGGGCGGTCGCCAGTGACGCTTCTGTTACAGTGTCCATGGCGGCCGAAAGCAGGGGTACATTCAGCGTAATATTTTTTGTAAGCCGGCTTCTGATCTCCACATCACGGGGTAATACCTGGCTGAAGCCGGGCATCAGTAATACATCATCAAAGGTGAGGCCTTCACCAAAAAATTTCTTTGAATTGGGGTGGGGGGAAGATTTTCTTGTTGCCATGTGCAAAGATAGCCCGCCGGGTAATTATCTCCCAAATGAAATTATCAGCGAATCAGGGTGACAGTTCCTTTACGGAAAACTTGTTTTCCGGTATCCCGGTGGGTGTAACTGAGCATCCAGACAAAAACTCCTGTTGTCTGGTAAGCGCCGATGATTTTTCCATCCCATTTTTCTCTCCAGTTCCGGGATTGAAATACAAGTTGCCCCCATCGGTTATACACTTTAAATTCATAATTATCGGCTTTCAATGCATTGTGCGGCTGAAAGAAATCGTTGAGGCCGTCATTATTGGGGGTAAATCCGGAAGGCACTTCAATCAAACAATGATCAAGTACTGTAAGTGTTTTTCTGGCACTGTCTGCACAACCCAATGAACTATTATAAGCAAGCAATTTAACGGTATAGTAGGCTTCCCTGTTAATAGTCGGAAAAAGGAATGGCGGTGGGTCTTTCACTGTGCTGCTGCCCACCACATCATATTTCCACAACCAGGAACTTATCTGTCCGGTACTGGTATTGACCACTTCCAGCGGATCTTCCGGACAAATAATATCCGGCATAGTGAAGGAAGCTTTTACTTCATTGCTTAATACCACCTGTGTTGTCGCAGTATCCTTACATACACCATTGCTAACTATTAATTGGATATCATTTGTGCTGGTAGCAGGAAAAATGATTGTATGGTTTTGAGTGGTAGCTGTTATAGTATTGATGGTCCAGTTCCAGCTATTGACATTGTGTGCGCCATTATGTGAGAATAAAAAAGTATCTCTTTGACACCCATACACAGCGGTATAAGTAAATGAAGCATTCACAGTATCCGCAGTTATAAACGGGAGTGTTTGAATCGGCATTTCCTGTCCGCATTCATCAACCAGTATGGTTCCGTCATTTCCTGCTTTTAAACTGAGCTGGTAAGTTCCGCCGGTGTATACAGGAGTGGTAAATTTTACCACCACATATTCTGTTTTCCCATCAACACAATTACCGGAAGCAGATAAAATGGTAAGCGGAGCTGGGCCGGAAACTGAAAAGTCACTGCCATTTGCAGCGATACTGGCACAACTGATCTTTTTTGGGAAATAAATTTTTATTGAATCCGATGCACAACCCACACGGCCAATGCTGTCAGCAAAAATGGGCTGTGGTACAGCATATGTAAATGGGACCTGTTCATTTTGCGGAATGGCCCTTGCGCAGTTATCTAATAATGTATTTGCATCGGTCCCATTATTGATCACCAGTTGGTAATTGCCGTTTGTTAACGGAGCTGCCAGTGTTAGTGTGATCTCGTCAAAATCGAAAGCAAAGGCACAGGAATCCGGTACCGCAGCAACAACAGTGGTGACAGCAGGTAAAAGGCTGAATTCTGTGCCTGTCAATGTGATACTGTTGCACCTTACTTTTTTATTCAGTTTCACTGTGATCTTTGTTCCGTCACAATCAGGCTTTGCGCTTTGCAGGTGTGGTTCAGTTGGATCTGTAATTACTGCAGTGCCACCACCAAAAGATAAATTATAACCACTTTGTGTATTGGTAAAATGACTGATGAGTAAAAGATATTCATGCCCCTGGACCAGGTTGGGCATTGTTGCAAAAGTATTGGCTCCGGCTGTCGGGTCGGAAGCACACTGAATTCCGGGTACACCACTGGCGGAAGCACCGGTTGGTCCATATGTTCCCGCCCAATTACCTGTAACTACCAGCGAGTTATTAGTAAAAATTTCATTTGGGTCTCTCCCGGTGATATCATACAACTGCCAGTCATAATCCTCGTTAGCTGCAAGAGGAGTAATTAAAAAACCCAGTGTTCCGGAAACAAAACAGGTAAAACGGTAAAAGAAGGGGTTCCTGTTTTCATAATTGGCGCCATCGCCTGAACAGCCGGGAACAAATAAGCTGTTAGTGGCGCAAAGCGGAACACTGGCTTGTGTAAAGACAGTTGTACCGCAAACCGGAAAGGCGGTAGAAGGTGTTTGCCCCAAAGTAGTACAGGCTTGAGCAAACAATGAATTTTCCGCATATAGAAATACAACGAAAAGGGAAAGAATGAATTTATATGATAACCTCATTGTACTATACTGTAGTTGAATATTATGACAACAATTCAGGCTGATATGTTGCCTGAAATCAGGCAAGACGGTAAAGTTTGCCCGGCAAAGATAGTACCACACTTTGTAATTCTAAGTTAAGGATGGCGCCTGCTACTGCACTGCTGCTCAATCCGCTTTTACTATTTATTTCATCAATAGGAACGGATGCTTTTTCTTTCAGGATGTCAACAATTATTTTTTCATCTGCAGTAAGTTCAATGAATAATTCCCGCTGATTTTTTTTCTCGTTCTTTCTGTTTTTCTTTTCCTCCCAGCCCATCACATCTATGATCTCCTGCGCATCTGTCAGCAACATTGCTTTGTTGTTTTTAATAAGAAAATTACAACCGGCGCTCTTCGCATCTGTTATTTTTCCGGGCAGGGCAAACACATCTTTATTATAACCGTTGGCTAACTCTGCAGTGATCATACTTCCTCCCTTCAATCCTGTTTCTATAACCAGCGTTGCATCACTCATGCCCGCCACAATCCGGTTGCGGGTTGGAAAATTATGTTTATCTGGTTTGGTATTACTTCTGAATTCTGTTAATAATCCACCATTGTTTTTTACCATCTCTTTCGCAAGATGGGTATGTTCCGGAGGGTAGATATGATCAAGCCCATGTGCCAATACGCCAACAGTCGGGAGGTTGTTTTTAAGGGCCGCTTTATGCGCAATAGCATCTACACCATAGGCAAGGCCGCTGATTACCGCCACATTCAGTCCGGCTAATTCTTTAATAATTTTTTCGGTTGCCTGTTTGGCATAATCAGTATGACTTCTTGTGCCGATGATGGCAATGATTTTTGGAGCATTCAGGTCTGCATCACCCCGGTAATAGAGAAGGGTGGGGGAGTCATAGCAATTCAGTAAACGTTTCGGGTATGCCTCATCGGTGAGAAACAATGGCTTGATCCTGTATTTCTCAATAAACTTTATTTCATCTTCGGCCCTGTAAAAGCCATCAAATTTTTTAATAGAGTCTGCTCTTACCGGCCCGATACCTTCAATCTTTTCGAGAAATAATTTTTTAGCATGAAATATTTCTTCTGCTTCGCAATGTTGTAATAATATCTTCGCCTGTACGGGACCAATATTGGGTACCATCGTTAGCGAAAGCTGGTAAAGCAGGTCAGGATGCATAGCAGGATAAGTATGGCATCAAATATAAGCGGAACCCGCCGTTTTTGATTATTGACTGACCACTTTCATTTCTGTACGCCGGTTCTCTGCTCTTCCTTCATCGGATTTATTATCTGCGATGGGTTTTGTTTCGCCATAACCTTTGGCAATTAGCCGTTGGGCTGAAATATTTTTATTGACCAGGTAACTAACCACAGCCTTTGCCCGGTTGATACTAAGCGTTAAGTTATCCGCTGGTTGTCCCACATTATCGGTATGGCCGCTGATTTCGATCTTTACAGACGGGTTTTCGGTGAGCAATTGCACCAGGATGTCCAGTTCGGCCTGTGATGCTGGTTTCAGCTCAAACTTGTTCACATCAAAGAAAATATTTTTTAACACGATACTGGCATTGGCTTCGATAGGTTGAAGCCCGATATTCTTTTCATATATAGAATCAGGTGAGCGGTTGCTCATGGAAAAATTATCAGAGTAAAAGAGGTAACCTTTCCGGGTTACATTAAATGCATAGTCTTTCCCAACAGGTAATGTTATAAAATACTCACCGGATTCGCTGGTCTGTACTTTTGTAAGTACTTGTTTAGTGGCAAGATCAATTAATTCAACTGCTGCGGAGATACCATTCGTAGTTTTTTTATCATATACTTTTCCTTTTACCCATAGTGTTTTGGCCGGACGGATATTTTCTCTCAGTTCAAAACTGTAAATATCCAAACCTCCTTTCGAATCGCTTCTGTCGCTGGCATAGTAGGCGGTCTTTCCATCTGCTGCAATAAATAAAGTTCCTTCCCTGTCAATCGTATTAACAGGATAGCCAAGGTTTACCGGTTTGCTCCACCTGCCACCGGGTTGCTTACGTACATAAAAGAGATCTTCATCGCCATAACCAGGCCAGTGATCAGATGTAAAATATAGTGTTTGATTATCTGCATGAATAAAAGGGCATTGTTCATCAGCAGGTGAGTTGATGCCGGGGCCCAGGTTTTCCGGGTTACCCCATTTGCCGTTTGGCTGCATCCGGGAAACATAAATATCACTGCCGCCATAACCGCCAAATCTTCTGCTTACAAAATATAATTCATTTTTATCCGGCGAAAGACAGGGTTGTGATTCCCATTGATCAGAATTGATAGTGCCGCCGAGATTCATCGCTTCACTCCAGCCATTTTCTGTTTTGTAGGAGATATAAAGATCACAGCCGCCCATACCATCGGGGCGGTAACAGCCGGTGAAGACAAGCCATTGCCCGTCTTGTGAAATATTTTGAGCTCCTTCACTTTGCTCTGTATTTACATTGCCCTCCATTGGCTTTGCTACTCCCCAATTACCGGATGGGGTTTTACTACTGGTAAAAAAATCTTCATTGCGTCCGTTCAGTTTCCTGGTAAAAGCAAGTTGGTTGCCATCAATTGTTAAACAGGGAAAATATTCCGATTCATTTGAATTCACACTATCACCCATGTTTTGCGGAGCAAATACATAATTCTTTTGCTGGTTATTGCTGGCATATTCCACAGCAAATTCATAAGAACGTTTCCGCTTATACGCATTCTCCAGTGTGACAGGATTTTTGGGTGGTTTTTTTTTCAGCAGTTCATTCACTGCTGCCAATGCTCTTTCGAATTCACCTAGACCGGCGAGATTGATGGAATAAGGAAGTTTATCCTGTAATGTGTAACCGGAATCAATAGCAAATGCTTTTTCATAATACCCGATGGCTGATTTATAATTCTTCAGTATGCCATAGATATTCCCCAGGGCAAGGTAGGCATCCACATATTTAGTATCTGTTTTAACGGCTTGTAACAAAAGCCCGATAGCATTGGGATAGTTGCCATCCTGTGCTCTTTCGTAAGCCTGGTCAAAAAATTGAACCGCCTTCTTATTTACTTTTTCAGGATCATAAGGTTGTGAAAAAGAGTATTGAAAAAGTGAGCAGCATGCAAAAAATAACAACAATCTCTTCATTGATATAAGATTAGGATTTCTATAACGAAGCTAAACTAATTTTATTCCGTTGGGAAGAGGAAAATGTTAAATGAAAAGTTGCTTACGGTACATTAATATACTTATGTATTTGCAGGCTCAGTTCCCACGCAGGATGGGCTTTGATGTAATCTGTTATCAAAGGAATCATTTGTGCTGCTTTATCCCATTCAGGTTGCAGGTATAGTTTGCAGGATGGAGACACCAGTGCTGCATATTTTTCAGCCCATTCAAGATCTGATTTGTTGAAAATAACAACCTTCAGTTCATTGGCCCTGGGTAAAATTTCCGGCAGCGGTGCTTTAAATTTTTTTGGAGAAAGACAGATCCAGTCCCAACTGCCACTTAAAGGATGTGCACCCGAAGTTTCAATGTTTGTTTGCAATCCGGCTGCTTTTAATTGATTTGTCAGTTCATCTAGGTTGTGCATCAAAGGCTCACCTCCGGTAATGACTACTAATTGCGCCGGTGTTTTTTTAATTGCTGCAACAATATCTTTTATCGCAAATTTTGGATGGTTCTCTGCGTTCCAGCTATCTTTTACATCACACCATACACAACCAACATCACAGCCACCCAGGCGAATGAAATAAGCTGCCCTGCCCTGGTGAAAACCTTCTCCCTGCAGGGTATAGAAATGCTCCATTACGGGAAGCATTTTAGTTTCTTTCAATACTTCATTCATGTTAATCCAATCATTTAATAAATGAAAACAGCGGTTTAATTCTTTTGCATACAGGAGCGGAACGTATTTTTCATCAGCGCTGCTATTGTCATAGGGCCTACACCACCGGGAACAGGTGTTATCCATGCACATTTGGGGGCCACGGTTTCAAAGTTGACATCACCTTTAAGCTTGAAACCACTTTTCTTAGTTGCGTCTTCCATTCTTGTAATACCCACATCAATTACAATCGCCCCTTCTTTAACCATATCGGCTGTTACAAACTCAGGTTTGCCCAATGCAGCAACGATAATATCTGCCTGCAGGCAAAAATCTTTTAAATTTTTTGTTTGGGAATGACAGAGGGTAACCGTGCAATTGCCCGGGTTTGTATTGCTGCTTAATAAAATACTCATCGGCCTGCCAACAATATTACTGCGTCCCACCACTACAGCATGTTTCCCTTTGGTTTCGATTTTAAAATGTTCCAGTAATAACATAATGCCATGTGGCGTGGCCGGTACAAAAGTGGGAAGTCCCTGTACCATATTACCTACATTAATAGGGTGAAAACCATCTACATCTTTATCCGGATCGATAGCATTGATCACTTCTTCGTCGGAGATATTTTTGGGTAATGGCAGTTGTACCAGTATTCCATCCACATCCGGATCCGTATTCAATTCCTTTATCTTATCGAGAAGTTTTGTTTCGCTGATTGTATCTTCAAAATGGATAAGTGTTGATTTAAAGCCCACCTCTTCACAAGCTTTTACTTTAGCAGCAACATAGGTGGCACTTGCCCCGCTATCGCCTACTAATATGGCCGCCAGGTGTGGTATCTTTTTCCCTTCGGCGGTTAATTGCGCCACTTCAATTTTCAGTTCGTCTTTGATTGCCTGCGAGGCTTTTTTCCCATCTAAAATTTGCATGGTGCAAAGGTACGTGTTGTGGTGTACTTATTCTCGGGGAGTGAAAAATCAGTATAATTTTTTTGAAACAATTTTTCATCCCTGTAACTTACAAGTAAAACCTTATCGCTTGTATAGAAAATTCAGTTTATTACTGCTTATTGTTTTTAGTATATCAAAAATGCCGGAAGCGCAAACGTTGCGGCGTCCGCAGACTGCTGGCTACACCGGTCTTGGAGCATATAGCCTCAGCCATACAGATATTTTTTCTTTTACGGCTAACCAGGCATCATTAGCGCAGTTAAAAAATGCAGCTGTTGGAGTGTATGGCGAAAGACGCTTTTTACTCAGTGAGTTAAATAACTATACAGCTACAGCCGGCCTCATTACTACCTCCGGAAATTTTGGGTTGAAAGCTGCCTACTCCGGGTTCAGTGATTATAACGAAACGCAGCTCGGTTTGGCATACGGGAGAAAGCTGGGTAGTAAAATAGATGTGGGTGCTCAGTTTAATTATAATGGTATCCGTATTGCAGAATATGGTAATGCGGCTGCCCTCAGTTTTGAAATAGGAGTCATTATGCATTTAACAGATAAACTCCATACCGGTATACATGTGAATAATCCTGTAGGAGGAAAATTTGGGAAAGATCAGCAGGAAAAACTGTCATCTGTATATGCTGTTGGTTTTGGATATGAAGCATCAGAAAAGTTCTTTGTCAGTGCAGAGATAGAAAAAGAAGAAGACCAGCCGGTTAATGTAAATGCAGGTATACAGTATAAATTTATTCCGCAACTACTGGTCAGGGCAGGCCTCTCTACCGCTACATCATCAGCCTGGGCCGGGCTGGGATTGTCAATAAAATCATTCCGGCTGGATGTTACGACTAGCTGGCATCCGCAGTTGGGTGTTACACCCGGGTTATTGGTTTTATTCAACTTTAATAAAAAGGAAGATTGAGAAGTGCAGTCTTAATATTATTGACAATTCTCCTTTCGCTGTACTCTTATGCCCAGGAAATTCCTGTAAATACGGAACAACAATTAGAAAACCTGGCTGATACAGACCAGGCAGAAACAGAGGATGATTCATACCTGCAAGAGCTTGAATATTTCAGAAAGAACCCACTTAATTTAAATAATGCTGAGGCAGAAGAGTTGAAGCTATTAAGAATATTAACTGATCTGCAAATAGCGAACCTGGTAGCCTATCGCAAATTATTTGGAAAACTTATAAGTGTATATGAATTACAGGCGGTACCTGCATGGGATATTATAACGATCAGAAAATTACTGCCGTTTATAACTGTCTCATCATCTTTATCATTACCAGAAGCGGGTAAAAGATTCAAAGACGGAGAACATAGTTTATTGCTCCGGTTATCACAAGTATTGGAAAGATCAAAGGGATTTGATAATGCAATAACCGGTACAAAATATTTAGGAAGCCCGCAGCGATTGTTTCTGCGTTACCGGTATACCTATAAAAATTTATTGCAGTTTGGTCTGGTCGGTGATAAAGATGCAGGAGAACAGTTCTTAAAAGGAGCGCAGCGATATGGCTTTGATTTTTATTCTTTTCATCTTTTCGCCCGGAAAATCGGGGTGATACAGGCATTGGCCATTGGCGATTTTACAGTCAATATGGGTCAGGGTCTTATACAATGGCAAAGCCTTGCCTTTAAAAAAAGTGTGGATGTAATGGGAGTGAAGCGACAGGCTGCAGTGCTGCGACCTTATAGTTCTGCCGGGGAATTTAATTATCATCGCGGCGCTGGCATTACAATACGAAAGGGGAGTTTTGAAACCACCGTATTTGCTTCACTACGAAAAGTGAGTGCCAATTTTGTAGCTGATACTGTCAACAACGAAGAGTATATTTCTTCTTTTCTGACTTCAGGATATCACCGTACCAATAGTGAAATAACAGACAGGAACAGGATTACCCAAACAGCATTTGGTGGTAATATTATATACCGGGGGAATCGCTGGCATCTCGGTGTTAATAGTATTTATTATAATTTTTCTTTCCCGGTACAAAAAAGAGATGAGCCATATAATCTTTATGCCATTAGTGGAAAGAACTGGTACAACTTCAGTATCGACTATAGTTACACGTACAAGAACCTTCATTTGTTTGGGGAAGCAGCTTCGGATAAAAATTTCAACAAAGCTTTTATCAATGGACTACTGATCAGTGTGGATCCCAATGTCGATCTGTCATTTGTTCAACGAACGATCAGTGCCGCTTACCAGTCTGTCAACGGGAATGCATTTACAGAAAATACATATCCGACTAATGAATCAGGTTTTTACGCCGGTATCAGCATCCGTCCGGGTATTGGATGGCGTATAGATGCATATAGTGATATTTTCAAATTCCCCTGGCTCAAATACCTGGTCGATGCTCCTGGCAGTGGTAAAGATTTCCTTGCCCAACTTACCTATACTCCCAACCGGCAGGCAGAGATGTATACAAGATTCAGGAATGAAACTAAAAAGGGAAATCAACCCGGCAACCTGACTACAACTAATTTTTTGGTTTCATTACCCCGGCAAAGCTGGCGGACACAGGTTAATTATAAGCTTAATACCACCATTAGTCTGCGAAACCGGGTGGAGCTTATGTGGTTTGACAGAAAAGGGGAAAACAGCGAAAAAGGGTTTTTAGCCTTTGTTGATGTTGTATATAAGCCTATGCTGAAGCCGTTCTCAGGTATAATCCGGCTACAATATTTTGAGACAGATGATTATAATTCAAGAATTTATGCTTACGAAAATGATGTTTTATACAGCTATTCAATACCTGCTTTCTTTGATAAAGGTTTTCGTTATTATATAAGCTTAAATTATGATTGGGGAAAAAAGCTCACATTTTGGCTTCGCTGGGCCCAAACTATTTACAAAAACAGGGACACAGTCGGTTCGGGTCTGGATGAAATACCCGGAAATCGGCGATCTGAAGTGAAATTCCAGGTCAGGGTTTTATTTTAGTACTAATGCTCGTTCAATATTTTTTGCTGATTTTTAACTAATTGTTAAAAAAAAAATTAACTTGCCGCAGCATTTTAGGACGCATCTATGTCTTAAATAACATCCTTACCCCTGAAAATTTAACGGTTTTCCCTGATAATCAATGCTTTTAAATTTTAAAAATTAACGTTAACATGAGAAAAATCGCATCACTGTTTACGATGCTAATGCTGTTTTCTGCTTTAGCATTTGGTCAAAACCGGACGATTACCGGTACTGTGACCGATGAAACTGGTGCTCCACTACCCGGAGCTTCCGTTAGAATCGAAGGAACCCGTACAGGTGTGGCTGCTGACAATAATGGTCAGTTCCGCATTCTGGCTAAAACGGGGGATGTACTCGTTGTTTCAGGCGCTGGTCTTGAAACTACAACTTTAACGGTAGGAGCCGGAAACACGGTATCTATTACTGTAAACCGACTTGTTTTAACTGGTACTGAGGTGGTGGTAACGGCCATGGGCCAAACCCGCCAGGCCAAAGAATTAGGTTATGCTACTACGAAAGTTAAAGCGGCCGAATTGACCCAGGCAAAAGCAGTTAACCTGCAAAATGGTTTGACTGGTAAAGTTTCTGGTTTGAACATTCAAACTGTAAACAACGGCGTTTTCGCTGATACCAGGATCACCCTTCGTGGTATCCGTTCTTTGACTGGTAATAACCAGCCGATGCTGATTTTGGACGGTGTGCCCATTGCTTTGGGTTACCTCAGTTCAATTAACCCCAATGACATCGTAGATGTAACAATCCTTAAATCTGCTTCCGCTACTGCTATTTATGGTCCTGATGGTGCTAACGGTGCCCTGGTGGTTACTACCAGAAAAGGTAGTAAGACCAAACCACAGGTTAGTGTAGGACATACTGTACAGATAGAGAGAGTATCCTATATGCCAGAACTGCAAAACCAATTTGGTTCAGGCTCTTCAATAGATCCTTTCGGTTATGGTGTGTATGACCCCATTGAGAACCAGTGTTATGGTGATGAATTTGATGGTTCTATGCGCCAGATAGGCCGTGATGGTCCTAATGGTGAGCAGTACCTTGTTGAATATATTGCCCGCCCTGAAGAGAAAAGAAAATTCTGGAATACCGGTATCACTAACCAGACAGATGTATCATTCTCCACTGGTGATTTCTACCTGAGTGCCCAGAATGTACTGATCCAGGGTATCATGCCAAAAGACGTTAACCGCAGGGTTTCCGTTCACATGGCTGGTAATAAAGAGTATAACAGGTTCAAAGCTTCTTATAGCATCAACTATACAAAAGGTAACTATGATGTTACTGCCGGCTCCAGCTTTGGTAACGGTCGTGACTATACTGTATATTGGAACCTGATCAACACTCCTCAGCAAATTCCGATCACAAGGTTTAAAGACTGGAGAAATAACTATTGGGCAAATCCAAATGGATATTTCAACGATTATTATTTTAACCCTTACTTCATGATCGATAATTTCAGAAGTGTGGGAAGAACAGAAGATATCTTCGGAAACTTTGAATTGAACTTCAAAGCTACCAACTGGTTAACATTCACTTACCGTTTAGGTGCTACCATCTCTAATGGTAATGCCAAGAGCAGGGCAGAAGCATTCACTTATAGTGATTTCGCTAAAGCTTCAGGAAAATCAAATGCTCAATCCGGTGATGTGGTTGCCCAGGTGGGTGATGGTATCTCTACCTCAAGCCGTATCAACTCTGAGTTTTTTGCAACTATCCGCAAAAAGGCAGGAAATTTTGATTTTAATGCCTTATTGGGTCAGTCATTCCGTGAGGATAACTCAAAAAATATAAATGTTTCCAGTAATAACCTGGCTTTCCCGACCCTTTTCAATGTAATTGGTCGTAAAGGTGAGCCTGGTGCTTCTGAAAGTAATTTCAAATCAAGATTGCAGCGTTTCTTTGGTAAATTGTCAGTTGGTTACAACAACTGGGCATTTGCCGAGGTTACTGGCAGCTATGATATGAACAGCCGTCTTGCTTATTATTATGATTTTGATTTCAAAGCAATAAGCTTCTTCTATCCCGGAGCCAGCCTTTCTGTATTGTTAAGTGAGGCCATTCCTGCAATCAAGAACAGTAAGGTTATTTCTTATTTCAAGATTCGTGCAGCTAAATCTAAAACCGGTAACGTAAACCTGGGTGTTCAAGCCCTTGAAAATACTTACGGATTAGGTGGTGGCTTCCCATATGGTTCATTGGTGGGCTATACTTCTGGTAACGTTTTGCGTTTGCCAAAATACACTCCTGAGTTCGTTAAGAATAACGAGATCGGTTTTGAATTAGGTTTATTGAAGAACCGTATCAACCTGGAGGCTACTTATTATACACAGAACAACTCTGACCAGATCGTTCAGGTACAGTATTCAGGTGCCACTGGTTTTACCAGTGCTTTGTTGAATGCAGCTTCCTTTACTAATGATGGTTTTGAGTTTGACCTGAGATTAACTCCATTGGTGAAGATTCGCGACGTATCAATTGATTTCAAAGCAAACTATACTTACCAGACTAACGAAGTTACCCAGATCATCGAAGGTGTTGACGAGTTAGGTATCGGTAACGCTAACTATGTAATTGTTGGCAAGCCAGCTTATACTTTCCAGTTAACTGACTATGTAAGAGATGACCAGGGTCGTGTAATTGTTAACAGTTCAACTGGTTTACCAACCGTTGACCCCGTTATCAAGCCTTTTGGTCACACACAGCCAAACCATTTAATAGGTTTGAACCTGAATATTAGCTGGAAAGACCTTACGTTCAGCGCAGTTGCTGATTATCGTGGTGGTGCCCAGATCTATACTGGTAACCTCGGTACAGGTATGGACTTCTCTGGTATTTCAAAAAGAAGTGCTCAGAATTCCCGTCAGCCTTTCATCATGCCGAACTCATCTTATTGGGATGGTTCTAAATATGTAGACAATACAAGCATCTATATGACTGGCGGTTATAATTTCTGGTCTCAGGCAACTAACCAGAATGCGAACACTAACTACCTGGTTAGCGGCGACTTCTGGAAGATCAGGGAGATGAGCTTAAGCTATAATATTCCTGCCAAAGTATTTGGATTTACTAAGAATGCAATTAAAGGTGCCACTTTCACATTGTCCGGAAGAAACCTCTTTATGTTCCTGCCTAAGACAAATGAATGGACAGATCCTGAGTTTGCTAATACAACAGGAAATGCACAAGGGGTGAGTGGTTTGGATAATACACCTCCTACAAGAATTTTTGGTGCAACCTTAAACCTTAATTTATAAGAATTGTAATAAATTATTAAGATATGAAACTGAAAAAATTAATATATGGTGTCCCTCTCGCAGTAATATTGATTGCTGTGGGATCTGGTTGCCGGAAGAGCCAGTTTAACATCAACCAGAATACAAACAACCCTACGGATAGTACGGTAAGCTATGATGTAGTATTGCCAGCTGCCCTACATGCCACTGGTGGTATCGTGGGTACATCCTGGGGCCCGATCCAGAACTGGATGGGCTTTTGGGCAAGGTCTGGTACTTATGCGCCAAACGTACTCGAGGAAACCTACGAGATCACTACCGGTTTCGGGAATGGTATCTGGAATAACTGTTACGATAATAACTATGATTACCAGATAGTACAGAATAAAGCAAGTGTTGCCGGTGCAGGTTTTTATGCAGGGATAGCCCGTATCATGAAAGCTCATAATTT
>Ga0073902_10000813_pt1 | contig 17571 bp, 7 predicted proteins | sample KloWWTmeKNB19Kit_FD_66667 | JGI IMG/M metagenome (GOLD analysis project Ga0073902, IMG submission 66667) | Active sludge microbial communities from Klosterneuburg, Austria, studying microevolution and ecology of nitrifiers - Klosterneuburg... | ecosystem: Engineered > WWTP > Aerobic digester >...
AGCATTAACTCGATACGCCAACCCTCTTCTTTCTCGTATTTCTTCAAATAATCGACTACTCATCCCTCCGCCCAAAATTCTCGATAACACCATAGCTGCCAAAACATCAGGATCTTTGGCACCAAAGGACTTAAACCCTAAAATAATATGCGCCTGATCTGTTTTTTTATATTGCAACAAAAGTCTTGGAGCAGGCTGATCATCAACAAACACGTCTGGAGTACTAAAATCTCCTTTTTTCATCCTTCCAAAATACTTTTGTGCTAATTTTTTTGCGGCAGTTGGCGTCACATTTCCTGCAACCACAAAAATCATATTATTTGGCTTATACAAACTTTCCAAATATTTCAAAAATTTATCTCGAGTTAATGAATTAATTGTCTTTTCAGGTCCGCCAATACTCCACCCCAAAGGCCTATCGCCATATAATAGCTCTTCATACAAATCGTAAACCTGTCTCGATGGATCATCTCGATACATCCTCATCTCTTCAATAATTACACCCTTTTCGCGCTCGATTTCTTCCTTATCCAACTTGCTATGCAGTAGCATATCGGACAATAGTTCAACATTAAGCTCCAGATGCTTAGCCGAACTTCTAATGTAATACCCAGTATGATCCTTACCTGTGTAAGCGTTAAAATCCGCCCCAATACCATCAAGAATTGATGATATTTCTCGCGCAGTCGGTCTTTTCTTCGTACCTTTAAAAAACATATGTTCCAGAAAATGCGAAATTCCGTTTATTTCTTTGGTCTCATACCTAGAACCTGCCCCAAAAAGTAGTTCAACAAAAACAGATTCAATACTCTTATCCTCAACCGTCAAAACCCTAATACCGTTATCCAATGTTTCCAGTGAATAATCTACGGTTTTAGTAGTTTTTTTAGATTTGGATGTTTTCGATTTCATATGAATAGTTTTCAAATACTTTTACAATTACAAAATTCGGTCCTTGAAAATTTTTCTCAGTGCTAAGTGCACCAATGGAAGTGATTTTAACACCATCATTTGGGCTTGAGTAGCGGGCAAAATGATGCAAATCTCCAGTAAATAGTTCATTTACTTTAGAATTTTCCAACAAATACAAAAACTGTTTTGCCTGAAATGTTACCTCCTCACTACCATCTCCCATAATATGTTGTGTGTCAGGGTTAAACGGAGTCTTGTGTGCCAAAACAAATCTTAGTTTAGGCGGACTAGTAAGTAGTATATTTTTTATTTCAAACCAATTCTCATCACCAATTCCCAAATAAATATCGGAATTATCAACCAAAACAAACTGAATATTTGATTCAACTATTGATTTTTCTTCTAAACCAAAAACAGTATCAAAATTACTTCTAGCCGAAAGACCCAAATCACGAGAATTTGCCAAATCATGATCCCCAGGCAAGACTTCATAAACTAGTCCACTTTGCTCAAATATGTTTTTTGTTAAAGATAATTTTTCTATTTCCCCATATTCAGTCCAATCACCAAGTCCAAACACCCTATTTACTTTGGCAGATTTTGCTAACTCCATAGCTTTTGCTAATCCATCATTGTTTAAGTGTGAATCACTCACCAGTCCAAAGCTATAAATTACCCGACCTGTTCTCTCGCCCTCTACTCTTGAACTCTCCTCACCATTACCCAAAGACCTAACCCCCCACACACCTAGTCCAATCAAAATAATTATCAATAATAGTTTTTTCATAATTAAAATATTTTGATAATTACATTTTTTCGGGAACATTAATTCCCAAAATCCCGAGTCCATTCGCCACAATCTGCTTAACTCCTTTGATTAACTCAATCCTCGCATGAATCGTACTAATTCCTACTGTCTTATCTTTCAAAATCGGTGTTTCTTCATAATATTTATGAAAAATTGCAGCCAAATCATACAAATAAAAGGCAATTTTATGTACTTTTCTCTCCTCAAAAGCAGCCCTTACCACATCAGGATATTCCAAAGTTTTAAGTATCAAATCCATCTCTTTTTCAAGCATCAAATTGGAAACCTCAGGGTCGTGAATAATCGCTTCATCCTTCGCCAGAATACTATTTACCCTCGCAGCCACATACTGGATGTAATACAAGGGGTTTTCTTTATCTTTTTTTACCAATACATCCAAATCAATATCTATTGGTGTGTTGTAATCTCTACTTAAAAAAGCGAACCTTATGGCATCTTTTCCAACTGCATCCAATACTTCACGCAAGGTTACAAAATCACCCTTACGCTTCGACATCGATTTTTTCTTCCCATTTTCAATCAAAGAAACCCACTGATACAAAACCACTTCCAGCTTAGATTCATCAAACCCAAGAGCTTTAACTGCAGCCTTAATCCTCGGCACATGGCCATGGTGATTAGCACCCCAAATATTTACAATATTTTCGTAGCCCCGCTCGTACTTATCTTTGTGATATGCAATATCATTCGCAAAATATGTCGGCGTATTACTTCCATCGCTTTTAATCAGTACACATTCTCTATCTTCCAAAAACTCATCACTGGGAGCAAACCACAATGCCCCATCTTTCTCCTTAGTTAATCCTTTTTCCTTCAAATAAGTAATAATTGTTTGGGTTTTTTCTTCTTTTACCCACGATTCAGTTACCCAATTATCATAAACAACCCCTAATTCAGCCAAATCATTTTTTATTGAACTAATCACATCTTCGAATGCTTTTTCACTATCTCCAGCTACTGTTTTTGCTAAAGTCTCATAAAATTCTCCACTATACTCACCTTCACCAACCCCTGTATAAATCGCCTTTATTGAGTCTTTAAACTTTTTTACCTGACCACCTACATTATTAAGATAAAACTCTCGAGTCACTTTATATCCGTAGTAGTCAAACAAAGACGCGATAACGTCCCCAATTGGACCACCACGAGCATTGCCTAAATGTATTGGTCCAGTAGGATTAGCAGAAACAATCTCAATTACCGCATTTTTCCCGTCACCAATATCAACTTTCCCGTAATCTGATTTTTGCTTCTGAATAACAGCAAACTCTTGAGTTAGAGGAATAATCCCCATCGTAAAGTTCACAAATCCAGGACGAATATATTCAACTTTTTCAAAAAAGGGATTTTCAGTTTTTCCTGATTCACTATTTAGCTCTAACACCACCTTCTCTTCCAAAACCTTCTTATTCTCCTCACTGAGACCGTTAATTAGTGCGTAATTAGTACTAAAATGACCTCTACCTTTTATATTTGTTGAAATAATCTCAATATTTTTATTAGGCAAATCGTGTTTAACCAGCACTCTTACAAATTCCTCTAAAATTCTATCTTTTATCATTTGTAGTTATTTTGTGTCTGCAATATACCATTCCAGACCGCTTGAGACAATTTTTACTGTACCCTCATTTGTTCGAAATATATTAGCCCCACTTTGGCTAAGTCTGCTCAAAACTTCGCCACTGGGATGACCATAAGTGTTTTCACCAGAAGAAATAACTGCAATCTTCGGTCTTACAACTTCCAAAAAATATTTCGAAGTCGCAAATTTGCTCCCATGATGTCCAACTTTCAACCCATCACAATCAGAAAAATTCTCTGCATAATATTTCTCAAAATCTGACCCCGCATCTCCTGTTAACAAAAAACAACTATTCTTATATACAATCCTAGTGACCAGAGACTCATCATTCACATTTTTTGCACTATATCCATATATAGGCCAAACAAATTCTAGCCTCAAACCTTCTTCTATTTCAAATACCTCCCCTGACATAACCCACTCCATATTTATATCCTCTAGTTTTTCTCTAAAAACTTCATATTCGTCGTTATCGTAGCTCTCTTCATAAGCCATAATAACTATCCCCACATCATATCTTTCCAAAAGCTCAACAAGGCCAGCGACATGATCTTTGTGCGGATGAGTAAGAATCATGTAATCAATCGTTTTAGCTTTGAATACACTCAATTCTTCAATACAATCCAGAATTTTCCGGTCTGGACCACCATCAACTACTATCAACTTACCGCCCGCAGACCTAATAATCGCCCCATCACCTTGTCCAACATCACAAATATTTAATTGCAAATAATCATTGTTTTTTTGAGCAATAAAAAATACAAAAATACTAATTATTATAAATATTAAAGCTAAAATTTTATTTTTCATTTTATTTTTAAAAACAATTTAATCAAAGTGGGTATCAAAATATAACTAAAAATAACAATATATAAACTTATATTACTGTTAGCTTCATAAATATCTATATCAATTTTTGCAAACTCTTTTACAACAACCAAAAAACCGTTTACCAAAATCTGTAAAAAATAACTAAATATACTACTTAAAAAATCAGGCACTAACATAAATATTGTTCCACCAACCATGATTATCGGTACCAGCCACAACACCGCCAGGTTTACTATCGGAGCAACTACGCTCAACGATCCAAAGCTTATAATTATCACCGGCGCAGTCATAAGCCATGCAAAAAAACTTGTGATATATACCTCCACCAAATACTTTAAAAAGCCTTTTTGGGCCATATTTAAGAGAGTTGTTACTTTTATTCCTACTAATACTCCAAGCGAAGCTAAAAAGGATAACCTGAACGATACTTCCCCGATATATAAAGGGTTGTATGCCACCATCACCACAGCAGTCAAAACCAAAGCCTGGACACTTGAATATTTTCTGCCTAATAATTCCGCCAAAATAACAACCAAAATCATTAAATATGCCCTGACAACAGGTGGATCCATTCCAACCAAAAACACATAAACACTAAGTATCATTACAGAAATCATCAAAAAAACTTTCCTCCTAGTGTATCTACCCCAAAGAGCGAGGAATGCAAAAATCATCGTCAAATTCTGACCAGAAACAACTACAACGTGAATGACCCCAGATCGTTTAAGTTGTTCCGACAAGTCAGGAGTCAGATCATTCTGGCCAATCAGCATTCCCAATATTAATTCCGAGGATTGATGGCCAAAATAATGATTAATCTTGTATGAAATACTATTCCTTATCGCATTAAGAAATCCCTGAATTCCTGTAGGTTTACTAATTGAATCAATCTCAGGGAACCAAATCGCTTCTTTTTCAACTAAATACTCGCCCTTAACCAACAAAATCTCACCTTTTTCGAACTTCGGCCACCTATCTGTTACCAATCTCCCATAATCAGTATCAAAATATTGAACATTTTTTGAAAATTCTGGGTAATTATTTACTTTTAACTCTTCATCAATAACCAAATCACTGGGCCAATACTTTTGTTCAACCAAAACAGTCGACCTAAACATCGCCACTAATAACAAAATCAATATTACAAACCAAAATTTGCCCATATTTTTACTTTTATAGGCAGATGTTGTGTTTTACTCTCGTTTATTCAAAAACTAGACTAATCCTGTTAGTCTCAAAAATCAAACATCACTCTAGCTTAAACTTCTCGACCCTCTCGAATCATTTGGCGATACTCCTTAAGCCAATTTTTATAAGATTTGACCAAAATACCTAAACCGCGAGACTCAATCTCTCTGTCAACCACTCCACCTTTATGGGGATGTCTATGTTTTTTGCTTTTAGATGATGAAAAACCATGCGCATAATGAGCAAGTTCGTGTGCCAGTGAATAGAGCACAACCTCCTCAGGAACCTCACGGCTCTTAAACATCGAACTTACCGTAATTACCGTTACCCCTTTAACAAAAATAGACTTTTGCTGATATTTAATTGACGCAAAACGAAACTTAGCGTATCTCCCAAACGTAACCATGACAATATTTGATTTCTCCAAATCGGGAAAATATCTTGCCCACAAGTGCTCCAATCTAGTTTTTAACCACAAATTGTCTCTATCCACTTTTTTTACTAGGCTTAAGGTTACCTATACGATATAGTTAATAATTTTGTCTAATACAAAAATCACCTTTGTTGCACCCTCAAGCTGGTATCTTTTATATTCCTCAGTCTTTTTAACCAAACCTTCGACAGTTTCCTGATCAGACCCAGATTCAGCCTGAATTGCAAACCTTCTCTTACCATTAACCTGTATAGGAATTTCCAAAACTCGCATTTTCTTTAACTCTTCATCAAAAACCGGCCAATTAGCCCTGTGAACTGATGTTTTATTTCCAAGTTCAAGCCAAATTTTCTCAGATAGAAATGGCATATATGGACTTAAAATCTTAACCAAACTTTCACCATCATCTTTTGTCAGTCTTACATTGCCATCTGACAGGTAATTAAAAAACTCCATATAGGCCGACACAACAGTGTTAAAGCTCATTGTTTCAATTCCCCGCTCAACCACACCTGTTAAAATAGCCAACCTCGACAACGTTTCATTGTCAGTCTCTTGCTCCCAAGTCACACTTTCAAAAAACTTCTTTACCTTTTTAATAAACCGATTAACACCTTCGACGCTCTCTGGATTCCAGATTCCGACACTTTCAAACGGACCCATGAACATTTCATACACCCTAACTGTATCTGGACCATAGGCTTCGACATATTCATTAGGGTTAACCACATTCCCTTTAGATTTACTCATCTTTAATCCGTCAGGACCCAAGACCATACCCACATTTCTGAGTTTCAAAAACGGCTCCTTGGTTGACAGTAGGCCTATATCGTACATAAATTTGTGCCAAAATCTTGCATACAGCAGATGCAAAACCGCATGTTCAGCACCGCCAACATAAAAATCTACCGGCAACCACTTATCAGCTACGTTTTTTTCAAATGGACCTTTATCGTAGTCAGGGTTTAAATATCTAAGGTAATACCAACACGACCCTGCCCACTGTGGCATCGTGTGTGTTTCTCGTTCAGCCATACCCCCACATTTAGGACAAGTGGTTTTTTTCCAGTCTGTCAACTTAGATAATGGTGATTTACCATTATCAGTCGGTAGAAAATCGTCAGTTTCGGGCAACAGTAACGGCAACTGATCTTCGTCAATAGGCACAACACCACATTTTTCGCAGTGTATCAAAGGAATTGGCTCACCCCAATATCTTTGTCGGGAAAAAATCCAATCTCTTAGTTTGTAATTAACCTTTTTGGTTATTCTATTAGTCTTTTTGTAATCATTAAAAATACTTTCAATCGCCTCTTTTGAGTGCTGATTTGTGTATTTTCCTGAATTAACCAGTATTCCATAGTTAGCATTTGGCAATTCACCAGCGCCATCAATAACTTTGGTAATTTCTAAGTTAATATTCTTAGCAAATTCAAAATCTCTTTCGTCATGTGCTGGTACCACCATAACGGCACCCGTTCCATAACCCGATACAACATAATTTGAAACAAAAACTGGTATTTTTTCTTTGTTTACTATATTTTCACAATAATAGTTAGTGAAAACTCCTTCTTTTTCAGCTTTAAAGTCATTTTTTTGCGACTGAAGTCTTTTGATACCTTTTACGACATCGAAATCAGTATTTTCACTAATAATTTCGCGTGAAAACTCATGATCAGGCGCGATTACGATGGCTTTGACACCAAATATAGTGTCAAGACGAGTAGTATATACTTTTATACTATTATTGGTATTTAATATATCAAACAGTATTTCAAACCCATCACTTCTACCAATCCAATTCTTCTGCATAGTTTTTATGGATTCCGGCCAATCCAAAAGATCCAAATCAGCCAGAAGTTTGTCAGCATATTCGGTAATTTTAAGAATCCACTGTTTTAATTCCCTTTTTTCAACCTCTTCACCACATCTATCGCATTTACCATTCACTACTTCCTCATTAGCTAGTCCGGTCTTGTCTTTTGGACACCAATTAATCTCGGTTAAATCTTCGTATGCCAACCCCTTCTTATATAATTGTAAAAATATCCACTGGGTCCAGTGGTAATATTTTGGGTCGGTTGTATCGATCTCCTTAGACCAGTCAAATGATTGGCCAATCAAATCGAACTGTTCTTTAAAGTTTTTGATGTTTTCTTTGGTTGTTATTTTTGGGTTAATACCAGTTTTAATTGCATAATTTTCGGCAGGCAAACCAAAAGCGTCCCACCCCATTGGATGTAAAACTTCATAACCTTTCATCCTCATATAACGGGAATAAATATCAGTGCCAACATAACCCTTCACATGCCCTACATGTAAACCGTCACCTGATGGATAAGGAAACATATCCAACATATAAAACTTTTTTTTATCAGAATTTACATCAGAAAAATAAACATTGTCCTTTTTCCAAAATTCATTGATTTTTTTAATATCTGATTTAGACAAAATCATAAAAAATATTTCCGAAATTCTAACATATCTACTCCAAACAATAAATTACAAGTATTTGTACTATAAGTTTTATGTTAATCAATTAAATTATCACCAAGATTTCCTTTACAAGGATGTCAAAATAGTTAAAGAGAAAAGAAGCGATTATTAAAATATATTTTTTTATCTAATTTATATCAAATCACTAAATAGCTTCAAAATTTGAATAAATTTTTTACTCAAATTGCAAATTTTATAACAAAATTCGGAAAAATAATGATATTTATTATTTTTTTAAATATTTAAAATCAGCCTTAATATCAGTAATGATTAACTATTGATAATTACGCACTAGACAATTTAATTAAAATATTAATTATAAGTTTACAAACCTTAATTAATTTACTTGCTTATACCCTAAAGAAATTAAAAAATTAATCTTAATTACTCAGTGAAAAGCCTAAATGAATTTTTTTTGATTCTAAAGCAATTCATACATTAGCAGTCTTTTTTAATTAGTGATAAAAATATTATCTAAATGATTATTCCTATTACAACAACCTAAACCTGATATATACAATATTTTGATTGCGAAATTTTAACTGTCAAAATAATGCCTCAAACACTATTTACTTTATACACTTAACCTCAATTTCTAAGTATAGCCATTAATTTTACACACGCACTGTTTATAACAATTCGTGAAACTATATTAATATTGCTTTTTTCACAAAAAAACCGAATCTATTTTTGCTTGACAAGCACCACCATAAGCTTTACATTTGCCATAACGAAATTCATGAGAAACGACTTGGCAAATTTCATCGGCAAGACAATAATTATTTGGCTAAATATTTTATTTGGCTTAGTACCGCTTTTCTTTGTTCCCCTTACCAGCGAGTTTTATGAATTTAACAAAGTATTAATTACTTCATTATCCGCTGCCGTTCTACTAATACTCTGGTTGACCAAATCAGCTCTTCTTGGAAAATTCAAAATAAGAACATCAATTATTGATATAGCCGTTATTATCTTTGCATTTACTAATATTTTGGCCGCATCGTTCTCTGTTGACCGCTATGTTTCAATCGCTGGATGGTATCCAAGATTTAACCATTCATTAATTTTCATACTCGCTGTAATTGTTATTTATTTTGTTACCGCCAATAACTTAACCAAAAGAAGCACAAAGTTCACCATTTTATCAATCTATCTCTCTGCAGTCTTACTCTCAATAATCGGACTAATGAACTATTTTGGCTTGTTTCTGCCAATGAGTTTTAGTCAAATTAGATCATGGACACCTGCAACAAGCATTAATAATCTAGGCGTAATCCTAACTTTATCGGTACCATTAGGTATTTATCTGTCAATCAAAAAATATTCACCAAGCAAATCATTCCTATCTTTCGTCTTTCCAGTCTCACTATTACCAATCTTATGGTGTTTTTCGTTAATTAACTCTCTTAATGGATGGATAAGCTTGATTGTAATTATTGCCTTATTAGCACTCACTAGTCGAAAAGAGTTAGCAGTCAAAAAATCACTAATTTTAGCACTCGTAGCACTCGTTTGGATGTTCTTGACAATATTTGCCTACATTCCTAATCTCAATACTTCAACTTATGGCAAACTTATTAAAACTTCGGACAAACAAACCAATTCAAATATAGAATTCCCTAAAGAAGTTTCCCTTCCCCAAGCAGAAAGCTATTCTGTCAGTGTCGGAGTTATTCGTAACCAAAACCGAGCCTTAATCGGCTCAGGACAAGGCACATTTGCGTATGCCTACACTCAACTCAAACCTCAATCAATTAACTTGACTCAATTCTGGAATCTTCGTTTTGACCAACCAAATTCAGAGGTACTAATGATTCTTGCCGGCACAGGCATACTGGGAATCGCCTCATTTATCTTGATCGCACTAATTATTCTAGCCAAAACTCTAAAAATTCTTAAAAATAATTCCGAAGACAAGCTTATTTACAAATACATCGCCCTAACAGTACTTATTCTTATAATTACTAGTCTTGGCAATGTTTATACAGCTAGTATTTCACTAATTTTCTTTGGACTATTAGGAGCAATTAATAATTCAAACTCCTCCAAGTCCGAATTAAGTCTCAAAAAATCTAAAAAGCAATCCAAACGCGTCAAAGAAGAGCTATCTATGGCTGTTCCAGTTATATTGCTAATACCAACGCTTGTTGGCTCAATCTTTCTCTTTGCTTTTATTAGAGACTCATTCCAAGCCGAAACCCATTTCCAAAAAAGCGCATTAGCCACCTCAAAAAGTGATGGTGTTGAAGCTCTAAAAGAACAAATTGCCGCTATCAAAGAAAATAGCGCTGAAAGCGTCTATCGTAAACAACTCATCGTCACTTACATGGCTCTAGCCAGATCAATTCTCCAAAACGCACAAAGTAACGCCGATCCGAATAGCACTGAATCGCCTCTAACTGAACAAGAAGAAAAAGATATAACCTCTCTAATCAGCCAAGCCATTGAACAAGGAAAAATAATCACTGGTTACCAAACCAATATTCAATCAGGCACATCCAATCTTAATGTCGGCAATTGGGAATCACTTTCACAAGTCTACCGTTCACTAATCGGTATCGGCAAAGACGCTGAACAACACGCTCTCAAGGCTCAACAACAAGCAATTGCTCTTGATCCTCAAAACCCTCTTCTCTACATCAATCTTGGTAGAACATTTTTAGCACTTGGTATCACAGACTCAGCGATAACTAATTTTGAAATCGCTATTCAGAAAAAACCCGACTACCCTGTCGGCTATATTGCCTTAGCAGAAGCACTCAAAAACAGGCCAGATTCCGCCGCCAAAAGAGCTACTGCACTTGAAACAGCCCTCAATCTTCTCTCTACTGAAAATCCGAGTAGAGAAAATCTAACCAAAGAATGGGAAAAGGCTTTAGCGGAAAGCCAGTCGCAACAAGAAAAATCAGATCAAACCCCAACTGTCCCAAACTCTAACCCAACTCCACAAACCGCAACAAATTCTGCCCAGCCAACCAATTAGGCTCAAATTTCGCAAATAGATAACCATATATAATAACGCCTTAGTTTAGGTGTTCAATTTGTGCTCAAATTTCTATACAATTAGATAGTGAAAACTATCCTGCCAAACTTCTACCCTTTTCGTAGAAAAAATCCTACCCTTCAGCCTCAAACTCACCTACTACTTTCCACCACGAGCAAGGTCAAAAAAATAACCGACCACTCTAAAATAGTTTTTGCTTTTGTTTTTGTCTTAATTATTATTGCTAGCACTGTTCTAGTCTTTCGTTCTCTTCCCAAATCCGAAATCTACCCAAAAGCCACAGTCGAGCTTCCAAAAAACTCTTTTAGAGTTAATGAATCCCCTACCTTCAAACTCAAACTAAACGAAACCCAAATTATATCCTCAAACAAAAATGTTAAAGCCCAAATACTAAAACCTGATGGAAATATCGCCGAAAACATTAGCACCACAATCAAACAAAACTCAAACGAATTTAATATTCAAACCAACCCAATAATCGCAGGATCTTTTTCGCCAGGGAAATATACTCTAGATGTCGAAATAGAAAAAAACGGGCAAATCAAAAATATTCAACAAGATTTCACTTGGGGTGTACTTGCTATTAACTTCAACCAGACTATCTATTCACCTAATAACTTAGCCAAACTATCATTTGGTACCGTCGATGATCTTGGTCATACAATTTGCGATGCCAGCTTAACCGTAGAAATAACCACTCCAAACAAAAACATAACCACTCTCTCATCAAAAGACGGCCAAATTAAACCTAGTGGAGAGTGTGGACTGGATAATATTACAGACGTCGCTGATTATTTATCCGAGTACCAAATCGGCAACGAAACAGGCGCCTACACCATTAAATATTCAGCCGAAACCAAAAACGGCACCAGAACAATTACTGACTACTTTGAAGTCAGAGAAAATATTCCATTTATTGTTGAACGCACTGGACCTTCCCGTATTTACCCCCCTGCCAACTACAAAGTCACTCTAAAAATCACCGCTAACCAAAACTATTCAGGACCAATCATCGAGACAGTGCCAGAAAATTTTATAGTCACTAAATCGCAAGGTGTATTTGCTGAATCAATTGAAGGTCATAACAAAAACCTCACTTGGCAAGCAAGCCTTGTTGCCGGACAAATACTTAACCTTAGCTACATCTTCGATGCTCCTGATATCAGCCCAGAGTTTTTTCTACTTGGACCACTAAGTATTGGAGGGGGTGGCGAAATCAGAGCGTGGCAAATTGCCTCTGATGCTGTAACTGCCAACGGTAACTTATTTTACGGCGACACCTCAGCAACCAATGGTGTCCTAAGAGGAAAAACCTTCACCACAACTTCTACTTTTGGTACGGAATTTAATGGTGCTGCTAACAGTACTAGCTTTATTCTATGGACTGTTGCCGAAACCGCCCCAACCAGAGAAGAAGAAATAATCGGCACACTCAAAGTAAATGGTGACTTGTATGTTGAAACATGTACCACAGGGTGCGATGCCAACGGAGACTTTACCGCCCAATGGAATAATCCAGGTACCACACCAACCCAAGACTGTGATACTGCCCAGACCACCAGCACCTGTGAAAGAGCCTTTGATATCGCTTATGAATCTCTCTCCGGTCGAGCCATGGTCGTCTATGCTGACAATGTCGCTGACAAATTCTATTACGCACTTTGGGATGGTTCCGCTTGGTCACCAGACTCTTCCCCAGGCTCACCATCTGCAACCAACGAGGTCGACTTTCATACAGGTGGTACAGGCGGAACGCCAGAATGGATTAGAGTGATCAGTGATGGGGCCAAATTAGGCGACAAAAGATCTAACCGAATTATGGTTCTTATTGCAGACACTAACGCCGACCTCTTTGCTTGTTACTGGGACGGTAGCTCTTTTAGTTGTCTCAGCGCTGCCTTAGATGCTGGTCTAGCTAACTGTACTGTAGCTCAGTGTTTTGATGGAGCTTGGCAAGGAAGTGGCAGTAGTAATAAATTTATTGTCAACTACCTCCACACCGCCAACAGCAATGTTAACTACCAAGTCTACACAGTTGGCTCTGGCTGGGGTGGTGAAAACAACGCATTCACAGACGCCGCAGCTGGATTCTGGATCGAATCAAATGGCGATCCGACTAGCAGTAGAATTATGGTTTCGACCGGAACCTCAGGTGACGACTATAGCCATGTGGTATGGCGGGCAGACAATTCAAGTGACGGCTGGACAGAATGTAGTGGTGGTGCCAACACAACTAACTGCCCAGATACAGGAACCGAAGGGGTTGGTGGTAAACAATCCTCCGCTGTATTTCAGCGACAACAAGCTGGAGGCACATCAGGGCTCGGTTTAGTCGTTTATAACGACGCAGGTACTACAACAGATGGCAACTTTATGACCTACACCCCAACCTCTTCTTACGGCACCAAAACCCGAACAGGTATTACCACCTCAGACGACTCACTGAGTATAAAACTCTACCCTAACGAGAACACTGATGATGTCATGATGCTAACTGCCGATGTTGACTGTGATTTATACGGCCAGCTCTGGACCGGCTCTTCGTTTGGTGGTACCGCCGTAGTTGACATTGAAGCAAACAATTCAATGTACGGTGTAGCCTGTCCTGGTGCAACCGGACCAGACGCCACAACAGGAGGTGAAGGTTCTGCTTTTAGCTATGAGTTCACTTGGAAAATCTACACTCCTTGGTCTCGCAACTGGCGATTCTATAACGACGAAACAAACAACACACCCTCATCTGGTGTTGCCGCCGAGAACACAACCGGCAGTGTCGCTAAAGAAGAATTTATTAGACTAAGAATGCAATTTTATGAACGCGGTGCTGTTGCTCAAACCGACGCTCGCAAAAAACTCCAATACACCTCAGGTTGTACACCTTCCACAGTTCCTGATCCTTGTACTTGGTCAGATGTTGGCGACACTGGAGAAACCTCTGCTGTCTGGCGCTATGCGACAAGTGGTGATACATGTGGTTCTTGTTCAGACAATACCGCTGTTGGCTCAAGTGCATTAACTGGCACAACCCAAAACGGTACTTATACTTCTGACAAAAACGATGCAGCCGGAGCCAATATGGACCACACAGCCTCTGCCATACTCGAAGTTGACTATCCGCTAAAAGCCGAAGATGTTACCGCTGCTACCACCTATTATTTCCGTGCTTACGATAACGACCAACTTACTCCAGTATTTACTTACAACCCCTCAGGTGTTACCGATTGCCTATCGTCTGCCTGTACCTACCCAAGTGTATCTATTCCAGCCGACCCAATCACTGTTTCTGGTAATGTCTACACCGCAGGCACTGCTTCCGCTCCAGCCCTCTGTGATCACACCACTCCAGCCTACAATGTTGCAATTCGCAGTAATGGAATAACCACCACAACATTCTGTAACGATTCCACTGGAGCTTTTTCTGACGCAACTGTTATGCCTCCAGCCGCCGGAGAAGGAATTATTGTTTGGATTGATGGAGATGCCACTGATGGCTCAACATCCATCCGCTATGATGGCTCTGGTAACTCGACCGGCCACATTGTCTACACCAACACCGCCACAGTTACATCTGACGATTCCACAGCCATCGACAATACCGACATGGACACCTACGATAGCGGTAATGATGGCGATATCCCATATACTGTATCAAGTAACAATCTCAGTGTTACTACCGGTATCGAACTATTGGTTTTTACCGGCAAAACCTACACTCCAAACGGAACAGTTACGACTAATGGAACTGCTGACTTCCATATCGATGACAGCGCAACTGCCACACTCGGCAGCGCCACTAACGCCATGGCCAGAGATATTTTAGTCGATGCCGGCGCCACGCTTAACATAAACGCTGACACTACTATTGCAGGCGGCGATATTGTTACCGCCTCTACCGGCGCAGTTGCAAATACAGCAGGCACACCAACAGTAACAATGAACGGTACAGGCAACATCGGCGGAGGCTCTGGTGCAATAACTATATACAACCTAACCATTTCTAATACTTTCACCACTACAATTACCTCTTCAACTACGATTAGCAACTCACTGACAGTCACAGGTTCAATCGGCAGCTCAACTTCGGTAACCACTACCGTAAATGGCTCAATCTCTGGTGGTGGTACGATTAACTACACAGGCACTAGCACATTCAAGCAAAGGGTGGCTGTTAACCAAAACTTCGGTGCCACCTCTGGTGCTACTGCTTGGAACTTTGTAAACCTCACTTTCTCCAACTCTTCGGGATCCTCACGCACAATCACCACCCAAACCGGCGGTACAGGCGCAATTAATGTTAGCGGAGACTTAACGCTTGGTGAGGGTGGAGATGGCGCCTCAACTGTTCTTGATGCCGGCAACCGTACTTGGACGCTTTCTGGAACTGACGGTACCCCTACTGCCGTCAACGCCTCCTCAACTCTAACTGGCAACACATCTACATTTGTTTTCACTGGCAACAATGGTTCAGGAGACACCACAATTTCCGCCTTAACATTCACTAATTTAACACTTAACGCCTCAGAAACATTTAATGCTGGAGGTACAATTACCGCAAACGGAGACCTTACTGTTACCACAGGAACATTCGCTCTCGGCACTAATAATATCACCGTCGGCTCCACCACCGCAGGCTCAGGAGATGTCTCAATTAGCGGTTCTATTACCCAAAGCGCTAGTGGTACCTTTAGTGCCAAAACTGCGGCAGCTGCCACCCCTACATTTGGCGGCTCTGGCACAATTAGTCTTTATAATCTTTCCTTCGAACCAGGTGCAGCTGGTGCATCATATACACTTGGTTCTGGCGCCTCCCAAACAATTACTGTTGCTAACAACTTAACAATTGGCGACGACACCAACTCTGTCACCGTCAACGCTGACACCAACGACCCAACCATAGACGTTAATGGTAATTTTTTAATTAACACCAGTGCTACCTACCAAAACTCAGCAACAGTAGCAATGACTGTTGCCAAAAACTTCACCCAAGACGGTACCTACACTCATAATGGTGGAACAATTTCGCTCGATGGGAGCACAACTTCAGATGACTCAACAGTTACCTGTTCTGGAACAATTGGCGGTAGTATAGGGTTTAGCAAAACTGGCGATGGCGACATCACTATTGGAAGTGGCTGTACCGTTGCTTCACCAGGTTCAGGTATCTCGATGACAGGAAACATCATCAATAATGGCACCATTAATAATGGTGGCACCACATTCAATCTCGATAACCTTACAGGCGGCGAAGGAGATCTTATCAATAATGGTGGTGCGACAATAACCTACTCTGGTACTGCCATGACGATCGAGGGCGACTTTACCCAAAGCAGCACTTTTAACCTTACAGGTATTACTGTCACTCTTGATGGCTCAAGCAGTTCTGACAACAGCACAGTTATTTGCGGAACACTTGGTGGAACTTTAGCTTTTAACAAAACAGGTGGAGCCACCGTCACAATAAACACAAGTTGTACTGTTGCAGTCACTACGATTTCAATGACAGGCAACTATATCAACAATGGTACAACTAATATTTCGGGTAGTACTTTTAACCTTGATTCCACATCTGGTAATGGAGGAAGTCTTACCAACGGAGCCTCCGCTACAATGACCTACTCTGGAACAATAATTACTTTAGAAAAAGACTACACCCATACTGCCGGAACAACATTCAACCTTAGTGGTAAAACCTTAACTTTTGATGGCTCCGACACCACCGATGACTCTACTCTTACTTGCTCTACAACTTTGGCTGGTACTCACGATATTGCCAAAACCATTCAAGGAGCAGACTTTACCCTAAGCGCAAGTTGTGTAATTACAATGGTTGCCAGTGTCACAACATATGGCTCAATAACTGTCAATGGTTCTATGACAGGAACGACTATTACAACTCGCGGTAGTGTACTCAAAGACTCCGGTGGAACACTAGTTGTTGCAGGTAATACTTTAGTTTTCGAAGACGGGGGCGTCGATACTGACTCCACACTTGACTGTGAAGGTGGCACAATAACTGGTGCAGTTGAACAAAATATGACCCACGCTGGATCCACTCTGACAATGGTCAGTAGTTGCACAATTACCGACGATTTCATTCGTACTGATGGTGCTTTTTCTAACCCAGGTTCTGCGTATACACTCACTCTCCAAGAGGACTTTTCGATGAGCACAACCGACACTTTTGGTGGTGCAAATCTAACCCTAACTCTAAACGGAACTGTTAATCCTCAAACTATTACACAAAACGCTGGGACAATGTCAGGAATATTTACAGTTAATAAATCGGCAGGTGTTGC
>Ga0073902_10000814_pt1 | contig 17550 bp, 11 predicted proteins | sample KloWWTmeKNB19Kit_FD_66667 | JGI IMG/M metagenome (GOLD analysis project Ga0073902, IMG submission 66667) | Active sludge microbial communities from Klosterneuburg, Austria, studying microevolution and ecology of nitrifiers - Klosterneuburg... | ecosystem: Engineered > WWTP > Aerobic digester >...
TCATTCCCGCGAAGGCGGGAATCTACAACAAATTTATTCGGATAATAGCCGGGTTCTGCGTTTGGCGCGATATGGATTCCCGCTTTCTCCCCGTTTTCGCGAGGATGACAGGGAATGACGAGATTTACTCTCTCACTTCTCTTGAGTATTGGGTTGGGGGTGTTATGGATTCCCGCTTATGCGGGAATGACGGGTGCGGTTTTCACGCTTCCAACTTTTGCAAAAACGCGCGGGCTGACGGCAAATCTTGATATTTCAACCGCTCGAAAATGGCGACGGCTTCGCGGGCTAAGGCTAGCGCCTCGGCGCGGTTGCCCTCGGCCTCGCACACTCGCGCCAATCGGTATTTGTCTGAGCCAATTAAATCCTGCCGACCCACTCGTTGCGCCAAAGGCAAGGCTTGCTCCACCCAGCCCCGCGCGGCAGGATAGTCTTTTTTGTCCAGCGCAAGTGAGCCAAGATTGCCAAAACATCCCGCTTGCATTTCAACATTTTCTGTCTTTCGTGCAATCTCCAGCGCGGCGCGAAAATGCCCTTCCGCCGTCGCGTAATCCTCGCGCGCATGCGCAAGACCGCCCAAGTCGTTGAGCACACTGCCTTCGTCTTGCTTTGCGCCAATATCGCGGTACATCGCCAGCGCGGCCTCATATTTTTGCTGGGCGGTCGCGTAGTCTTTGCGTTGTTCGGCCACCAGACCCAACATGCGCTCAGCCTCTGCCTGATCATCTTTTGTGCATTTGTTCCACGCCTGCTGACATTTTTCCGCCCATGTCTGCGCCTCGTCCGTCTCGGCGCGGTTGTAATACATCCATGCCATGTCACGCGCGCCCCAGCCCGCGTTTGACCAGTCCTCCATCCCCAGCGTGGCGGCATACTGGCGGCTGGCCAGCAGGATGCGCTCCTCCCATCGCCCGCCAAACCACAAAAATTGGCGCAGCGCACGGGCGTGGCCCATCAGCAAACGGGCAAATTCGCGGTCGGGGTTTAAGTGCCCGGAGCGCTCCGCCCAACTTGTTGGGACGCGGTCTGACCTCTCAGAATCACACCATTCCCAAATCACCTCTTCCGCCGCGCTCAGGTTGTCCCACTCCGCCTCCAACTTGGGGAAGGTTTTGTAACTATCCTTGTCTTGCCCGCCAAAGCGCTCGGCATACTCCACCCAATACCGCGCAAAACGTAGGGCGGCTGTGCGCCGTACGGCCCCATCGGCCAGCAGGTCTGCCCGCGCAAACCCGCGCGTGAGCGGGTGCAGGGCGTAGCGGTCCTCGCCCGCGTTCACGTTGAGCAAAGACAGCGTGTTCAACCGGTCAATCGTGTTGGTCAGCGCCTCGCGGCTCAGCTCGGCCGTCTCGGCCCACGCCTCAAAGCTGGCGCTGGGCGCAAAAAAGCTCAACGCCCGCAAGGCGGTCACATCGTTGTCGGTCAGGTCTTTTTTGGCTTCCTGGAACACAAATTTCAGCAAGTCGGCGTCGGCGTCCTTTTTGCGCAAAAGCTCAATCGCGCCTTCCACGCTCAGGGTGTGGCGTTTGCGCAAAATGCCCAGCACGCTGGTGAGCGCCAACGGCGAGCCGCCCGCCTCATCCACCAGGGCCTGCCACCGCTCTGGCCGTGCGCGGTTGAACTTGGCCGCCAAGCCCGCGTCTTTGTCCATCTCGGCCTTGATGATCTCCAGCGCGGCGCTGTCCTCCAGCTTGTCCAGCCTCAGCCACACCGCGCCCTCGCCGCCGCGCCGGCGGCTGGTGAGCATGGCCTTGCACCCGCCGGGCAGGTCGCGCAGCCAGTCGCCCATCGCCTCGTCCTCGGCTTTGTTCAGCGTCTCAAGGTTGTCAAAAATCAGCAGGGTTTTCTCGCCGCGCAGGGCGGCCAGCAGGGCGCGGCGTTTGGCCTCGCCGCTTTCTTGGGCAATGCCCTCTCGCCCAATGGCGCGGGCGGCCTCGTTGACAAATTCGTCAATCGTGCGGGCGGTGGGGTGTTCCTCTTTTATCTCGCCGCTCACCAGCCGGTTTGTTTTTGCGGTGATGAATACCGCGCTGGCATACGTGCCCGCCTCCAGAGCGCGGTGGGCGCATTCCACGGCCAACGCCGTTTTGCCAATCCCGCCAATGCCGTCAATCACAATCCCCCAGCTTCGGTCATGGGGGTCAAGGGCGCGCAAAACTTGCTCAATCTCTTTGGTGCGGCCAAAGAATTGCGCGCGGCGGGGCAGGGTGTCTTTCTTTTGGCTGGGCGGCTCAAAGGCGTTTGGCCGCTCTTTTTTGATGGCGTCAATCAGCTCATCTGTTCGGTCTCGGCTATGGCACCACGAGACAAGTTCCATCGCCTTGTGGCGCAAAGTCTCAGATTGCGGGATGGCGCTGATGGCTTGGCTGAAATAATCAAAGCAAAATTCTTTGAACTCGCGTTCATCAAACCCACGCACAATTGCATCACGTATTTGTGGAAGAGAATACTCAACACCCATGCCCGTATTATCCGCGCAATTCAGCAAACCTCAAAGGCCTTGAATTTCTCTCCCTATTCCATCGGCCAGCCCCAACCTGACCACGCGGCGCAAGACCTGTGACTAAAAACGTTTTAAAATAACCAGTTGGTAATTACCTATTTAGGAGTTTGATATCAAATGGCAGTTAAAACAGCAACAAAAAAGCCGGCGGCAAAAGCGCCTGCTAAGCCCGCTGCTAAGAGCGTGGCAACTTCGAAGAAACAATGGGTGTTTCTTTTCAACGACACAAAAGGTGTGGAAGGGAGCGCAAAATCGTGGAACGATATTCGCGAGCTGCTGGGCGGCAAGGGCGCCGGCTTGTTTGACATGACCCGCGCGGGCCTGCCCGTGCCATCCGGCTTCACGCTCAGCACACAGGTGTGCGATGCCTTTGTGACCGCCGGCAACAAGATTCCGCAAGAAGCGTGGGATCAGGCGTTGGCCGCGATGAAAGTTGTGGAGAAGCAAACCGGCAAGCGCTTTGGCGGCGGCCTCAAGGGCGTTCGCCCGCTGCTGGTCTCGGTGCGCTCTGGCGCGCGCGAATCCATGCCCGGCATGATGGAAACCGTGCTGAACGTGGGTTTGAACGACAAGACGGTCGAGGAGATGATTGCCATCACCGGCAAAGACCGCTTTGCGTATGACTCGTATCGCCGCTTGCTGATGATGTTCGGCGCGACCGTGCTGGGCATTGACGACGAGAAATTTGATGAGCCAATGGATCACATGAAGGCGCAGCGCGGCGTGAAGATGGACACCGAGCTGACCACCGACGACCTCAAGGAACTGGTCGTGATTTTCAAGGATGTGATCAAGAAGGAAACCGGCAAGGACTTCCCGCAAGATGTGAACGAGCAGTTGCACGAGTGCGCCATGGCCGTGTTCCGCAGCGCCACCGGCCACAAGGCCCGCACCTACGCCAAGCAAATGGGTTGGAAGACCACCCTGCCCACCGCCGTGAACGTGGTGACGATGATCTTCGGCAACATGGGCGATGACTGCGCGACCGGCGTGGCCTTTACCCGCGACCCATCCACCGGCGAGAAGAAAATGTTGGGCGAGTATTTGGTGAACGCCCAGGGCGAGGACGTGGTGGCGGGCATCCGCACGCCAAAACCCATCGCCCAGATGGAGAAGGAAATTCCCAAGGCTTACAAGCAGTTTATGAACATTACAAAACTGCTGGAGAAGCATTATCGCAACATGCAGGATGTGGAGTTCACCATTGAGCAGGGCCAGCTCTATATGCTCCAGACCCGCAACGGCAAGCGCACCGCCAAGAGCGCCATCAAGATTGCGGTGGACCAGGCCAACGAGAAGCTGATCACCAAGGAAGAAGCCTTGCAGCGCGTGACCGCATCAGACGTGGACTTTTTGCTGCACCCGCAATTGGACGCGGTGGCGGTGAAGGCCGCCAAGGGCGAAGGGCGCGTGCTGGCCAGCGGCGTGAACGCATCGCCGGGCGCGGCGGTGGGTATGTTGGCTTTTGATGCCGACACCGCCGAGAAGTGGGGCAAGGAAAAGAAGGACGTGATCCTCATCCGCCCAGAGACCAAGCCCGATGATGTGCATGGCATGGTGGCGGCGCGCGGCATTCTCACCGCTCGCGGTGGCGCAACCAGCCACGCGGCTGTGGTCGCCCGCCAGTTCGGCATTCCCGCTGTGTGCGGCGCAGATGCCCTGCAAATAGACCTCAACACCCGCACGGTGGTTGCCAACGGCCACACGCTTAAGGAAGGCGATTGGGTTTCTTTGGATGGGGCCAAGGGCGAGGCTTACATTGGCCAAATCCCCAAGGTCACCACCTCATTTGAAGAGCAGGCCGATCTGGTCACGCTGCTCAAGTGGGCCGATGAAATTAGCGCCAAGAAGACCCGCGTTGACGCCAGCGGCAAGCCCTGGCGCGGTTTGCAGGTGTGGGCCAACGCCGATTACCCGAAGGATGCCGAGCGCGCCCGCGCGTATGGCGCCCAGGGCATTGGCCTGTGCCGCACCGAGCACATGTTCTTCGAGCAGGCCCGCTTGCCCATCGTTCAGCGCATGATTTTGGCCAAGGACCCCGTCGAGCAGCAAAAGGCCCTGGATGAGCTTTTGCCGTTCCAGCGCGGCGACTTTGAAGGTCTGTTCCGCGCGATGACCGGCCTGCCGGTGATCATCCGCCTGATTGACCCGCCGCTGCACGAGTTCCTCCCCTCGCAAGAAGAGCTGATCAAAAAGATTGCCGAGCGCGACACCGAGATGCGCCTGGGCACGATTCTTTCGAAGGAGACTTACGACGAGTATTTGGCCGACAAGACCATGTTGGGCGCGGTGACGCAACTGCACGAGCAAAACCCAATGATGGGTCTGCGCGGCATCCGCCTGGGCATCATGATCCCCGGCCTGATTGGGATGCAGGTTCGCGCCATTTTCGAGGCGGCCTGCAATGTGAAGGCCGAAGGTCTGGATCCGCATCCAGAAGTGATGATCCCGCTGACCGGCCACGTGAACGAGCTGAAGCGCGTTCAGCCGGAGTTGGAGAAGGTGGCCAAGGAAGTGATGGCCGAGAAGGGCGTGAAGGTGAAGTATAAGTTCGGCACCATGATCGAGATTCCCCGCGCGGCGGTCACCGCCAGCGAGATCGCGGGCATGGCCGAGTTCTTCTCGTTTGGCACAAACGACCTGACCCAAATGACGTTTGGCTACTCGCGCGATGACGCCGAGCGCGGCTTCCTGCTCAAGTATGTTGAGGATGGCATTCTGCCCAAGAACCCATTCCAAACCATTGACAAGGATGGCGTGGGCCGCTTGATGAAGCTGGCCGTGGATGAAGGCCGCAAGACCCGCCCCGGGCTTGAGGTTGGCATTTGCGGTGAGCATGGCGGCGACCCGGAGACGGTGGAGTTCTGCTACACCATCAACCAAAACTATGTGAGCTGCTCGCCTTTCCGCGTGCCCATTGCCCGGCTCTCTGCCGCGCATGCCGCGCTGAAGTATGGCAAGAAATAGTTAATCGCACAAGACCTCACAGGTCTCGCAGACCTGTGAGGTCTCTAAAGCAAAAGAGCCGCGTTTTTAGCGGCTCTTTTCTTTTTTCGTCTTTGGGCGTATATTTTTTGTGTGCCAGAAACTCTGAATTTTGAATCGCAAAATTCGCTGGGTCAGGATGAAAGAAGCGACCGCGCCATAATCCGTTTGGTGATGGCGCTGGTGATTGGCGCGTGCGCTTTTGTGGGTGTTTTGCTTGCTCTGGGCGCGGCGGGTTTGCTTGAGCCAACCTGCGCGGATGCGCCCGCGGGGGTGCATGTGGGTGTGTGTCATGAATTTGCCCCATCTGCCGCAAGCGAAATGACCAACCCGTATGCCATCCCGCCCGTGACCTATCGGCTTGAGATGGAAACGCCCGCGCCTTAACCGCGCGGGTTGACCAGAACAAACTGTGGTCCCGCCAAAACGCCTTTTTTGCCCATTCTGTCTGGGGCTAGGCGCGCATCAAAATCGTCATTCCCGCGCACGCGGGAATCTATAACTAACCCGCAAAAAGAATAACCAGGAACACGGGATTCCATTGTGTTTTTGGTTTGGCTCGGTATGGTTTCCCGCTTGCGCGGGAATGACGGGCGTTTTTTCGTTGTTTGACATCCATTTTGCGCAAGGCCAATCTGTTTTCAACGCAACTTTTTGCGTTAAACTCCGTAATCCTAATAAAGAAATTACAGGAGCGCGAAAAAAAATGAACGACACACCAATCAACCAAACGCCAGATTGGAATAAAGATATTCAACCAATTGACCCGCTGGAGCCAATTACGCCGCAAACAGTTGAGGATTCTGCTCGCGAGGCAGCCGCAAATGTGGTGGATGATATGAACAGCGCCATTGAGGACACCTCAAAGACGCTGCAAGACAACGTGCGCGAAACCGAACGTGTGGCTGGCGCAGATCAGCCGCTGCTGCTTCCCGCGCCCGAACCTCTCGCGTCATCTGCGCCGGTGTTTGTGCCAAAAACAAACACGCTGGCTATCATCAGCCTGATCTCTGGCCTGGTCTCGTGGGTGCTGTTCCCAGTTATCGGCAGCATCATTGGGCTGGTCACCGGCTTTATGGGGCGCAGTGAAATTAAAAAGAGCAACGGCGCAGAAACCGGCGATGGCCTTGCAGTGGCGGGGATCATCATCAGCGGGTTGAACTTGCTGCTGGGAGTGTTGTGCGTGTGCGGGTTCTTCGCCATGCTCATGTTTGGCATCATGCTGCCTGGCTTGGGGAATTAACGCCAAGCCGAGTTGGTAAATACCTTTTGCGCGTTCGGGGTTGTGTTTAGCCCGAACGCGCAATTTTTTTTGGGTGCATTCGCCAAAAGGGGCAGAGGGAAATTAGGGCGAGGGTGTGCGATTTTTTAAGCGCCAAAGGCGCGTTCCATACCAGCCCGGAGCGCCGCTCCGGGCAAATTGGCGTGGAGATTCGCTCCCGCCTGGTATGAAACGCCCCTTCGGGGCTTTTTTTGCCTCATTTGGCAAATGCACCCATTTTTAGAAGTGGTCAATTGGGCAATGTTTTGTCAGGCGCGGAAATGACGTTCTCCATTTGCCTATTGACCACTCCTCATTTTTAGCGTTTTGCGTAAGTCCAGTTATAATCTTCCCCAAAGTGCGCATTTTCCGGGGTCTTGTCCTTTTGACCGCGCTGGTCAGTCTTGTCTTTCCAGCGCCGGCGCTGGCGCAATCCAGTAAGCCGCCCGCGAACACATCTGCTGGTTCGCGCGTGACCCTGCGCAACGTTGCCACCGACCTGATGCCCAACTCTAAAAATGTGTGGCAATGTTCGTGTGACACAGATGGGTGCTGGCCGGGGTGCTTTACGATTGCCAGCGCGTCCATCCTTAAATATTGGTCGGGCAACGGGTTTCCCAATTTGTGGGTGGGCAAAGAAGTTGCAACCTTGCAACGTCTGCGCGATCTGTTCCCCAACCTGCAATGCACCGGCAATGGCAATGGCAACGGCTACCCCGGCGACACGGTTTTTGACGCCGCCGATGTGGCGTATGGCTTCAACATGTTTGTGAAAGAGAAGGGCTATAACTTCACGATCACACCCATCTACGAGCCAACCTTTGACAAAATAAAAAGCGAGATTGACGCGGGCCGCCCGCTGATTGGCGTGTTTGGCGTATCGCCCTGGGGCAGCCACGCCGGGACGATCATTGGCTATGACACCACCAAGGGCCGCCAGGCGATGATTGTGCGCCCCAACCTGCAAGGCAAACCCGACACCGACCTTGAATGGGGCGCGGGTTACGCTGGCTTTGGGCTGGTGACGATTGTGCCGGGGCTGGGCAAGGGCGCGTATCCCATCGCCCCAAAAAGCACGTTTGAGGTGATGGTGGACGACCGCGACCCCGGTTTTGCCCAGTTTGGCGATTGGGCCGCCGTGGATGGTTTTGGCCTGGGCGGAAGCTCGCGCTGGCTGCGCTCGGCAGACACATCTACCCAGCAAGCTGGCGAGGACACCGCCTGGGTGCAGTGGTCGCCAGACCTGCCGTTTGATGGCATGTGGGAAGTTTTGGCGTGGATGCCCAAGGATGACGAGGACGATAGTTTTTCTCGCAGCACCACCTACAAAATTTTAGACGCCGAGGGTATGCACCTTTCGCGGCGCTCTCAGCACGATTCCACGCAGGGTTGGATGTCGCTTGGCGCGTTCCCGTTTGTGGCGGGGGGCAAAGGCGGCGTGCGGCTGGGCAACCTCACCACCGATGACAAGCCGCGCGTGATGTGGGCCGATGCAATGCGGTTTGTGTGGCGCGGCCCGCTGGTCGTTCTTTCAGAAGATGACACCTCGAAGGTGTATTTGGTGCGCGATGGCCGCCGCCATCTCATCCCAACCGACGCCACCCGCGCGGGCGACCCGCGCACATTTGACGCGCTGCGGCTGGGCGCGGGCGACATGCGCAAACTCACGGTCATGCAGCTCAGCCAATACCCAGAGGGCGACCCGCTGCCCAGCATTTACGGCTCGTGGGTGGGGCAATATTTTAATAACGCCCTACTCTCATCGCCCGCCTCGCTGGTCAAGGCATCGCCTGCGCTGGGGTTTGTGTGGGATGCCGCCCCGCCCGCGCCAAACATGAGCGCGCTGGGTTTCTCTGCGCGCTGGACGCGGGTGATGGCGATGCCAGAGGGCAAAGTGCCGGTGAGCGTGAACGCGGTGGGCGGCGTGCGGCTTTGGGTGGATGGCCGCCTCGAAATTGACGCCTGGAACGCCTCCGACACGATCACGAACGCGCTTATCAGCCATCAGCGGGTGATCTCGGTCACGGGCAGTTTGCACACGCTGGAGCTGGAATATGTTAATCGCGATGGGGCCGCGCAGGTGAACTTTGGAAATCTCCCGCCTTTTATCCCCATCGTCACAGATCCCATCAGCAGCACTGGCTGGACCAACGCCGTGACAAAAACGCTAAGCTGGCTGGACGCGGGCGACCCCGATTCACCGGGTTCGCAACGCGCGTTTTATGCCACGCTCTGGAAAGATGGCAGCACCGAATCGGCGAGCAGCAACTGGATTAGCGACACAAACTGGGTGACCGCCCTGCCCGCAGATGGCGTGTATTTGTGGCGGGTGAGCGCCAGCGATGGCAGCGCCGTGAGCGATTGGAGCGAACCGCGCCGCATTCAGGTGGATCGCTCGCCGCCGTGGGCGCAAATGCAAAGCGCCGAGTTTGTAGGCGGCCCGGTGTTGGGGGCGCAGGTAGATGCGTCTGGCGCGGTCAAGATCACGGCTTCGCAGCCGTATACCGCCGCCCGCGGCATTCAACTGATGTGGTGGGCCACCGACACGGCCAGCGGGCCATCCAGCTACGATGTGCAATACCGCGAGATTGTGCACGCCATGACAAATTTCTCGCAGACGGTGGAGATGCGCGAGGTGGAGAAGCCCGCGCAAGAAGTGGTGGTGCAAAACGGCAAGGAGGTCACCCGCGCCTCGACCGTGCTGGAGACCGTGCCAACCATCACCTATCAGCCCATTTACTCGTTTGAGACGCTCACCCAAACCCAATGGATTACGCTGGGCGTGGCTTTGCCGGTGACCAGCACGGTGTTTGTGGGCAACCCGGGCAGCACATACGAGTTCCGCGTGCGCGCCCGTGACTGGGCGGGCAATGAGCAGCCATGGTACGAGGGCTACTCCATTCAGGCGCAGATGGATCTGAACACCGCGCCACCCATCACAAGCGCACCGACCATTACACGGTGAACGCCGAAGCCCCGCGCAAATAAAATGCGGTTGCGATGGAACATTGAGCCGCTTTGGGTCGTCATTAAAAGCATAAGGAGCAACCATGCTTAAGAAAATTGCTTTTGTTTTTTCTGCTTTTGTCCTGACGTTGACCACCTCAATGCCAGCGGCGGCGGCGCAATGGCCGCAAGGTTCGGAGCCGCCCAAGTCGTCTGAATCACCCATCGCCCCATCTGCACCCAAAGTGGCCTGCCCGCGCGGATTGGGCACAGACGCAAGCTGCCCCATTCGCATTCGTTTTGCGGCGGGGGCGTTTGGCGCGCTGGTTAACGGGCGGCTCACCCGCACCCCAGACCAGCGGTTTTACGTGGTCAAAGCCCGCGCCGGGCAAAAAATGTATCTCTCGTTTTTGGGCGATGGCTATATGCGCGGCGGCATCACCTACCCAAATGGCGGCGGCGATGGCCCGTTTGTGAGCGGCCAAACCACGATTGAGCTGCCCAAGACCGGCGATTACATCATTTATCTGGGTCAGCACACCATGGCCAGCGAGCCGTGGACGGGCCGTTTTACGCTGAGTGTGATGGTGCAGTAAAAGCGCAAACTGGTTTGTCACTTTTCTTGTTGAAGCCGTGCGCCCAGAAGCGGGCATGGCCGTTGTGAGGGTATGGAAAACAGGGCTGGCAGGTGCAGTTTGACTCCGCGCAAACATGTTGCGGCCAGCCCTCATTTGGGCGGCGCAGGGCGCGAACCTCATTTTTATCATCGTGCCATCGCGCACGGCAGATATTGAGTTGCCCCCACCTTTGGCGCGCATGGGCCCAAGCAGTTGTATGTGATTTTGTTTTGGCTTGCGCTTCGCCTAGCGCTTGCGAAATATCACTTCCGGGAAATCAATCTTGCCATCCAGCAATGGAGCCGGTTTGTTTGAAAGATAACGGTCAAAAAACTCAAGCGTGTATTTGCTTGTGATGGCATGTGCGCGAGCGGGGTCAATTGGGCCGGTGAGGCCAATGGCGCGGGTGAGCGGAGAAAGCAAAGGCGCATCAGAAAAGTCTGTGTGGAACACGCCCGGCACTTGAACAAAATAGCCATCGCCCGGCAACTTTTCGTAAACCGCCTGCATGGTATTTAAAGTTTCATCAATATCTGCTTGAGTCCAACCTTCTTGCTTCATAGATGCCGCATCGCGGGTCAAAAACAGCGTGGGTTGTTTTACGCCATCGCGCAAGACATCTCCAACCATCCACACATCCATCACAACACACGCCTTAAACCTGAGGTCATCGTGGCAGGCTTGAGAAGATGTGCTTCCGCCTAATGAAAGTCCAAATATGCCAACTCGTTCTGTATCCAAGCGCCCAGCCAAAATGCCGTTTGGGTCAACCCGATTGATGGCAATTAACTGATTTAGAACAAAGCTGGCATCTTGAGCCAAATACGGAATGACGCTGTTTATAAAGCCGCGCTCTGTCATCCGCGCATCCATTGGAACCAAGCGGCCATCTGGAAAAAGAACGCCACTGGCGGCATAGGTGTGATCTATGGCGGCGACGATGTACCCATGCGAAACCAATTCCTCAATTTCCCATGTGTTGTGCTGGCGGTAACCGCCTCGCCCGTGCGAGAAAATCAGCACAGGGTATTTGGGTTGCGCATCGGCCACACTGGCGCTGGGGATGGCGTTGCCCCGCGCGTAGGTTAAGTGATTCAACGTAAACGTCGGAAGATGCAGCAGCTGCGCCAATGGCTGAAGCGCTCGCGCATCGGGGATGTATGCGGCGGGTATCGCGCCTGGGGTTGGTTTTGCCGGGTACCAAATTTGCACCATCAACGCCCGGCGATCATTGGGGTCATCGGTATAAATCTCCGGGCGCGATGCATCCATCCACTCATACGTGAGCGTGCCAACTTGATATGGCCCGGTGGGGTGTGGCAAATGCGGGATGGAAAAAACAGCGGGCAAAGAAGCAGAAATGAGTGTCAATATCCCCAAAGGCAATGCAAACAAAGATCGCACGGGTAATCCAAACAGAAAAATAAAGCCGAATAAACACGCCAGTCCATAAGCGGGATATATTTGCCAGCGCGGCCCTTCAAAAACAATTTGAGCAGCCGCCATAAGCAAGAGAATCAAGCCCAGCCACCGCGCCCAGTTTGCTCTGTTCGGTAAAAAAGCCCACATAAGGCACGCGCTCACAATTGCCAATAACAAGGTTATCTCAAGTGTTCGCATTTCTGTATTTGGAGGATGATACAAGATGAGGCGGATGTCCAAAACAACGCTTGGGATATCATTTTGACGTAATCTTCTGTGTGTTTTTACATCCAACACTATGCAATGAAAGCAATACGCATACTGATCGCGCTGGCCGCCGTGCTGGGGCTGGCTTGGATATTTATCTCGCGCCCGCAACCGGCCACGGTTCAGCAAGGTGCACCCGCCGCGCAAGCGATTGGCCCGCAAAATGTGCCCGTGCTTGGGCCATCGCGCCCAACCGCCCCCCGCGCTGGAGCTTTTGCGCCAAATTTTGCGCTCAAAACATTGGACGGCAAAACCCTCTCGCTGAGCGACTTGAAAGGCAAGGTTGTGATTGTTAATTTTTGGGCCACGTGGTGCCCACCCTGCCGCGCAGAGATGCCAGCCCTGCAAGCCGCCCAAGCCGAGCACGAGGCGCAGGGGCTGGTGGTGGTTGGGGTGAATCAACTGGAAGATGTCTCGCTGGTAAAGGCATTTCAACAAGCCAGCGATTACAGCCTGAATTTTGTGTTGGACAGCGATGGCAAAACCGCCCGCGCCTACAACGTGGCCGGGTTGCCCACCTCGTTTTTTATCAACCGCGAAGGCGTGATTGAACACGCCGAATATGGCGGCGCCATGACCCGCGCGTTGATTGAGAGTAAACTCGCGCCGATGCTCAGCCAATAATGCAGCCGTTTATCAGCATTGGCCCGTTCACCGTTCAAGCGCAGCCCTTTGTTATTCTGGCTGGGTTTGTGCTGGCTTCGATCATCGCCAACAAACGCGCTGGTCGTTTTGGCTTAAATGCAGATTTTGTTGGCAACATGGTGTTTTATGCCGCGCTGGTTGGGCTGGCCGCCGCGCGGCTGGGGTATGTTTTGCTCAACCTTTCGGCCTACGCCCGCGAGCCGCTCTCGGCGTTTGCGCCCAGCGTCTCGGCCTTATCATCGTTTACGGGCATACCTGCGGCGCTGGGGTTTGGGGTTTGGTATGCGCGGCGCAAACGCATTTTTGGCTGGGCGTTGGCCGACGCATTAGCCATCCCCGCGCTGGTTTTTGCCGCCGCGCTTGCGCTGGGCACGTGGTTTGATGGCAGCGTGTTTGGCACGGCCACACCCTTGCCCTGGGCGGCAAACGTTTGGGGCGAGATGCGCCATCCGATGCAGGTATACGAAATTGTTTTAACGTTTGCGCTGGCGCTGGCGCTTTGGCGCGCCAAAAAGCCATCTGGCCAAGCCGCGCTTTTGGCGCTGGCAGGCTACGCTTTTATTCGTGTTTTTGTGGATGGCTTCCGGGCGGATGATGTTTCGCTCGTTTTGGGGTTGCGCGCAACTCAGTTGCTTTTTCTTGCGCTTGGCATTGGCGCGTTGTGGGTTTGGGCAGAACGCCGCGCCAAAACCCAGGGCGGCGCAAGTTTGTAAACGCTGCTTTCCATCAACTCTGCATTTGCCCACGCATTTTCTGTTAAACCTGCCGCAAAATTTTGCGTCTCTGCTTAAAATTCCTTTTTGATTCCGAACGTTTGTGCTAGACTGGATGGTGGAAATTAAAACATGGATAAACAGAGTTGACAGGTCTGACCATGTTGGAAAAATAACATGATCCAAGACAACATCACCGTGCGCGGGGCGCGAGCACACAACCTCAAAAATATCAACGTAGACATCCCGCGAGACAAGCTGGTGGTCATCACCGGGTTGAGCGGGAGCGGCAAATCCTCGCTGGCGTTTGACACCATTTTTGCCGAGGGCCAGCGCCGCTACGTGGAAAGCCTGAGCGCCTACGCGCGGCAGTTTTTGGGGCAAATGGAAAAGCCGGATGTGGATCATATCGAAGGACTTTCGCCAGCCATCAGCATTGACCAAAAGGGCAGCAGCCACAACCCGCGCTCTACCGTTGGCACGGTCACGGAAATTTACGATTACCTGCGCTTGATGTTTGCCCGTATTGGCATTCAGTATTCGCCGGTCACGGGGTTGCCGCTGACCAGCCAAACCGCGCAAGATATTGTGGATCAGATTGCGGTGTTGCCACCCGGCACGCGAACTCAAATTCTCGCGCCGGTCATCAAAGACAAGAAGGGCCATCACCAAAATGTGTTTGAAGATGTGCGCAAAGAGGGCTTTGTGCGCGTGCGCGTGAACGGCCAGGTGCGCGATGTGAACGAGGAAATTGAACTCGACCGCTACAAATTACACAACATTGAGGTGGTGGTGGATCGCCTGGTGATTCCAGAGACGGAGGACGCAACCGAGCGGGCGCAATTTTTAACGCGCTTGAACGATTCGGTTGAGACCGCCCTTAAGCTGGGTGATGGCTTTTGCGTGGCGATGGTGCAAGAAAGGGACGATAGACCACAGACGATGGACGATGGTCAGCCCTCATCGTCCATCGTCCATCGTCCATCGTCTGGGTTTCGCGATATTCTCTTCAGCGAGAAAAAAGTTGACCCCGCCACGGGCATCAGCTACCCAGACCTTGAGCCAAAGCTGTTCTCTTTCAACGCGCCAGCGGGGGCGTGCCCGGAATGCCAGGGGCTGGGCAGCAAGCGCGAATTTGACCCCGCGCTCATCATCCCCAACCCGGATTTGACGATTGACGAGGGCGCGATTGTGCCCATGACGGCGACCGACGAGGAATCGTATTTGGCGCAGTTGATGGGAAACGTGTGCCGCCACTACGCCATCCCCACCGATGTGCCCTGGCGCGATTTGAGCGACAAGCAGCGCAAAAATTTGCTGCATGGCGAAGGCCAGGTGCGCATTCGCATGACATACCAGAACCGCGCGGGGATCATGCACCAATACGAAACGACGTGGGAGGGCGTGATTCCCAACTTGAACCGGCGCTACCGAGACAGCACCAGCGATTACGTGCGCGGCAAGCTGGAAGAGTTTATGAGCCACCGCGAATGTCCAACCTGCCACGGCAAGCGCCTGCGGCCAGAGGTGCTGGCTGTGCGGGTGAAAGACAAAAATATTGACGAAGTGACCGGCATGAGCATTGGGCACGCGCTGGGGTGGGTGAGTTCGTTGGATGAGAGTGAGACGGAAGACGGAGGACGGAAGACGGCTAAGTCCGTCGCCCGTCCTCCGTCTTCCGTCTTGAGTGAGCGCGAGCAAAAAATTGCGAAACAAATCATCAAGGAAATTCGGGCGCGGCTCACCTTTTTGGTGGATGTGGGTCTGGATTACCTCACACTTAACCGCAGCGCCACAACGCTGAGCGGCGGCGAGAGCCAGCGCATTCGTTTGGCAACACAGGTTGGGTCGCAGCTCATGGGCGTTTTGTATGTGCTGGATGAGCCTTCGATTGGCTTGCACCAGCGCGATCAGGCGCGGCTGATTACCACGCTGCAACGCATGCGCAACCTGGGCAACACCGTGCTGGTGGTGGAGCACGATGACGACACGATGCGCGCCGCCGACTGGATCATTGACATGGGGCCGGGCGCGGGCGAGCATGGCGGGAACGTGGTCGCCATCGGCACGCCAGCGCAGATTAGCAAAGACAAAAACTCGCTCACGGGGGCATATTTGAGCGGGCGCAAGCAAATTGCGCTGCCCGCCAAACGCCGCGCGGGCAATGGCAAATCCATCACCATTAAAGGGGCCAAAGAAAATAACCTCAAAAATTTGGATGTTGAGATTCCGCTGGGCAAGCTGGTGGTGGTCACCGGCGTGAGCGGGAGCGGCAAGTCGTCGCTCATTGTGGAATGCCTGTACAAAAAATGCGCCGCGGTGCTGAACGGGGCGATGGAAAAAGCGGGCGAGATGGATGGCATCATCGGCGTGGATATGGACGGGCAGGGGCGCAGGCTTGCCCCGCGAGACAGCGCGCTGGACAAGATTATTAACATTGACCAGCAACCCATCGGCCGGACGCCGCGCAGCAACCCCGCCACCTACACCGGTTTGTGGACGCCCCTGCGTGATTTGTTTGCCGAGCTGCCAGAGAGCAAAATACGCGGCTATAAGAGCGGGCGGTTCAGCTTCAACGTCAAGGGCGGGCGATGCGAGGCGTGCGAGGGGCAGGGGCAGATTCAAATTCAAATGCAGTTTATGCCCGATATTTACGTGACCTGCGACACGTGCAAAGGCACGCGCTTTAACCGCGAGACCTTGCAGGTGAAATACAAGGGCAAGAACATTGCCGAGGTTCTGGATATGACCGTGACCGAGGGGATGGAGTTTTTTAAGGATATTCCATCGCTGGCGCGCAAGCTGGACACGCTGACCGAGGTGGGCCTTGGCTATGTGCGGCTGGGCCAGCCGGCCACCACGCTCTCTGGCGGTGAGGCGCAGCGTGTGAAGCTGAGCCGCGAGCTGAGCAAACGCGCCACCGGGCGCACCATCTACGTGCTGGATGAGCCATCGGTGGGGCTGCATCAAGATGACGTGAACAAACTGATTCAGGTGATTCAGCAACTGGTGAACGATGGCAACACGGTGGTGGTGATTGAGCACCATCTGGACATCATCAAGGTGGCCGATTGGATTATTGACCTGGGGCCGGAAGGCGGCGATGGCGGCGGCACGCTGGTGGCGCAAGGCACGCCGGAGGAGATCGCTAAAGCGAAGGACAGCTACACCGGCAAGTATCTGCGTGAGGCGCTGGAGCGTCAGGCGGGGGTTAATGCAAATGAGGTTGGCGTGAAGGGCAAGAAGAAGAAATAATTGCATGTTTTAAGCAAATGGGCATATCATGCGATGAAACAGCCATGACCGAAAAGAAACCATTTGATTTGGCGGATCTTGACCCGGTTGACACCCAACAATAGGAAATTTTGGCGCGCATTCCCATTGAGCGCCGTCATTGGGCCATGATGGAGGCCAGCGAGTGGATGATGGCTGGCCTGCGCGGGGCGTTTCGAGAGAAGTATCCCAACGCCACTCAGCGCGAGATAAATCTGCGCGCTATGGCTTGGGCGACGCCATTGCGCGGTATTACCTTGGAGGAACTGCTTGATGAACGGTCTGATTGGCTTTTACGTAGAAGTAGTAAAAGCGCTGAATGAAATAAACGCACCATGCATGATTGTTGGCGCGTTTGGCGCTTCCTCCGCAAAGTAACACGCTTCACGCCATTACATTGCCAATCTCGCAAAACAGGCAGATAATGCCGCCATACAACCAATGGAGGTGTATTCATGTCAAACATTCTTGCTCACGAACTGATTGGACACGGCCCCGAAAAAGTGATGCTGATGGGCGGCTGGCTGGGCGATCATACCGTGTTTGAGCCGGTGTATCGCTGGTTGGATGGCGAGGCCTTCACCTGGTGTTTTGCCGACCCGCGCGGTTATGGCGGCAGCAAACACATCGCAGGCAAGCACACCAACGCCGAGGTTGCCGCGGATGCGGTTGCCCTGGCCGATTCATTGGGCTGGGGAAAGTTTCACTACGTTGGGCATTCCATGATGGGTAAAGCAGCGCAGTTTATCGCCGCGCATAATGCTGGCCGCGTAAAAAGTTGCGTGGGCGTCACGCCTGTGCCCGCCATCGCCATCCCCATGGATGAGGGAACGTTTAAGTTGTTTAGCACGGCGTGGGAAGTTCCGGCCAACCGGGGCGCCATCTGCCAAATTACAACCGGCAACCGCAACACAAAAG
>Ga0073902_10000822_pt1 | contig 17525 bp, 18 predicted proteins | sample KloWWTmeKNB19Kit_FD_66667 | JGI IMG/M metagenome (GOLD analysis project Ga0073902, IMG submission 66667) | Active sludge microbial communities from Klosterneuburg, Austria, studying microevolution and ecology of nitrifiers - Klosterneuburg... | ecosystem: Engineered > WWTP > Aerobic digester >...
GCGAATTTTATATTAAAAAACCCAACTATTCAATCTAATCTTAAAATCTTTATCTTTGAAAAAAGTATCGTTTAACTATGAATTTAATAATTAAAACCAAGACCTTTCTTTTTGTTCTATTGTTTTCAACAGTGGTTTATTCGCAGCAATATGAAAAGCTAACAAAGCAAGAAAAAGAATTAATTCTTGCCGATACTACTAAAATGATGCGGGTAACGCAAACCAAGTTTCACAACGATTCCATCATTTTGAAAAGTAGTTCTAAACCCATTAATCCTAAGGACAAACTGACTAAGGTTTTAGCCAACCAAATGCTAAAATCGGTTCAAGATGTTAACCATCGTGGCGTGGGTATTGCCGCTCCACAAGTGGGTATTAATCGTAGAATGGTTCTAGTGCAACGTTTTGACAAGGAAAACAAACCTTTTGAAGTTTTTATTAACCCAGAAATTATTTGGAAATCAGATTTGATGCAAAAAGGTCCCGAAGGCGATTTATCGTTTGACGAACGCGGCATGATTATGCGCCATTACTCGGTTCAAGTGCAGTATTATAATATAAAAGGCGAAAAAGTGACCGAACTACTTGAGGGTTTTACTGCCGTAATTTTTCAGCACGAGCGCGACCATTTAGATGGTATTTTGCTCATCGATAGACAAAAGGAACAAGAAAACTTAAAATTTAAACCATCCTCGGGAACAGCCAATTTATATTTTATTGAAAAATAAATCTATACTACTAACCTATTTCTTTGCTATTTTTACGCTGAAATACTAACCAATACATCGTGATTTACCTAATTATTAGTCTGCTTGCAATAGTGCTAATTTTGCTCGGTTGGGGTAATTTAACCTCTCGCATCTATGGCAATTTTTGGTCGGGTTGGTCTAGCACGCTAGTGGCTGGGCTACTTTCGGTAACGCTACTAGCCAATACCGTTGGTTTTTTTATGCCGCTAAACACTTCTTTCGAAATTGTGGTAATCCTCATTGGGCTTTTGGGATTATACAGTATCAAAAATCTAGTTATTGGGATGTTTCAGAAGCGCAAAGATTTGTGGTTGCTCCTCTTCGGCTTGCTTGCCATTGGGGTTAGCACGTTTGCGCCTTTCATCAACGACCATTTTGGTTATTATGTTGGCACAGTCAAGTGGTTGAGCGAATATGGCATCGTTAAAGGGATTTCTAATATCAACTTGGTGCTTGGCCAGCAATCGTCTTGGCATATTTTTCAAGCAAGTTTTGACCAAATTCTAGACCCTTTTTTACGTATCAACTTAGTCATCTTCTTTATTTTTACGCTCTATATTTTTGAAAAAAACAAATGGGCGCTACTCCTCTTCTTGCCGTTCTTTTTGATTTATTTGCAGTCGCCATCGCCCGATTTGCCAGTATATTGTCTAGCTATTATTTGCACTATAGAAGTTTTTGACAAAAATAGTAAACCCAACTATAGCGCACTTTGGCTATTGGCTATATATCTTTTTACGCTTAAAGCAATAGTGTTTTGGTTGCCGTTGTTTGTGCTTATTCTTTGGTGGAAATCGTCAGGGTTTAAAGAACTTACCAAAGGGAAGAATATTGTTATTACCTCCTTTTTATTGGTTTTATTTTTTGGTAAACAACTATGGTCGTTTGGCGATTTTATATTTCCAATGCAGACTAATTTAGTGGATGTTTCCTGGAAACCTTCGTCATTCTTACTAGAAGTTTCTAACCGATATGCATTGCAAAAAACCTATGATATGCAATATTCCGAAGCCGAAATTTTATCATGGAATGTTATGACTAAGGTCTTAAAATGGTTCACTTTGAGCGGATTTAAAAGCATTATTAATTTGCTAATTGTATTGGGGTTACTCTTTTTTGGCGGGATTGCTTTTCTGAAAAAAAATAATAAAATGAAACTACTTTGGTTGTGTGTTACACTAAAAGTGGTGCTCATTTTCTACCTCTCAGGACAATATCGTTTTATGCTAGATGCTATGCTTCCGCTCCTAGCGTTGTTGCTCTTGATGGTTTCTATAAGGTCGATTTATTATAAACTTATCGCTGTTTTTGGTACATTGGCAATAGTATTTGTGTTTGTATTTCCTCATTTTTTACAACAAAATATCTCTTCGTTCTATGTTGGTCAACTGATGGGGAAACCAAAAAAAGAGCAGGTTTTAAAACCCCAAGAGTATAGTATTGCAGATTATGACACCTACACGGTTGGTAAGCTAAAATTCTATACTCCAAACAATTACCATTTGATGCTAGATGTTCCGTTGCCGTGTTTTGTTCCTTATTCGTTGCACGAGTTTGTGGTGGCAGAAGTTTATCCAGAACCCTATGATGCTACTGATTTGAGCAAAGGATTTTATCTGCGAAAAATTACACCAACCGAGAAGCAACAATTGGATACCATTCTAAAGAATTATACAATTTATTATCCGCTAGACAAACCATTTGTAAAACGTTAAAGAAATAAAAACAACGGAGAAAATGTTTAAATTTGATAAAAATTACTACTCATGAAAAAATTATTTATTTATAGCGCCATTGCTATTAGCGTATTGATTGCCTGCAAATCTAGTAGCACTAACAACACAAAGAAACTAGTCCTAGAGCTTGAAGCAAAAAGCGGAAGCACAGTTAGCGGCGTGGCATCGTTTACCGAAAAGAACGGGTTTGTTACCTTTGAAGCTACAATAAAAAATTTAAAACCAGGAGTTCATGGTCTTCATATTCATGAAAAAGCAGATTGCTCTTCGGCAGATGCAGCATCGGCTGGTGGACATTGGAACCCAACCTTTAAGAAACACGGAAAATGGACGGATGCTGAACACCACAAAGGTGATATTGGTAACGTTATTGCGGATGAAAATGGAACGGCTACAATTACTCTAAAAACGGACGAATGGTGTATTGGCTGTGCTGACGAAACTAAAAATATTGTTGGGAAAGCAATTATTGTTCACGCTAATCCAGATGATTTTACTACACAACCTACCGGAAACGCTGGCGGACGAGTAGCATGTTCTGCAATTATTGAATAACACTGCCTTGGAAGAAGAACATTTATATTTTAAGAATGCGAAAGAGTGGCGTGATTGGTTACACGAAAACCATGCAACCTGTCAACGTGCTCATTTAATTTTCTATAAAGTAAGTAGCGATTTTGAAAGCATGCGATGGGAAGAAGCCGTTCAGGTAGCCATTTGCTATGGTTGGATAGATTCTACCGTAAAACGAATTGACGACGACAAAAGAAGACAGCTTTTCACCCCAAGAAAAGATAAAAGTGTTTGGAGCAAACTAAATAAAACCTATATCGAAAAACTAATTGCCGACAACCTAATGCACGAAAGCGGCTTAAAAAAAATAGAAACCGCCAAGAAAAATGGTTCGTGGGAATCGTTAAACGACGTTGATAATTTAGTAATTCCAAACGATTTAGCCGCAGCATTTAACAAGAACCCAACAGCTTATAACAACTATTTACAATTTAGTCCTTCCTATAAAAAGGGTTATCTATACTGGCTAAACCAAGCCAAAAGAGAAGAAACACGAGCCAACAGAATAGCCGAAATTATATCGCTCTGCGAACAAAATAGTAAGATGCGTGGCAGCTATTAAAAGGGATAACTATTTCTTATTCTTTTACTACCAAAAAAAGATTTAGCTTTGCAGTGAAATTAAATTCTAAAGATGATTAACCCTTCAATACACGGCTGGATAGACAAGTTTTTTGTTGAGCAAAAGCACTCTGCTGAAGGAATAATCAATGACGAAATTGAGTTGTATGATTCCATCAAAAAAACAGGTTTCATTTTTGGTCATGTTATCAATGTAGATACTAGAATTCCAATCCCAATAGATAAATGGCTACCAACAGAGATTTCGAAAATCAGTCTGTTGAATACGCTATTTAAAATGCACTGTTTGGTAAACAAATCAGTTGACACGGTAAAGTTTACCAGCGATTGCGTGACTTTTTATAAGAGTTTAAACCCAAAGAGCAGTTCTATTTTTAATATCCTGAGCAGTCAATCAAGTTCGCAAAACCTTGAAGAAATTATTCACACAAGAGTGCAAACGAATGAAGATATCTTCAGCAAAAACTTTTCGCATGTTATTACAAATGCGCTATCGTTTATTGATGTTTTGGCGTTTAAAAAGTTTTTAGAATTAGCAGAAATTCCCGAAAAGTATTCTAATAAGATTGAAGAGATTGTTATCAGTGTAGTTTCTATTTCTTTGAAATCAAAAACAGGAATTTCGGGACATGATGAATTATTGCAAAAATTATTTGAATCGTCTGTTCGTTATAATAAATTTTCGAGCGTAAATAGTAAAAACATTGAGAGCATTGATTTGAGCTATCTTGATGATGTGATGGAAAAATTATACATTCTCGACTTAGCCGGAATTAGTCTTTGGAGCGATGAAAAAGTAGAAAACGAAGAGCGATACTTTATGTATAAGCTAGGCGAAAAACTAGAGTTGCCTGAACAATCAATTCTGAATAGTATTGAATATGTAAACTATTTTATTGTGAAATATAAGAGTGAGATTCCTTATTTCAACTTTTCAAATCCAGTAAAACACTTCTATGACAATACTACTGACAGCGTTGGTGTATTGATTACAAGAAATAAAAAACGTTTAGTAAAAGAGATTAAACAAAGTAAGGAATTGATGCAACTCTTAGCCAAGTCAACCCACAAAGATTTGGACAAAGAAGAAAAGAAAAAGATAAAAAAGCAATTGCTCGACATTTGTAAAACAGTGCCATCGCTGACTATATTTTTACTTCCTGGTGGTGCATTACTCCTACCGATACTGATAAAATTTATCCCAAAAATGTTACCATCGGCTTTTAATGAAAATAGTGATGATGACGAATAAAAAAAACGCCGCTTAAAAGCGGCGTTTCTATTTAAAACTTCAGTTGATAGACATCGTCGAGGTCTTTATCCGAACTTATGTTAACATTCAAATCAGTAACATAGCCCGAATTTAGTCCATAAACCCAACCGTGTAGATAAAGTTCTTGGTTGTTTTTCCAAGCATTTTGAACAATTGATGTTTTAGCCAAATCGAATACTTGTTCTTTTACATTTACTTCAACAAAGGTATTGAAGCGATCTTCTTCATTGGTTATACTATCTAATTCGTCTTTGTGCAAGCGATATACATCTTTGATATGACGAATCCAGTTGTCAATAATACCAATTGAACTGTTGCCAAGAGCAGCTTTAACGCCACCACAACCATAATGTCCGCAGACGATTACGTGCTTAACTTTTAAAACATTAACGGCATAATCTAATACGCTCAACATGTTCATATCTGAGTGAACCACCATATTGGCTATGTTTCTGTGAACAAAAACGTCACCAGGTTTTCCACCAACTATTTCATTGGCAGGAACACGACTATCAGAACAACCAATCCAAAGAAGCTGAGGGTTTTGCCCTTTGGCTAAGTCTTTAAAAAAGTCTTTGTCAAGAGCCAATTGGTCTTCAACCCATTTTTTATTGTTTTCTATTAGTTGCTTATATAATTCACTCATTGTTTTATTAGTTTAAATTAATGTCTTAGCTCAGCTACTGAAAAATCAGGGTTTACTTCGTCTTTGATATAAGTTACTTCATCATAAAAAGTTACTTTACCTGTTTCAAGATCGTGCATTGCACCAACAATTCCAATTTCACCATTTTCAACCATTTGCTCTAAAATAAAGCTACGCTCAATGATGTTTTTAACGTTGCGTTTCACATTTATTTGAGCAACATTCTCAACAAATGTAGCATTTTTTGAACTTCTTTCCCCAGTTGTTTCCTTCTCTTGATATACAGCTGGTTGAAGTTTTGACAATAACTCGGTAAGATTACCCATTTCTACATGATCGCAAGCGCCTTTTACAGCACCACATTTGCTGTGACCAAGAACAACAATAAGTTTAGAACCAGCAACTTTACATGCAAATTCCATGCTTCCTAATATATCGGTATTGACTATATTTCCAGCAATTCTAACTGAAAATACATCGCCCAAACCTTGATCAAAAATTAACTCAGCCGATGTTCTACTATCGATACAACTTAAGATAGTTGCAAACGGCCATTGTCCATCACGGGTTTCGTTTACTTGCTCTAATAAATCTCTGTGAGCTTGTAGATTTTTTATAAATCTATTGTTTCCTTCTTTTAAAATTTCTAGTGCTTTTCTAGGAGTAATTTGTGCTTGTATTTCTTTATTTAGTGTTTTCATTTTGTGTAATTTTTATTTTTAAAACTTAATTTTTAGGAACTTTTTGCTCAAAAAATACATTCTTGTCTGAGACAGCAGTATTTTCTAAATCGTATGCTTTTTTAAATCCAACAAGTTTTACTTTAATATTATCTTCTTTTGCTCTAATTTTTTTAAATTCTTTAATTAAATCTTGAACGTCATGTGCAATATAAACAGTATCCGCAGCGTTGATGATTACCTTAGAATTTTCAGGAATTGAAGCTAAAGTATTTTTAATAGATGCTTTATTCAAGAATGAAACTTCTTGCGCTAAATCAATATGGATAATGTCACCATCTTTATATTCTTCTTTTCTAAAGTTATAAGCACGTTTCATGTTCCCTTTTAGAATGAAAATAATGCTAATAATCATCCCTAAAGCTACTCCTTTTAGTAAATCGGTAAAAACTACAGCTGCAAAAGTAGCTATGAAAGGAACAAATTGGTATTTTCCTTTTTCCCAGAAATGCTTGAATACTGATGGTTTTGCTAACTTATATCCAACTAATAAAAGAACAGCAGCAAGTGTTGCTAATGGAATTTTGTTCAAGATTACTGGAATTGCTAAAACGCTAATCAACAATAATACACCGTGAATAATAGCAGACATTTTAGATTTTGCACCAGCATCATTGTTAGCCGAAGTTCTTACAACAACTGATGTCATTGGTAAACCACCTAATAATGAACTAATAATATTTCCAATACCTTGTGCTTTTAATTCAACGTTAGTATCAGTATATCGTTTTTGAACGTCCATTCTATCCGCAGCTTCAATGCAAAGTAACGTTTCTATCGAGGCAACAATTGCTATGGTAATTCCAACAATCCAAACTTTTGAATTAGTAATTGCAGTAAAATCAGGTAAGATAATGATGCTTTTAAATTCTTCAAAAGTTGTTGGTACTGGTAAGCTAACTAAATGCTCTTTTCCGATGGCTAAACTATTTCCTGAACGAATAAAAAATTCATTGATTAAAATACTCACAATAACGGCAACCAATGCTGGTGGAACTAATTTAATCTTCTTTAAAAAATCAATTTTGTTCCAAACAATTAATATGAATAATGAAATGGCAGCAATAACAACAGCACCTAAATTTATATAATCAAGAAAATTAAAAAGTTCTGTAAAAGTATTTTGTCCATCAGCTTGCGAGAAAGACTCATCACCTTCATAGTCGGCATCATAACCAAAAGCGTGTGGAATTTGCTTCAAGATGATGATTACACCAATACCCGCAAGCATTCCTTCAATAACATTTGTTGGAAAATAGTTAGAAATTGAACCTGCTTTTATAAATCCTAGAACAAGTTGAATTAATCCAGCAATTAATCCAGCAAGTAGAAATACGTTGAAAGCGCCCAAATCAGTTATGGCAGTTAAAACTATTGCAGTCAAACCAGCTGCTGGACCAGAAACACTCAAGTGAGATTTACTTAAATATCCAACAATAATTCCACCAACTACACCTGCTATTATTCCTGAAAACAATGGTGCGCCAGATGCTAATGCTATTCCTAAACAAAGTGGAAGTGCCACCAAAAAAACCACTAAACCTGATGCAAAATCAGATTTAAGGTTTGCAAAAAGATTTATTTTTTTTGTCATTACCTTTAATTAATTTAATACAATTATTGTTTCGCTAGAGCGAAAAGTAAACTTGTTTGTATTAAATTAATTCGGGCGGTGGAGAAAATATTTCCTCAGAAACGTTGTCATGTTTTGACAAGTTTTCAGAAATAATTGTTGAATTTTTCTTAATTGTAGTTTCAGAAAAAGGATAATCAAAACTTTGTTTGATTTCAGCTTTAACTTCTTTTAATTCTTTATGAATTTCTTCTTCAGCAAAACTATAAAACATAGAAATATCTGTACTTTTCTGTATCAAACTCACCACAGTAGGTGTTGAAAGAAAAGTTACAAACAGAATTAATATGATACTTGCTATGAATTTCATACGTCAAAGGTAACAATACCAACGGTTGGAATAAATTTTTTTAATTAAATTTTAACAACATTTTTTTAATTGCATTATTAAATGACAATTATTACTATAAATTAAATTGATAGTTTTTATATTTGTATCAAATTTTACTATTCACATGACAATTACACAACTTCAGTATGTTTTGGCAGTAGCCGAACATAAAAATTTTACGCTAGCCGCAGAAAAATGCTTTGTTACCCAACCAACATTAAGCATGCAAATTCAAAAAATTGAAGAAGAACTATCTATTCAAATATTTGATAGAACAAAAAAACCAATACAGTTAACTGAAATTGGTCAAAAAATTGTCAATCAAGCAAAGAATATTGTCAATGAAGCCGACAGAATTCATGACATTGTTGAACAACAAAAAGGATTTATTGGTGGTGAATTTCGTTTAGGAATTATTCCAACGGTTATGCCGACTTTGCTTCCAATGTTTTTGAATAATTTCATAAAAAAATATCCTAAAGTAAAGTTGATTATTGAGGAATTAAACACCAACGAAATTATTTCTAAATTAAAAAATGGTCATCTCGATGCAGCAATTGCTGTCACTCCTTTAGAAGATGAAAAAATTAAGGAAATTGTTTTATATTTCGAACCTTTTGTAGCTTATGTTCCTGAAAATCATTCTTCCTTTAATAAAAAAGAAATCACAATTGATGATTTAGACATTAATGAAATTCTTCTTCTCCAAGATGGTCACTGTTTTAGAGATGGAATTTTGAATTTATGTAAAAATAAAAGTCAAAATGAAAGCAATCATTTTCAAATTGAAAGCGGAAGTTTTGAAACATTGATAAAATTAGCCGATGAAGGTTTAGGAACAACTTTGCTTCCTTATTTGCATACTTTGGATTTAAATGAAAAGAATAAAACAAAGCTTCGTCACTTTGCCTCACCAAAACCAGCAAGAGAAGTAAGTTTAATTTTTCCTAAAAATGAACTAAAAATTCATATAATTGAAGCGCTTAGAAATACAATCTCTGGAGTTGTTAGAGGTGCAATAGCTTTTCAAAATGTAGAAATTATTAGTCCTATACAAAAAAAATAAGGAGTTCGCACAAACTCCTTATTTCTAATCAATCAACTAATCAAATTACTAATTTATAACCAACAAACATTTTGTTAACTCGGGTTTTTCTTTTGTGAAAAACTGCAACCACCTTTTAAGTTGTTCTAACTCATAAGGCAGTAAATTTCTAATTGCTTTTTTTAATTCTTTAGCAAATAAAGCTGGGTCAAAACTGACTCTCTCGAGTACAGATTTTGTGTAATCATAGATCATTCGTGGCATAATGTTAAGATTTGGGGTTAACTCTTATTTGAACGTTGAGTAAAAGTATATTAAATAAATCATTCAAACAAGCTTTTATGCTAAAAAACATCGTTTAAGTGCAATTTTACACGATAAAAAGACTTTATTAACATTTTTTAAATGTATTTTCTTATACTAAAACAAATAAGTATGAAAAAAGGAACCGTTTAAGTTCCTTTAGTTTTTATGGATTAATTTTGATTAAACATTGTTGTAAATCTGGTTTGTCATCTGTAAATTTTAATAACCAGTTTGTTAATTCTTCAAGTTCATAAGGCAATAAAAATTTATATGCCTTTTCGAGCTCTTTGTAAAATAGATTAACATCAAAACTTACAATTCTTAAAACTCTTTTTGTGTGGGCTAACATGGTTTTTGTCATAGTAAAGTGCAATTTAATGGTAGAAATTATAAAAATGATTTTTTATATTTTTTCAAAGTTACCACATAAACAAGATATTATTTGACAACAAAAAGTTAAATAAAACTATAGGAATGTTAAATTTCATGCTTGTTTGCTAGCGCGAAGCATTTCTCTTTTTCCTGGTGCGCCAGGAAGTTTCTCAATTTTAAAACCCGCAGAAATCATTGAATTTTTAATAACCGATCGACAGGCATAAGTAACTAAAACACCACCAGACTTTAAAGCAATAAACATTTTTTCGAAAATTTCGTCAGACCATAATTCCGGTTGAACATCATATCCAAATGCATCAAAGTAAATTAAATCAAAAACTTCAACATCAACAATATCTTGAAATAATTGCTTTCTTTTAGTGAGCTGAAAAGTTGGATTGACTTGTATTGGAATTTCCCAGTCGATTTGATGTATTTTTTGAAACACTTCATTTTTTGAAGCATCAATTTGATTAGCATAATTCATCGTCAAAGCTTCTTCTTGAGTAATTGGATAAGCTTCTACTCCAACATAATCAACAGTTTGATTATTGTTCTGTGATTCTAAACTGGTGATAAAAGCATTTAAACCTGTTCCAAAACCAATTTCTAAAATAGAAATGGGTTTTGCTTCGCCAGTTCGCAAAAGCTCGTGTCCCTCAAATAGAGAAAACCCATTTTTTATAAACACATGATATGCTTCTTGAATTGCGCCATTTTTAGAATGATAGGTTTCATTCAGTTCAGGCAAATAGAATGTTGTTGAACCATCTTTGGTTTGAATAATTTCTTTTTTCAAAATTACTCCTTAATATATAACTTCTTAATTCTTGGAATTGGTCCACCACATTTTTGTTGATGACATTGAATACAAGCATCAATTCCAGCATTGAAATGTTGCTTTGCATTTTTTGCATCTTTATAAATCATTTCCTGTGCTTTGATAAACTTAGCTGCTTGTTCTTTAAAAAAAACATCGTTCTCAGTAGAATCGGTCATTACAGCTTTATGAATTTTCAAGAAATGCTGTGGAAACTCACCTATTTTTTCTCCATTTTGAATGCGTTCTTTCAAACGTTGATTGTCCACATACATTTGTTCCATCAATGCTGCCATTTCTGACATTTGATACATTTCGAACTTTTTTTCGCCCGATTTGCTTATAGTATCGGTAGTGCAACCTTCTTTTTTCTTAGTATCATCTTCTTTCTTTTGACAAGAAACTATTAAAACTAAAATAAAGAAAAGAAAAACTCGCTTCATCATAAGGTTACTTCTTTATATAAACTCCATTTGCCATGAAAGCATAAGTCACTTCGGGCTTTTTGATTTTATTAATTTCTGCTTGCGATTTTCCACCGTCTTTTGCATAATGTTTTAGTTCATCAACGCTAACTTCATCAACGAAAGCTTTACCATAAACAATTGTTTCACTTCCATCAGCATTTAACGGCACAAAAAAACCATAATCTTTAAATTTTACAAATGCTTTATTATTGTCAGTCAAATCTAAATTCATCCAACATCCTTTCTTTTTGCAAACTGTTTTTATGTTTGATTGAAATTTTACATAAAGTGTATCACCTTTTTTTAATGATTTGTATTTTTTCAACATTTCCTTTTCGGTCATTACTTTATCTAAGGTGAACTTTTCTCCAAATAATGCATAGTCATTTGGATTTAATTTTGCTTTTTTATTGGATTGTGCAAATCCTGTTACCACAAAAAAGAAACATACTAATAAAAGTGAAATAGTTTTTTTCATAAAAAAATTAAATTGATTAACTGAAACAAAAGTAATTAGAATACCCGAAAATTAATTTAAAATTTGATTAATTTTTTATCTGTGAAAAAATAAATCTTCATGCTAAATCGAAAATATTTTTTATTAGTTTTACAAAATACTAACAACACTACTACTAATTTTTAAAATATTTTGTATTTCATTACTTATCAGATGATTACATGTATTTATAAACAAATAAAATATTAAATGAGTTTAAAAACTACAAACGAAATCGATATAGTAAGAGCTATTTCTTCAAAAATTAATGATGTTGACTTTGAAAATCTTTCATTTGGAAGCACATTTACTGACCATATGTTGGTTTGTGATTTCAAAGAAGGGCAATGGCAAAAACCAGTTATAAAACCTTATGAACCATTTATGATTGATCCATCTGCAAAGGTGTTTCATTATGGTCAAGCTATTTTTGAAGGAATGAAAGCATATAAAGGTGAAGATAATTCAGTTTGGCTTTTCCGTCCTGACGAAAACTTAATCCGATTTAATAAATCAGCAGTAAGAATGGCAATGCCAGAAGTTCCTGAAAACATTTTTATTGATGGACTGAAAACAATTTTAGATATCGAAAGAGATTGGGTAAAGAAAGGTTTAGGAAATACGCTGTATATCAGACCATTCATGATTGCTATTGGTTCAGGAGTAATTGCGCAACCATCAACTCAATATCGATTTATGATTATTCTTTCGCCTGCAAAATCCTATTATTCTGGTGAAGTAAAAGTAATCATTGCCGAACATTATAGTCGTGCTGCTAACGGTGGAATTGGTGCTGCAAAAGCGGCTGGAAATTATTCAGCTCAATTTTATCCTCAAAAACTAGCGCAAGAAAAAGGATTTCAACAAATCATTTGGACTGATGATGCAACACATACAAAACTTGAAGAAGCAGGAACAATGAACGTTTTCTTTAGAATTAATGATACCTTATACACTGCGCCAACCAGCGAAAGAATTCTAGATGGTGTTACTCGAAAAAGTTTAATCGACCTCGCTAAAAGAGAAGGAATAAATGTTGATGTACGTTCGGTTCTTGTTGACGAATTGCTTGCTGCTGCAAAAGACGGAAGCTTAAAAGAAATCTTTGGAGCAGGAACAGCAGCTGTCGTTAGCCCAATAGTTGGATTTCAATACCAAGGAACGTATTATGAATTACCAAAAACTGAAAACTCAATTGCTTTGCAACTAAAAGATAAATTGACTGAAATTCAATACAAACTAGCCGAAGACACCTTTGGTTGGACTGTTGAAGTATAGACATTAGATAGTGGATTTAAACCCGATTTTCAATGAAAATCGGGTTTTGTTTTTTTGTCAAATAACTCATCATATTCAAATAATAACTCAAAACTGCTTAATAATAAGTTACTCCATTTTTAACTAACAACTTGCTTTATATTTGCTTTAGAAATTAAAACAATGATTTTGAAAAGTAATTATATCATACTATCAGTAATAAGTTTTATAACTTTTTCAGCTATCGGTCAGGTGCAAAATGCAAAGATTGACAGTTTAAAACGAGTTGTAAAAGCCACAAAAATTGACACTTCACGCGCAAATCTTTATAATCAAATTGCCGATGAATATAAAGTCATCAATCCTGATTCTACTGCTGTCTTTGCATTAAAAGCATCTACATTTTCAAAACAAAAGAAATTTGAATTTGGTTATGCCATTTCCTTTATCAATTTAGGAAATGCAAATATTATACTTGGTGACTATAAAAAAGCGAAACAAAACATAGAAAAAGCTATCCTTTTATTTGAAAAATTAGTAGAAAACGAACCTAATAACAAACGAAATAAAATAGGATTAGCAAGAGCTTACGCTAGTTATGGAGTTATTTCTTCAGAAGAAAATAATTATGGATTAGCATTAGAAAACTACCAAAAATCGCTCCAACTCTACATAAAACTCAATGAAAAAATTGGTGTTTCTAAAGCGTATAACAACATTGGAATTGTCTATAAATCAGAACGAAATAATAAAAAAGCGTTAGAATATCTAAAAAAAGCAGCAGCCATTCAAGAAGAAATTGGAGAGCAAACGCTACCTGTAACCTTTACTAATATTGGTGTTATTTACTTTGAAAACAATGACTTGAGAAATGCTTTTATCTATTATTCGAAAGCTAAAAAACTATTTGAAACTATTGAAAACAAACGTGGAAATGCGCTTTTGCTAAATTATTTAGGAGATTTTTATAAAAAGAAAAACAAAATAACCGATGCTATTTTAAACTACAACGCTTCCATTGAAATGAGTGAAAGCATCTCCAATAAATTTGTTGGCGCTTTAGCTTTATACAATCTTGGACAATTGTATTATGATCAAAAACAAGTAGAAAATGCTCTTCCTTTTGCTGAAAAATCATTACAATATGCTAAAGAACTTGGCGTATTGGACCAAACGTTTCATTCTGAAAAATTATTGAGCGAAATTCACGAAATTACAGGAAATGACAAGCAATCATTACTTCACTACAAAGCTTATATTCAAGCACGTGACAGCATAATTAATTTAGATAACAACAAAAAATTTCTTCGCGCTGAAATGAATTTTGAATATCAAATGAAGGAAAGTGTTTTGATAGAAAAGAATAAACAAAACAAACTAATCGCTTTCTTTTCTATCGTTGGTGGATTGTTATTGATTGGTTTAGTATTTGTAATTTTCAACAGAAGACAAGTAAAACGCAGATTGACATTGCAAAAAGAAGTTGCCGAATACGAACAAAAAGCGTTGCATCTACAAATGAATCCGCACTTTGTTTTTAACTGTTTGGGTTCTATTTCGAGTTTTATTGTTCAAAACGGAACCGATCAAGCGCTGAAATATCTATCGAAATTTTCAAAATTAATGCGTTTGACACTCGAATATTCCAAAGGTTCTATCATTCCTATCGATAAAGAAATTGAGAGTTTACAGAACTATTTAGAACTAGAACAACTTCGTTTTCACAATAAATTTGTGTTTAAAATAACCTCTAGTGATGCTGTTGAATTCAACATGGGTTTGCCTCCATTACTTATTCAACCTTTTGTAGAAAACGCTATTCTTCATGGTTTGGTTCCAAAAGAAAGCAGTGGTAAAATTGAAGTTTCCTTTGATGTAAAAGACAATCAACTGATTTGTACTATAACTGATGATGGAATTGGAATATCCAAATCAAAAGAGATAAAACAAAACTCAATGCAAGCACATCAATCTATGGCGATGGAAATTACCAAAAAACGATTGGAAATTATGGAAGCTACCATATTAAAATCGGCACAAATAGAAATCAAAGAACTAGTAGAAAATAACAGCATCAAAGGAACTCGAGTAACCTTGAAATTGCCAATACAATATATTCAATAGTATGATAACAGCAGTATTAATAGACGACGACAAACATTTAAGAACAGGTTTAAAAGCTTTGCTTGAACGTTATACCAACGAAATTCAAATCATTGGTGAAGCCGAAAGCGTAAAAACAGGTGTTGAACTATTGAAAACCTTAAATCCGCAAGTGATTTTTCTTGATATTCATCTCAATGATGGAACTGGTTTTGACATACTTGAAAAGCTTGGAAAAACCACAGCACATATTGTATTTATTACCGCTCATGAGCAATATGCAGTAAAAGCGTTTAAGTTTTCGGCATTGGATTTTATTCTTAAACCCGTTGATCCTGAAGAATTACAAAGTACGATTGTTAAAATCAAAGAAGTAGTTGGAAAAAGCAGTTCGTTTGATCACATTGATTTATTGTTAGAAAACATTCGAAAAAAAGTAGATAATTTTAAACGAATAGCGCTTTCTACTAGTGATGGCATCCATTTGTTTGAAGTGTCAGATATTATCCGATGCGAAGCAAAAGTAAATTATACTGAGTTTTTTATTAAAAACCACAAACCGCTTTTGATTTCTAGAACACTAAAAGAATATGAAGAATTATTGACTGAACACGGTTTTGAACGCATTCATCAATCGCATTTAATTAATTTATCTTACTTAAAATCATATATCAAATCAGATGGTGGTTATGTGATTATGGCGGATAATACTAACATTCCTATTGCGCAAAGTAAAAAAGAACGACTGCAAGAATTAATCAAGAATTTTTAAACTCAAAAAACATGACCACATCATATAAAATACCACCGATGAAAAAACTACTACTCTTACTACTGCTATTTACTGGGATAGTAAATGCACAAATAGTCACTATTCCTGATGCTAACTTCAAAGCGTCATTGTTATCAGCAAGTCCAACTGTGCAAATTGCAAAAGATTTTAGCGACCAATGGATGACAATTGATGCCAATAACGACGGTGAAATTCAAGTAAGCGAAGCCCAAGCGGTAAAGATTTTATCCATTTCCGAGTTCTTAATATTCAACGTTACTGGACTTAACAGCTTTAGCAATGTAGAGGATTTACGATTTTCTACTAGTCTAATATCCAACTTGGATATAAGTGCTTTAACCAATCTTAGGATATTGACGTGTTTCAATCTACCTATTTTGAACACTTTAACGGCTACCAACATGCCTAATTTAACAGAAATCTCTTGTTTTAGCATGACTAACCTCAACACGCTAAACATCAGTAACCTGAACAGTCTAGCTAAACTAAATTGCCTTAGCACTTCTCTTGATACATTGAACCTTAGTGGTTTTCCTAACCTTGCCGAAATTATTTATATCAACAACGGTACTACGGCTATGAGTCTAACTGGACTTACAAACCTAACCAAACTGAATTGTTCTGGCAACCAGCTTACTACTTTAACCATCAATGGTCTTGATAATCTAACTGATTTAGACTGTTCTAGTAATCAATTGACTAACCTAAATGGATTAGCTAATCTTACTAAACTTAATTGTAGTTATAATAAACTTACAAGCTTAAATGTAAATAGTATAACCACTTTAAACGAATTGAACTGTTCTGCAAATGAGCTTACTAACTTGTCAATTAATGGACTTTCTAACCTAACAAAACTAATTTGCAACAGTAATAAAATAACCAATTTAAACATCAATGGACTAACCAATTTAGTTAGTTTGAACTGTGGGAATAATGATGAACTGACTAGCGTAACACTAACCAATCTTACTAGCTTAGAAGAGTTTAGCGTTATTGGAAATGTCTCTGGAAATGCAGTAAGTTCAAGCAAATTAACAAGCTTAAACCTGAGTGGTTTGCCTAATCTTACTAAATTAAATTGTAGCTATGGAATACTAACTTCTTTAAATTTAACTGGATTATCTAGCTTAACCGAGTTAAACTGTTCTAGTAATTTTTTAACTTCTTTAAATCTGACCAACTTACCCAATCTTGAACTACTTGATTGTTCTAGAAATAACATAAGCAGTCTAGACGTTACTGATTTAACTAATCTACTCGAACTAACTTGCGCTAACGCTTATATTGTTGACGGTCAATATTCTGGGCAATTAAGCAGCTTAAATGTAGCTGGATTAGCTAATCTAAAAAAATTAAACTGTAATTTAAACCTACTCTCTAGTCTTGACCTTACAGGATTGATTAGCTTAGAAGAGCTAAGCTGCGATGGTGTGCCTAATAATCTAGGACAACTAACGTCTTTAAACGTGAATAATTTAACTAATCTAAGAACACTTAGCTGCAACTTCCAACAACTTACAAGCTTAAATGTAAGCAACTTGGTTAATCTAAAAAGCTTGCAATGCTCTCATAATAATATTAATAGTTTGGATTTAAC
>Ga0073902_10000827_pt1 | contig 17461 bp, 10 predicted proteins | sample KloWWTmeKNB19Kit_FD_66667 | JGI IMG/M metagenome (GOLD analysis project Ga0073902, IMG submission 66667) | Active sludge microbial communities from Klosterneuburg, Austria, studying microevolution and ecology of nitrifiers - Klosterneuburg... | ecosystem: Engineered > WWTP > Aerobic digester >...
TGGGAGCTTAGCTCAGCTGGTTCAGAGCATCTGCCTTACAAGCAGAGGGTCACTGGTTCGAACCCAGTAGCTCCCACTCAAGCCTCGCAGTAACGATCTCCGGTTTTTTTGGGGTGTTGTGCGAGGCTTTTTTATTTCCCTGGCCGGGTAGTTCAACGGATAAGAATATCAGATTTCGGCTCTGATGGTGAGGGTTCGATTCCTTCCCCGGTCACTTTCCTTCTTTCCTGAAGAAATCGTATGCAATAAATTTCCTTGCAAAATTTGACAGGGTTGAAAATTTTGGATTTTATTTGATTCAATCAGAATTAAATTTTAGAAAAATTTCCATCATCAAAATTGTTGAGATTCCAAAATTTCCATTTTATGAATATTCGGATGTAGACATACATAAATGCTCAAGAGAATTGCGGACTCCTGAAAAAAATAATAATTTTTATTATTAAGCATCTAATAATACTAAGAATAATAAAAAGATCAAAAAACTAAATCTTAATTTGCTTCCAGGATCCCTTTTTGAAATAATACCATGCAGCAAGGGCTACAAGGGTTTCTGCCAATGGAATGGCTATAAAAGCACCTGTCGGACCCCAGTTTAAGATCTTGGCCATAAAAATTGCTGCCGGAATTTGAAACAACCAGAAACCAATGAAATTAATCCAGGTAGGAGTCCTGGTGTCGCCGGCTCCATTCAACGCTTGCATCATCACCATACCAATTCCATAAAAAATATAACCTGCCCCCATAATTTGTAAAGCCAACACACCATACCGATGCACTTCTTCTTGATTGGTAAAAATTGAAATTATTGGGGAAGAAAACAGGATAAACAACATCATCACGGCTGCCATAAAATAAACATTGTATTTAGTAGTAAGCAATACACTTTTCTGCGCACGATCTGGGTTTCCTGCACCCAGATTTTGTCCCACCAAAGTAGCCGCAGCATTGGACAAGCCCCATGCCGGTAAGATAAAAAACACCACATTTCTAATCGCAATCTGGTAACCCGCGCTGGCATCCGTACTTCCAGTTGATGAAACAAGGAATGCAAGAAATATCCAACTCCCACTCTGAATAAAAAATTGTAGCGTGGCCGGCCAGGCAAGGGATACGATCGATTTTTGAATACTCCAATCTAATTTAAAATGATGCCTCTTTATTTTAAGCATACCGGAACCTTTGAAAAGGTGATAACTTTGGTAAATTACACCGGCAGTTCTTCCAATAGTAGTCGCAACAGCGGCACCGGTAAGTCCTAGCTCAGGAAAAATTCCATAGCCATAAATCAATAATGGACAGAGTATAATATTTAATAAACTCGCAAGCCACAGACTTTTCATAGCTATCATCGGATCGCCTGCCCCCCTAAAAATTCCATTGATTAAAAACAATAATATAATTGCAGTAGTACCACCCAGCATGATGCGACTAAAATCAGTTCCTGTGTGTATTACTTCCGGCTGAGCTCCCATTAACCTCAATAAATCTGGCGCATAACAATAACCCGAAATGGCCATTATAACTGAAATCAGAATCGCTAAAATAATTGACTGTGCACCCGCATGGGAAGCTTTTTCAATGTCTTTTTCTCCAATCCTTCTGGCAACCAAAGCGGTGGCTGCTGTGCTCAAACCAATGCCCATGGTATAAATAAGAGCGACCATGGATTCCGTAAGTCCTACCGTTGCAACTGCTGCCCGGCTATCTGGCAATTTACTGACAAAGTACATGTCTACCACTGCAAATACGGATTCCAAACTCAATTCAAGAATCATGGGAATCGCAAGCAGTACAATTGCAGACTGAATACTTCCTTGTGTATAGTCATGCTCCTCGCCTTTCAGCGATTGACGAATTAAGAAAAATAATCTGGAAAATTTTTGGCTGCTTTGTCTTTGCATAATATTGACCGATCCTACAAAATTAAACATTTGACTTTGCATACAGATATGGAACTGTTCAAATGCTTTGCACTAAAACAAGTTAAATCTCTTGTCAATTGGAAATTCAAAAAGTTGCAACAGTTCTAATGCAACAGCCATCCATTCTATGTCAGAAATTACTAGAATGGAGTAGGAGTAAAAAATAAATTTTCAAACTCACTGTCTTTTATTCCTCCTCATTGGAGGTTGGCTTATCTTCTTCAACAGTTGGATTTTCCTCTGATGTATTGGACATAGGAGTTTGCTCAACAGAAAGAGATGGAATGGACTCTATGCTATCAGGAGCAGCTTGTCCGGTTTTATTTTTAGCCTTTGACTTACTGGTCTTTATTTCTTCAGCAGCTTTTATTAATTTCTCTTCTTCATTAGATAAAGTCTCATGTTGCTGTTGAATGTTTTCCTGAATTTTGGCTTTAATCTTTTCTTCCTCTTCCTTTACCTTTTGCCTTTGCTCATTCCTTCTTGCATCTTTCTCTTCCCTTTTTTTAGCATTGTCATTCGCTTTTTCCAGAGATGCTTTAACTTTGAGTAATTCATCCAGCTTTTCTTGCTTGAATTTGATTCGCTCTTCAATCATTTTGATTTTAGCCACGCGAATTTGCGCTTCAAGTTGGCCGGTAGATGATTCTATTCGTCTATTCTCAAATGAAATATCGGTATGATCTCTTGCAATCGCTTGTTCAATTTTAGTGATCGCTTGAATTAAACCCTCATATCGACTTTGGTTTCTGTTAGCCGGATTGGCATCACCCCGTTGACCACCCGGTTTTCCGGATTCTCTTTTCGCTCTGATGCCTTTAAATACTTCATCAATCTTAGACATGAGACTTGAGCGATCATCCCTGTTCAGGGACATGGTTTTAAATTCTGTCTGAATTTTAATCATGTCATCAAACAAAGGCTTCAGTGCAGCACCCTCTGTGATTTTCTTTTCTATTTCTGCTATCTTGGATTTTAAACCATCCACCAAAACTTTTGATTTTTGATTTAATTCTGATTTTAAAGCAGAACGAAGCTTTTTAAGCTCTTCAAACATCGCATCCGATTTTTGTCTCAAAGAATCAGAATGATCTCTGAACAGATTACGATCCATGATGTGTTTTTGAACATTTGACCAAAGTTCTTTAAGATCATCCCAAAGATTTTGGTCATAAACTTCCAGTCTTTTGATCTTATCTGAAAGCTCTTCAAGATCGTTTTTGAAATTGCGATAAAGCTTGGAAGATAAAACAACGAAATGCCATTCCATCTGAGCACGCTGGATCATATCTCCCCGTTCCACCTTAAGATCCTCAGGAAGAATACTGTCTGACATGGTTAGCTCCGTCGTACGGTGTACCGTGCCCTCCGGAAAATTAAGATCCTTGCCTTCTCTCCATTGTGTCATGACGAGGTTATAATAATCCTCACTACATGATTTTTCGGGGATTGCCCAAATATCAATTTTGTTTTCTTCTGCCTGAAGGGCTACTGCCAAAAGCACCTTTTGGTCCTCGGCATTTGTTCCCCATACTACCAATCTTGTCCGCATGTCTGCTGTTTTACCCGTTTAATTCAAACTATTTTTTGACGCCATATTATTGGGTCATGCTGTATTCTTATACGACCACTGAAGTCCGTGAAAATGGGTGCAAAAATCAAACCAAAACTTTAAAAAAAAAAATAAGGATAGGTGTTTTTGCGACCTTAATTCATAATATATTGAATTTCTTGTAGTTATGTTTCAACAAAAACCTTGCTCCACCAGGTATTTTGCAATCTGAACAGCATTCGTTGCGGCACCTTTGCGTAAATTGTCTGCTGTAATCCAAAGATTTATAGTCCTTGGTTGGGATTCATCCAGTCTTATCCGACCAACAAAAACCTCATTCATATTTTTAGCCAACAAAGGAGTAGGATATTCATATTTCTCCGGATTGTCCAATAAAACCAAGCCAGGCGCTTGCTTCAACAAATTCCTGATATCTGAAATATGAAAGTCTTTCTTAAAAGTAACATTCACGGACTCCGAGTGACCTCCATGGACCGGAACACGCACAGCCGTTGCCGTAATTTTAAGTGATGGATCACACAATATCTTTCTCGTCTCATGCACCAATTTCATCTCTTCTTTGGTATAACCATTTTCCAGAAAAACATCACAGTGCGGAATGCAATTTTCAAATATTGGATGGTGATATGCCCTTGGTTCGGGTACTGGATTTCCATCTCTTTCGGCTTCGTATTGCCTGACGGCTTTCATTCCGGTCCCTGTGAATGACTGGTAGGTTGACACTACTATTCGATCAATTGAATATTGACGGTGAAGGGGTGCCAGAGCCATGACCATCTGTATTGTGGAGCAATTCGGATTGGCAATTATTTTAGTTTGTTCAGTGATACTTCCACTGTTAATTTCCGGTACCACAAGTGGACAAGAAGGATCCATCCTCCACGCAGAGGAGTTGTCTATAACATAACTTCCCGCAGCTGCAAACTTCGGGGCAAATTCTGTGGAGGTAGCTCCGCCCGCAGAAAATATTGCAATGGCCGGTTTAAGTGCAATTGCATCTTCCATACTTATGATTGGAATTGTCCGGTCATTCCATAAAATGGTTTTGCCTATTGATTGTTCAGAAGCTACCGGAATCAATTCTGCTGAAGCAAATCCCATCTCCTTCAGTACCTGCAACATTACCTGGCCAACCATTCCGGTAACTCCTACAACAGCTATCTTCATAATTAAAATTGAAGTCCCAAAGGTACGCCTGATTTGGAGATAAATAAAAAATATACATTACAATAAAATTATTTATTAATTTTGTAATGAGACACAAATTATCATTCGATTAAATAATCGAATGGAGATAGACACTATTAACCTCTAAATAAACTTACTATGAAGAGCAGATATTCTGTATTACTTTGTTTGCTATTGCCTTTATTCGTCTCTGCACAATGGTACGAATCATTTAATGATGGTCACTTAAATCTATGGACGGGCGATGTAACTGAATTTAAAGTCAATCAAGAAAACCAACTTAATTTATTTGCGGGTGGCCCCGGTGAAAGCAGTATATTCAGATCATACCGATACAGTTCAGACAGCATGATTTGGACCATTTATTGCAAGCTGCTATTTAATCCCTCTGCCTCAAATAAACTTAAAATTTACTTGGCTGCAGATGTACCCAATCCTATATTTTCTGATGGATATTATCTTGAAATTGGCGAAAATGGAAATGAGGATCGCTGGCAACTATATGCCCTGCAAAACAAAAAGATATCGTTACTGGGATCAGGAATTATTGGAAAATTTTCTTCTGATCCGGTCGAATGCAGATTTTCAATAAAACGAATGTCAGACACACTTTGGTTAGTTTCTACTGATTATACTGGAGATAATAACTTCATGGTTGAAACCGAAATTTACGATTCTATTCAATTAGATCTTAAAGATTCATATTTTGGCATTCATTGTTATTATACTGAAACCAGAAAAGACAAATTTATATTTGATGATATTGGAATAAGAGTTGAGGATTTGGATACCATAGCTCCATACATTATTAAGGCAGAAGTATTGGATGATTCCAAATTGAAAATTGAATTCAATGAATTTACGAACGAACTGCAAACATTAAACGTTACTAACTACTCCTTGGATTCATTTACACATCCTTTAAAGGTAGATAAATGCCCACCTAATGACAGGAATTTAATTTTAACCTTTGACAAAGCCTTCGAACCAGAAAAAAAGTATCGTCTCTTTTATAAAGATATCCAGGATATTTCAGGTAACCAGGTCCGTGAAAATCAATACATCAACTTTAATTCACAGAAACACTATCCTGCAAAATCCGGAGAAATTCTGATCAATGAATTCATGGCAGATCCCAGTCCAACAGCAGGACTTCCGGAAACTGAATTTATTGAACTGCTGAACATTTCAGGAAAACATCTTCAACTTAAAAATTTAAGTATTGCTGATGGTTCCAGTATTTCGGAAAACTTTCCGGATTTTATAATTGAGCCGGATTCATTCATTCTCATTTACCATAAAGCTGACTCTTCGCTATTTAAGAATTATGGAAAAGGAATTGGTCTCTCTAAATTTCCAACCATTAACAACTCTGAAGAAATCCTTCGATTGTTTGATGCATCCGGTGATCTTATACACCAGGTAAATTTTTCAGACTCATGGTATCAAAATAGTTTTAAAAAAAATGGTGGCTACAGTTTAGAATTAAAAAAACCATTACAATTTTGCAAAGGTTCAGAAGTTTGGGGGCCCACTGAACATATCTTAGGTGGTACACCTGGAATTATAAATACTGGATATGATAAAGAAACTGACCAAATTGCGCCTGAATTAATCACTTACGCAGTATCCAATTCATTTGAGCTAGAGCTGATTTTTAATGAATCTTTAGACCCGGCTTCTGTGGAACAAATTATTAACTTTCGATTGAATAATGATTTAGTCCCCACCACTGCAAATTTACATTCCACTGAAAACAGTAAAGTGATTCTATTTTTTGACATGCCTCTTGTAAGTGGAAATAAATATTTGCTAAATATTAAAAATCTTGCCGACTGCTCAGGAAATTCAATGTCGGAAATAGATGTGGAAATTTATATTCCCGGTGTCCCAGAACTTGGAGATCTTAGTTGGAATGAAATTCTTTTTAATCCGGAATCAGGTGGCGAAGATTTTGTGGAACTTTATAATAAAAGTAATAAAGCAATTAATATAAGAGATCTGTATATTTCAAATCCACTCTCTGAACCCAGATTCATCAAAATAAATTCTGATTATCTTTTATTACCTCAATCTTATGTTGCGCTTACACGTGATAAAGAGAGTTTGATCAATCTATATCCTTATTCTGAAGCACATCATATTGTAGAGACTGAAATTCCTTCTTTCGATGATCAAAGTGGGTGCCTTCTATTAGCGATCCAAATACACAACAGTCTGGTAGTGATAGATTCCTTACAATATTCGCAAGACTGGCATAATCCATTACTAATCAACAAAGAAGGTGTTTCACTGGAAAAAATAAACCCATCTCTGCTAACAGCAAATAAAAATCATTGGCAATCTGCTTCATCGGGTGTAAAATATGCTACTCCTGGAATTCAAAACAGTCAATATTTGGATGAAATAACAAAAAAAAATAAACCATACAACCTATCATCCATTATCATCAGCCCGGATCAGGATGGCTATAGAGACTTTCTGAGCATTGAATTCAATCTTGAACTGAGTGGTTATAAAATCAGAGCAGAAATTTATGACTTGTTTGGGCAATTGATCCGTGTCATCAGTCATCAGATTCTTGGACCTCATGAACTTTTGAAATGGAATGGCATTGACAAAAATGAACAAAAAATACCTTCAGGAAACTATATATTAAGTATGCAACTCATTCATCCTGAAGGTTCAAAACATGTATATAAAGAACTGATTGTCGTCGATAATGGGAAGAAGTAACTAATTAAAGTTACTTTTGTAACCAAATCGAACTTAGCTTGAATTCTCAGGAATCACATTGGTTTAAAAATAGAATATTTCAGTGGTCAGTGGTAATTGGAATCATAGGCATCAGTACCTTGTTTTTGTTTCCTCCTGAGTATTTATTTGTTAAACAGATTGCAAAGTATGCCACCTATTGGATGTTTGCTTGTCTGGCTATTGGGATTCTTTTTATGTTTCTAGATATTAATTGGATTTTGTATATAGCCTTTGGATGTGCCGGATTTTTAGCCTTGTTTTTGCAATTATCTTTCAACACCTCTATAAAATTTGCATCAGAAAATTCAGATCTATCTATTTCCGTTTTATTTGCCAATCCTTCACTAAGCACAGATGACAGAGATAATACCTTCAGAATTTTGGACAGCATTCAGGCGGATTTGGTCATTTTCGAAGAATTAACCCCTGAGTGGAGAGAATTAACCAATTTGTTCGTTAAAAACTATCCTTCCAACATTACAATATTTCGAATAGACCCTATGGGAAAAGGAATTTTTAGTAAAAAAAGTTTCCAGGAAGTGGATACCATTTCCATTTACAACAATCCGGTAATATTGGCCCATTTAAAAAATTCTGAAAATCAGGATTTCATTGTAGGAATTTGCAACAGTACTCCTCCATTTACGCTACATGATTACAACAAATTAAATTTGTTTCTGGATACTCTTTCACATGCGCTCAATCTATCACTTTCACCCAAAATTTTAGCTACGAACCTAAATATTGAACCTTGGTCACGAGAATTGCGAGAGTTTAGAAATCAAACAAACCTCATGTCCAGCAGGAGACAGAATAACGAAGGATTAAACAACAAAACCCTATTAAGCGTTTTTAATGCCCCAAATGGTGAAATCATTTTCAGTAAGGATTTTGAATGTTCCTATTTTAATGTGATTACAGATTCAAATGGTAATCCCATCGGCATTTTAGGAAAATATCAATTTATTAAGAAAACTCCTGCCAATCAAAAATAATGACTTCTACACAATGGGTAAAGTGGAAAAACTTTATTGTCCTCACAACTTTGGTGTTTATTTCATGCTTTAGTAAAATTTAAATTGTTAAAAATAATGAATGCTTACTAAAAATTAACCTCAAAAGAATAATTTGTTCAGAATTGACATCTTGTTTGCTTATTTTTGAACAATCGAATTTTTCCTTATTGATTTAAATTTAATGATATTGCATATACAAAACATCCCTCCTCAATACAAGTTGATTTTAAAGTACCACAGGAGAAAACAACAAGTTAAAAAAATGACCACAACTAAAAATGAAAAACCATGTGCTGGCAGATTTATGCTTCTTTTAATCTTTCTTTTCAGCCTGCATCTGGAAAGAAGTTTTGCACAACAAAAAAACTACTTTCAACAGATCGTTGATTATAAAATAGAAGTAACCCTCGATGATGAAAACCACTTGCTTCAGGGTAAGATTTCTATGCAATACACCAATAAAAGTCCTGACGTGTTGGATCGGATTGGGATGCATCTTTGGCCGAACGCCTTTTCCAATAAAAACACAGAATTTGGGAAACAAAAGCTCCTTCATAGAAAAACTAAATTCTACGATGCAAAACCGGATGAACTAGGATCCATTCAAAACCTACGATTTACCGTTAATAAGGATGAAGTAAGATTAGAGTACTTAAAGAATAAACCTGATCAGGCATGGTTGCATTTAAAAAATCCGCTGTTACCAGGTAATACAATCATCATTGAGACTCCATTTACAGTTAAAATTCCCGTTTCATTCAGCCGTCTTGGGCATGTGGGTCAGACTTATCAAATTACTCAATGGTATCCTAAACCGGCTGTCTATGATCACAAAGGCTGGCACCTAATGCCCAATTTAGATCAGGGAGAATTTTATTCTGAGTTCGGAAACTTTGAGGTCTCCATTAAAATTCCGGAAAACTATGTAGTCGGAGCCACGGGAACTCTTGAAACGGAAACTGAGAAAGAATTTTTGAAACAACGAATCTCATTAACAGACCAGTTTATCAAGGATGGAGTAGAAAAATTTTCAAATTTACTCGCATCCTCTAAGAAATTTAAAATCATCACTTACAAAGCCGAGCAGGTTCATGATTTTGCCTGGTTTGCCGACAAAAAATTCTATGTACAAAAAGATGAAGTGGTCTTGGAATCCGGAAAAAAAATAGAAACATGGGCCATGTTTAATACACTGGGTGCCTGGACAGATGCTGTGAAATATGTAGGCCGTGCCATTGCATTTTACTCCAAGCACATTGGAGAATACCCCTATCCTCAGGCAACTGCCGTTCACAGTGCTTTGAGTGCAGGGGCAGGAATGGAGTATCCCATGATCACAGTAATTGGTAATGAACGCTTTGCAAAAAGTTTGGATCAAGTGATAACCCATGAAGTTGGACACAATTGGTTCTATGGAATTCTTGCATCCAACGAAAGGGAGCATCCTTATTTGGATGAAGGATTAAATTCCTACTATGAAGACAGATATATGGAAGAATATTATCCAAACTCTTCCAATGACAATCTCGGAATGATGTCTAAATTCACGGGAGGGTTTGAAGAAAATGAACTGATTTATCAATACATGGGAAGATCTTATCTAGATCAGTTTCCTGACCAACACAGTGAAAATTTTAGTCTGATAAATTACGGAAATGATGTATACACAAAATCTTCCAGACTGTTTGAAGATGCTGAGGAGTATCTTGGTGTGGACAATTTTGACCGGATTATGAAAAAATATTATGAGGCCTGGAAATTCAAACATCCATATCCGGAAGACCTCGAAAAAGTCTATTCCGAAAATACAGAGAAGAACATGGACTGGCTGTTCCACTATTTTCTGACCACCAATAAAAAAATGGATTACCGCATCAGCAAAATCAAGCATCAAAATGACTCTGTCCTACTCTCAATAAAAAATTCAGGACAAGTTCCTGCGCCTTTTTTAATTACCGGTATGCAGGAGAATCAAATCAAATATTCCAAATGGATCGATGGTTTCCAAGGAAGCCGTAAAGTAACTCTGCCAAAAGAAAGTGTAGACCATTATATTATTGATCCCAAATTTCAAAGCTATGATTTGTACCGTCATAACAACACCATCCGCAATCATGGCATTTTTAAAAAAATCGAACCACTTCAATTTAAACTATTTCCTGTAGTGGACAATCCAGGAAAAACCGAAATAGGAATTACTCCTGTCGTTGGCAGGAATTCCTACAATGGGTTTATGGCGGGTTTATATATTTCTCAACCTTATTTTCCACCAAGAGTTTGGACTTTTAATGCCATGCCGATGTACTCTTTTGGCAATAAAAGCCTGAGCGGAAAGGCTCATGCTGCCTGGTCAAAACATTTCAGTGAAGGGGCTCTGCACTCAATTAAAATTGGAATACACGCCAAAAGATTTGGGTATGATGAAAAGCAGGTATTAAAGGAAGCTTTAAATTATATGCAATTCAGTCCTTATGTAGAAGTTACGTTGAATACGCCACCTTCAAAATTTATTCAATCTAAATTTTCCTATCAATTTCATCACATAAGAGATGAGGTGACCGATTTTAACGCAACAGATTCAACTTTCAGAATAAGTCATCTCAACAATCAAATCCATGAACTAAAATATATTTATGAAAATCCTAAAATCTTATCACCTCAATCTTTTACAGCCTTGTTACAATTTGAAAATTATCAGGATGCCTTCGCTAAAAACCAAAATTATTTAAGAGCAGATCTTGAATTCAATCAAAAATTCAGAATCCAAAATAAAAGATATTTTGAATTAAGGGTGGCTGGATCTTTCTTTCCATTAAATTCACAAAGAAAATCTACAGCAATTGCTGCAAGAAACGAACAAAATTTTATTCGTGGTTCCGCAGGTGCCTCCTTTCAGGGATATCACGATTATACCAATGAAAATCTATTTTTGGGTAGAAGCAGAGATGAAGGAATATGGTCACAACAAATTATGATCCGTCAAGGCGGTATGAAAATTGCTCCTGGAATAAGTCAAAGAAATAATTTGGGAAATACCAACCAATTTCTAACTGCTGTCAATTTAAGTACAGATCTTCCAATCAAATATATAGGTAACATAATTCGACCCTATTTTGATGCGGTATACATGGATGACAATTTTTCAAATAAAAATGTTTGGCTAATGAGTGGAGGCATAAATATTCATATAGCGGGTGATGTATGGAACATTTATTTTCCATTGTACCATTCAACCAACATAAGGGATTTGTATAAAAGTCTGAATGGAAATTCATATGGCAAACAAATCTGCTTCTCTTTTCAGCTTAAATTTTTTAAACTTTATGATATTCTGAGCCTTATATAATCAACATTTAAATTACAATATGCAAAATCTGGAAGTTCAAATAGACAATCACATACTCTACATTTACCTTAACAGACCTGATGTTTTTAATAGCTTCAATCGTGAAATGTCACTTGAATTGCAAGAAGCCTTGGATCGTGCTTACTCAAATGATGAAATCAGAGTAGTCTATTTATCCGGAAAAGGGAAGGCTTTTTGTGCAGGACAAGATCTTAAAGAAGCAGTCGACCCTGAAGGGCCGGAAATCAGAACCATTTTAGAAGAACATTACAATCCCCTCATACTGCGCATCAGAAAACTTAACAAACCTGTCATTGCTGCAGTGAATGGGGTTGCCGCAGGAGCGGGTGCCAATCTGGCCCTGGCATGTGATATTGTGGTGGCCAATGAAGGGGCTTCTTTTATACAGGCTTTTAGTAAAATCGGCTTGATTCCGGATTGTAGTGGAACATTTATGTTGCCAAGATTAATTGGATGGCAGAGAGCTTCTGCCCTAATGATGACCGCAGAAAAAGTATCCGCTCATGAGGCACAACAAATGGGAATGATTTATAAAGTGTTTGCAAATGATGATTTTGAAAGATCTAGTAAAGAACTTGCTTCCCAAATTGCAGCAATGCCTACCAAAGGATTGATCTATACAAAATATGCACTTAACGAATCCATCCATCACGGATTGGAAGCACAATTAGAAACTGAATTAAAATTTCAAATATTGGCATCTCAAACTCATGACTTCAAGGAAGGAGTAAGTGCTTTTATTGAAAAAAGAAAACCTGAATTTATTGGTAAATAATTTTCAGTGCAGCTTTGAATGAACATAGTTTTCGGAAAGCATGGAGTTCAAATAATGCTTTTAACGAATAGATTTTTACAATGACTTTTTTATGTTTGTACATAATTGCAATAAAAAAGAGGTGAAAAATATTTCCACCTCTTTTTATTACCAACAAACGAAAAACTCTTAATTGTTTAGCATGGAATTTAAACCGGGTGCATTTAATCCACTTCCTCCGATTAATCCATATGCAAAAATGGTATAACTCTTTCCTGCAGCCACCTTATAATTTGACAAACTGAACAAGGCAACACTGGTGCCGGGTAGTTTAACTTCTACTGTAATTGGCTTAGCTGCCACGCTTCCAAAATTTGTATATTGTTTATAGGACAAACTGTTGGACACCTTTACGCCATCAATATAAATATCAACGGAAGGACCATTTGAAATCAAATGTGCAAAACGTAAATAGGCCATTGAAGTATCCGGTGTTTCATGGGTGTCGTTAAAAACAATAACCTCAAGACTCGATTTTGGATTGAGTGCAACAAGAGTATAGGCCTTGTCCCCCCCGAAATCATAACTTGAATTGATCAAAGTGCTTCCATTTGATTTATCCTTAACGTTGATTACCTGATTGCCCGGGTCAACATTCTTATAACTAATAAAACTGGAAAATCCTACTGAACCAAAATAACTGGCTGAATCTTTAATGACTACATTCATTATTCCTCCATCCGGTGATGCATTAATAAATGCTACTTTCGCAGGACCAGGATCATCTTCCTTTTTACAGGAACTTAGGGTAACCAAACTGCCGATCAAAATGGCAATACCAAACAAATACATTATTCTGTTCATATTAATAAATTAAATTAGGAAAACTTGGAAAAGGGTGAAAATGGGGCAGACCTTAGGATGTTAACGCTGTTATTTGTATTTTGTTGCATTTAGAGTTAAAGTCAAAAATATGAGCTTATTCAGGAACAACCCGGGTTATAGGGAATCTTACAGCGGTAACAAATTACGTGGAGGAGGTTTAAGACTTGGAGCGCCGATTATTATTGCCCTTGTAATTGCCGGTTTTTCCTATTTTCGGTATTGTTCTACTGAAACTTACAATGAATATTTAGGCATATATCAACACATCAGTTTAACCCCCGAACAGGAAATTGCAATTGGTTTACAATCAAAACCTGCCATGATACAGGAGTATGGTGGCATGGACCCGGACCAAAGGGCCCAGGCTTTAGTCCAGGAAACTGGAGCCAGTCTAGTCCAAAAAAGTGTTGCTTCTAAAACTCCTTACCAATACCAGTTTCATCTTTTGGCAGACCCCAACACCATCAATGCTTTTGCACTGCCCGGCGGTCAAATTTTCATCACCAGGGCTCTATTTAACCAACTACAGACCAAAGATCAATTGGCAGGTGTATTGGGGCATGAAATAGGGCATGTAATTGCCCGACATGCAGGTGAACGAATAGAAAAGGATCAGCTTTGGCAAGGAATTGCAGGTGCTGCCGGGATCGCCATGGGTGATTACCAATCTGCCCAAGCTGCCCAACAAATTGCAGCCCTAATCAGTCTGAAATATGGCCGGGACCAGGAACTTCAATCAGATAATTTAGGTGTCCGATTTATGATGGATGCCGGATTTAAACCTGAAGAACTGATCGGGGTAATGGAAATTCTTAAACAAGCCTCCGGTGGACAAAGTCGTGAGGAATTTACCTCTACACATCCGGATCCGGAAAACAGAAAAGAAAAAATTAAAGAAGCCATCGACCAATATCGTCAGGCCAATCAACAAAATGGACAAAGTCAATAGACTTTCTGTTTTTAGGATATTATGAGTCCTCCTTAATCAAACTTCCTATCTTAGCCCCCCAGCTTATACAGTTATGAAAAAACTTTTCCTCCTGGACGGTCATGCCTTGGTTTACAGGGCTCATTATGCCTTTATCGGTCGTCCACTCATCAATTCCAAAGGTCTCAATACTTCCGCCATTTCAGGCTTTACCAGAACTCTTTGGGATATCATTAATAATGAAAAACCTTCCCATATTGCGGTTGCTTTTGATTTACATGGTCCTACTTTCAGACACAAAGAGTTTCCTGCATATAAAGCCAACCGAGAAGCACAACCTGAAGACATCAGCATCGCCCTCCCTTACATTGAAGAAATTGTAAAGGCTTTTAACATTCCGATTGTCACAGCAGAATCCTATGAAGCGGATGATGTGATAGGCACTTTAGCCAAGCAGGCAGCCGGTGAAGGATTTGATGTGTTTATGGTCACGCCTGATAAAGATTATGGCCAATTGGTGGAAGACCACATTTTTATGTACAAACCATCACGCCAAGGAAATGGAGTCGATATTTTAGGCCCAAAACAAATTGTGGAATCCTGGGGACTTAACAGAGTTGACCAGGTTATCGATTTACTTGGACTAATGGGAGATGCAGTGGACAATATTCCCGGAATCCCGGGGGTAGGAGAAAAGACAGCCGTAAAACTCTTGCAGGAATTTGATACTGTTGAAAATTTAATTGCACATAAAGACCAAGTCAGCGGCAAATTAAAAGATAAAATTACAGAATTCGCAGACCAGGCTTTGCTCAGTAAAAAACTGGCAACCATCAGTTTGGATGCTCCTGTCCAATTTGAAGAAAAAGCGTACCGGATTGAGGGTGCTAATAAAGAAAAGTTGGCAGAATTGTTCAGGGAACTTGAATTTCGATCATTGGCGCAATCCGTATTAGGCGGTCATTCAAGCACTGCATCAAATTTACTTTTTGGAGTAGAAGAGAAAATAGAAAAAACACCATTGCCATTGACAGAATATAAAGTTTCTGACCATGACATTTACAATACTCCACATGAATATCACCTGGTTTTAGAGGAAAAAGACTTACTACAGTTATTCGACAAATTGCAAAACTCAAAAATTATTTCTTTTGATACCGAAACCACAGGAATAGATGCCACAGCAGCCGAACTGGTAGGGATGTCCTTTGCCTTTAAACCGAAAGAGGCTTACTATGTGCCCGTTGACCGGGATCAGAAAAAAGCACAACAATTGGTGGATAAATTCAAACCATTTCTTGAAGATGTACACAAAAAGTTTGTCGGCCAAAATATAAAATACGACATGCTGATGATGCTCCAATATGGTGTCAATATGCCTAGACCTTATTTTGATACCATGATAGCTCATTATCTCATTGAACCAGATTTGCGTCATAAACTTGATTTCCTCTCTGAAGCATATCTGAATTACAAAATGGTGGGTATTGAAGAACTGATAGGAAAAAAAAGTCCTGAGCAAGGATCCATGAGGGATGTTCCATTGGAAAAAATAAAAGAATATGCCGCCGAAGATGCAGACATCACTCTACAACTTCAACCCATCCTTGAAAAAGAAATCATCAACTTTGAAGTAAATGATGTTTTGCAAAATATTGAGCTACCCTTGGTTAAAGTGCTTTGCGACATTGAACATGCAGGGGTTAGGGTTGATGCGGATTTTCTAAACAACTACAGCAAGGTTTTGGGTAAACAAATTGAAATTACAGAAAATGAAATTTATTCCAAAGCCGGTGTGAGATTTAATATAGCCAGCCCGAAACAAGTAGGAGAAGTGCTTTTTGATCGACTTAAAATACCCTACAAATGGAAAAAAACCAGCACCAATCAATACAGTACCGACGAAGAAAAACTAAACGAGTTGGCCGATGAAAATGAGGTCGTTAAAACTATTTTGGAACATCGTAAACTTTCAAAACTGAAATCTACTTATGTAGACGCTTTGCCCCTGATGATCAATCAAAAAACAGGGCGTGTGCACAGCTCATTTAATCAGGCCAGGGCTGCCACCGGTAGACTTGCTTCAGAAAATCCGAATCTGCAGAATATTCCCATTAAGGACGAGGCCGGGAGGGAAATCCGGAAAGCATTCATTCCACGTGATGAAAACCATCTGATTTTTTCGGCAGACTACAGTCAAATTGAGTTAAGATTAATTGCAGACATCAGCAATGAGGAGGCCATGATGGAGGCCTTTATCAAAGAACAAGATATCCACCGGGCCACAGCTGCTAAGGTGTATGGCATTCCTTATGAAGCCGTCACATCTGACCAACGCCGCAACGCGAAAACGGTTAACTTTTCAATTTTGTATGGAGCAGGATCTACGAATATTTCGCGCCAATTAGGTATATCACGCACCGAAGCAAAAGAATTAATTGATCAATATTTTAATACCTACACCGGCCTGAAAAAATACATGAGTGGCGTTGTCGAGGCTGCACGTTCAGACGGTTTTGTAAAAACCCTTCTTGGTCGCAAAAGAGTATTGAGAGATATAAATTCGAAAAATGCTCTGGCCAGGACAAACTCTGAACGAGTCGCTGTAAATACCCCAATACAGGGAACTGCTGCGGACCTGATCAAACTGGCGATGATTAAAATTCATGACCGCTTATTGAAAGAAAACCTGCAAACTAAAATGATACTCCAGGTCCACGATGAATTAGTTTTTGACGTCTTGAAAACGGAACTCAAACAAGTTCAGGAAATGGTTGTTTACGAAATGAAAAATGCCATTCCCGGGCTTCGTGTTCCATTGGAAGTTGGCCTTGGAAGTGGTAATAATTGGTTAGAAGCACATTAAATAAGAACGGAAATCTATTGATATGAAATTAGCTCAACCCATCCCTGTAAAGGAACTTGCTGAAAAATTCTCTCTCAAAATTATTGGCGAAGCAAACCAGCTTGTCTATGGAATAAACGAAATTCATAAGGTTACACCCGGGGATCTCACTTTTGTGGATGCTGAAAAATATTATTCAAAATCAATAAATTCTCCGGCCACT